>SMTZ1_10002916_pt1 | contig 17190 bp, 14 predicted proteins | sample DeeMarSWOR136_30_FD_25667 | JGI IMG/M metagenome (IMG submission 25667)
ATGGCAGCGATATTCCCTCATGGCTGAGCACGCCTTTTGCCGAATTGCCTACTCACGGCAATATCGGCTTGCAGGGCAAGCATGCCGGGGCACCCATCTATTTTCGCAACATAAAGATCAAAGAGATAGATTGATCCCTGATGGGCGTTTTTTAACGTCTTTTTTGGACTGTATTTGCAGGATTAGCGCCGTCAGCCTGGCAAAGTTGCCTTGGTTTGAAAACAGGAACGGGTCACTGTAACATGTCTTTATATTCTGCGCAAAATTCCTTTCTTTTACATTTTTTACAGTGTTCACCTCTCCAGATTTTGTCGAACTGTTCCATAATCTTGCCGACAATTTCCTTGTCATCAGTAATTACGCCGGCTTCAAAATTTCTTTTGTCGGCACTCTTTGCCCCCATGCCAGCGCCGGTAAGATTTGCACTGCCTGTATATGCGAATTCGCCATCGATTATCGCAGTTTTAATATGTACCCTTGGACATAAGATTCTTTCGATACCATCTATCAGATTTGGATATTTGTCGAAATCCCTTCTAAATGCCGGTCCCGGCTCTTTTCCATGAAGTAATCTTATCTCGACATTTTTTGCTACTAAATCGGAAAGCACTTCCAGAAATGGCACCTTTTTCCCATGCTTATCTACGTGCAGGTCTTTCAGGTTAGAAGTTGCCAGCCAGAGAATTCTCCTGGTCTTGGGAATATATTCACAAATGACTTTTTCGTATATCTCTCTATTTGTAAGAAACTCAAACATATCAGGATATTGGGGCTTCTCGCACCAGGTTACTCTTGGATTTGTTTGTTTCGGTATTGAATATATATGTCGCGCATCGCCACGTACGGGTCCAAGGCCTCGGACTTGAAGGCTTCGTACTCTCCGATGTGAAATGAACTCTCGTTAATGAACCTCCCTGTGGCCATACTTATCGTGGTCTCTGTATGTTCCACGTAAAACATAGGATTCAGAAACATTTCGCCAACCCTCCCCACTGAATCACGTATGGTGGACGGACCCAGGAGCGGCAATACGATGTAGAAGCCATTGTCGAAACCAAATACAGCCAGCGTCTGGCCCATGTCTTCATCGGCAGGTTCCAGGCCGTGTTGATCTCGAGCAGGATCGCCGAAGCCGAGAACACCTGCCGTCGTATTGATCACGAACCGGTTGAATTCTGTGCCGGCGGCATCGCCCTTTCCCTGGAGCAAACAGTTCACAAAGCGGACAGGTGTTGTGAGGTTTTGAAAGAAATTGCTGATTCCAATTCGAGCCGGTTCCGGTACAACCTGTTCGCACGTCAGGGCGCAGGGCTTCACTACCCAGAAGTAAAATATGTCGTTCAGACCGAACATTGTGCGGTTAACCGGTTCCAGCGGATCTGCTATCTCAGCCATTTGCTCGCTAAGCTCATCTTCCAGCAAATCAAAATCATCCTCATCGATACCTGCTTCGGCCTCATCGTCTGGGGCCTTTGCCGCATCCTTGGCGGCAGTGATAACACGCCATCGGTTTGCTGAACGACCTACAGCGTTGTTTGAAGATGGGCTTTTCTCGGAGACTGTGCAGCCCGCAATCATAACTACCAAAACCATAATGGCATAGGTATGCAGTTTTATGCTATTTCTCTCGACAACAGTATCAAATCCTCTTAATGCCATTTGAATTATCCTTATTCCAGGTGCTCAGGCTTCCTTTCCAAAAGGTTTCACAAGAATCAACAGCTGCGGTAAAAGCGTCAGTGCCGCAATCAGAGCGATTACCATGGCCAGACCGGTAAGCAAGCCGAAATAAATGCTGGGAATGAAATTGGACAGGGCCAAAATGGAGAAACCGATGATAATCGTAACCGACGTATAGTACATGGCATGGCCGATGGTTCCGTGGCAGCGATGCATGGTATTTAAGTAATTCCTGTCCTTTTGAAATTCATGCCTGAATCTATGGATATAGTGAATCGTGTCATCGACGGCAATTCCCACGCTGATTGCCGCAATTGTTATGGTCATCATGTCAAGAGGGATGTTCAGCAGGCCCATCACTCCCAGCACGGCGGCGACGGAAAGCAAGTTGGGGGATATGGCGATAAGTGCTAATTTCAATGATCTGAATAGCACCAGAAACATACATGTCAGTGTCAGCACAGTGATACCCAATGTCACTATCTGCGAACTGAACAGGCTTTGCAGCATGTTGTTGTATAGCACCAGCAGGCCGGCAAGATGGAAGCGTTCGGCGTCAAACTCCATTTTGCCGGCCAGATCGGCCCTGATTTTTTTCAGCAGCTCGTTGCGCCTCAAGGTCTTCTCGGAATCCCTGACCCGCACCCAGAAGCGGACCTGATTATGCTCCACAGAGACATAGGGCTTGATTAGCGTAGTCTTGAATTCGTCCGGCGTTTCACTGTAGAGCAGGGCGAGTTCGAGACTGTCGAGAGGCTTGCCGTCGTTTAACTTTTCCGCTATGCCTATTATAGAAGCCAGAGACAACACTTTCCCGGTTTCCGGAAGGCCGTCAAGATAGCGATGCACGGCCTTGACGCGGGTCATCTTTGCGGATGTAAACCAGTATTTTTCATCCCTTGCAGCCTTGTCGAATTCATCAAATTCGTCGAATATGTCGTCATCTTCCGTCACGGCAGGCTCATCGGCCGGTAGTACGTTAGGCTCACCGAACTCTACGATGACGTCCAGCGGAGTTGTGCCACCGAGGTGTTGGTCGATTACTTTCATGCCCTGATAGATTTCGGTGTTGTCTTTGAAATAGTCGATAAAAGAATTTTCCACTTCTAATCTTGAGATGCCAATGAGACTGCAAATGAGTACAAATCCACTGAGACCCATGATCAGAACACCGTGGGCTTGGGTAGATCTTGCCAGGATGGAAGTTAGGGAGAAATGCCATCCTCGTGCAGGTCTTGGTGTTTCTTTGGGGATAAGCATCAGGATGGTTGGGAAAAGCAGAAAGGTCACGATAAGGGAGACAATCAAGCCGGCCATCATCATCCAGCCGAAAGTGATGACCGGCAAAATGTCACAAAGCACCAGTGAACCGAACCCCGCAATAGTGGTAAGTACTGCATACACACAGGGTTTTAGCTTCAGTAGAACGGTATCGAAAATCAGCCGGCGATTAGTGGATTGTGGATTCTGAATTAGTAATTCTCGATATCGTACAATCAGATGAATCACAATGGCCAAGGTGATAATCAGCTGCAAAGATATGAAATTTGAAGATATGACTGTCACTTCCCACCCAAACCACCCCAGCAGACCTATCATACAGATAGCGGAGACCATGCAGCAGAGTATCGGCAGGTATATCCAGCGAATTCTCCTGAAAATAACGAATAGCATAAGAATCAGGAAAATCAATACCCCGAGGCCAAATACTTTCAAGTCGTTCTTGATGAAGGAAATCATGTCGTCCGCAATCATGCTGACGCCCCCAAGAAACAGGTCGGCATCCGCGCGGTAGTTGTTCATGATAGCCCGTATCATCAGGATATCCATATGGCGCTGATCTCTCATTTTGTCTCTGTGCTGTCGGAATTTCTCAACTACACTCTTCAATTCGGCATGCTCTGCCGGAATCAGTGAGCCGGAGGCTTTTTTCTGCCGAAGCTCATTTCGCCGTTCCAGCAAGTCGTAATAGATATCATCTTCCGTAAAATTGATTAAAAGTGCCGTGGTTTTCAAATCAGGGCTGAGCAGTAGGTTTCGATAAATAGGGCTGTCACGGAGTTCCTTCCCGGCCAGGTCCATGTCAACAGTCGTCGATTCGAGAGTGGGCAGAGCACCAGTAAGCTCTTTGAGGGAGACGGGAGGACTTTCAAACAAAGGGACATCCAGTATGGAAAGCACAGAAGAGACATTGGCCAGAGACTTCAAATCATCTCGAAGTCGGCCTAATCTCTCCAGCGTTTTCTGTGAAAACATGTCATCTCTGGGGGTGTATGTCAGGATGAGAAAGTCGTTTTGCCCATAGCGGGAAGCTATCAGACGCGAATAACGTACGTCTTCATCGTTCTCCAGGACAAGTGTCTCGGCGGAGGCGTCCAGCCTGAAATGTCTGGTTTGGAAAGCAAGGAAGCCGACCGCCGCCAGCATACAAAGAATGATTATCCTGGGGAATTGCAGGATCACCCGGTCGAAAAAAAAAGATACGGTTGAGGAGTGTTTCGTCATAAGTCTGGTCCTGCTCAGAGAATAGAGGTTCAATCTTTTGACGGTTTTTCCAGTTGAGAAAGAAGGTCTTTAACAGTGCCGCGCCGAAGGATATCGTCGAATTGTGACCGGTAGGTCAAAAGGATGCTAACGCCTTGTATTTCCACATCATAGATCTTCCAGTATTTGTCCGCCTTGCGAAGCTTGTATAGTATGGCTGTCTCTTTTTCTTTGGAAGTCAGTTGCATCGGAATGTAGATAATATTCTTCTTTTTTTGCAATATGGGCTTAAAATAAGCTTTTTCATCCTTATAGAGTTTAACATTCTCCAGATATGAGCCCTTGAGCCGGTTGGTAAAAAGCCGGATGAATTTCTCCTGTTGTGGCGGGGTCAATTTAGGCCAGTTTTTCCTGCCCAACGTAAGTTTGGCCATCAGTGGAAAATCAAAAAGCGGACTTACTATTTTGTAGATTTGTTCTATTTTTACTTTTTCATCGATGTCTTTCTTCTTCAGGATTATAATAACAGCATCCCATCTGCTCTGAAAAAGGTATTTTAACTCATTCGGGTCCTTGACAATCGGACATGATTTGGACCGAAGCAGCTCATTCGGGTCGTTCGGATATTTGTCTGCTGCATAGATTCCCAAACCGACAATGAGGAAAATTAATAGGGCGTAAGAAAGTCTTTTCATGGTCTGTTCCTTATGTCGTTTACGTTTGCCGTCAATAAAAGTTTTACTTTTTTACAGTGGACCGAGCGAATCTGCTAGGTCGAATTTGTGCTCCAAAATGTATCAAGTCCGGTTTTAATGCTGCTCAATATCTTTATTTTCTTATCATATCTTGATTATAATATCGACCAATCAGGCCCGAAACTGTTAAATTAGTGGCATTTAATGTAATCCTGTTTTTCGTCAGCAGAAATGGCACATTTTAGAACCTTTTAATAAAGTAGACTTTTATGCTATTGACCTGTCTGACGGGAGTTCTTGCGGGTGACAGGCTTGGTTTACTGGTCTCGTCCGGCAATGATAAACTTTTTTATGTACTTGGTTGACAAGCCAATACAAATAAAGACGTTTTTGCAATGGAAGTTTTGGATTGAAATGTTCGTGCTATGTTATTAGCCTTACCTGATTATGAATGTCGAATGTACTAACAAGGAATTATTACAAATGATGAATAAGCAACCTCTTAAAAGACACTTTCCGTTGAATGTGAAACACAGACGAAATATCTTGTGGATTCCTTGTTTGGTCTTAATGAGAATGCTTTGTGGTTGTGCAGTCCAACAAGACGACCACTGGGTCAGCCTCTTCAATGGAAAGAATCTTGAGGGATGGAAGGTCAAGATTACCGGATATGAGCTGAATGACAATTATGGAAACACTTTTCGGGTCAAGAATGGTGCCTTGAAGGTATCTTACGATCAATACGGCAAGTTCGAGGGAAAATTCGGGCACATTTTTTATAAGGATAAGTTCTCACACTACGTTCTACGCCTGGAGTATCGGTTTCTGGGGGAGCAGACTCCCGGAGGGCCGGGATGGGCCTTTCGAAACAGCGGAATCATGGTGCACAGCCAGTCGGCCGAAAGCATGACAAAGGATCAGAGTTTCCCGGTCTCCATTGAGGTCCAGCTCCTTGGAGGTAACGGCAGGGACGAACGTTCTACCGGCAATTTGTGCACACCCGGCACGCATGTCGTGATGGACGATAAACTTGTTACAACGCATTGTATTTCCTCCTGTTCTCAAACGTATCACGGTGACCAATGGGTAGCAATGGAAGTTGAAGTACACGGCAACTCCATCATTAAGCACATTGTTAACGGCCGGATCGTGCTGGAATATGAAAGACCACAGCTTGACGAAAACGACGGAGATGCGCAGAAACTTATCAAGAATGATAACAAGATGCTGCATGAAGGCTACATAGCCCTTCAGGCTGAGAGCCATCCCCTTGAATTTCGAAATATTGAGATCCGTGTATTGGAAGATTAGCTTTGTCGGTATGCTCTTGAAATAGAAAGATGCTTGTGCATCAACAAGGATTTTATGATATGATGGCCATAAGTTCCGGAAACTGTTATGTATGAGTTGCTGATCAGGATTGAGACTCTTTGTCTGGAAGCCCAGCCATTGGTATTGCTGGGTGTTGGGGTGGTAATGACGGTTCTCGGCTTGCTGCTCTGGTTAGGAGGTTCATACTTCAGTTCTATAATAATCGGACTACTTGGTGCTTCTGTTGGGGCATTCTGCGGATTGCTGGTTTCTCAATGGGTTGACCTGAATGCACTTTTGAGCATGATCATAGGGGCAGCCGTTCTTTGTATTGCAGCCGTAATTTTCAGGAATGTTATCATTATAGTCCTCGCCGCAATGGTCTTTGCTCTGGCGGCCGGAACGGCTTATTCCGGCATGGTATTAAGCGGCCCGCCTCAGCAGCAGGATGCAGGAGTAAACACGGTTCAATTTAATTCCTTTAGTCAGATGGACCCGACAATGCGACGGGCCTACGTCGAGGGGATTGCAGAAGAGGATGCCGGTTTCTTTGAGAGGTTGAAAGCTCTTCTGGGGGATGCCTTGAATATAATGAGCCCGCATAAATGGAAACTTCTGCTTTCCGTGCTCCTTGGGGGCATAGGCGGTTTACTTCTGTTTCGGCTTATAAAAAAACTGGTATTGGCTCTTTGTTATAGTGGAGTTGGGGCACTTTTACTTCTCATAGGTGTCGAGAGCCTGCTCATGATGGCGGGCTTTCAGATGTGCTCTGCGCTTCAGGAACATAGGCATGTTCTGACAGTCGTTTTCTTCTCTATGGTGGTTGTGGGTACTATCTTCCAGTTGATGGTAAAAAGGTCTCCCAAACCCAGTGAGGTTAAGGCCGACGAGCAAAAATGAAGTGGTTAATATTATCTCCTAGTGCTCCTCTCCGGCATTTCTGTGTGATACTTGTTACCATCGTAAAGCAACCCATACCTGATTTCCGGGTGGTTTGTGCCCATAAGTTCTTGACTGTTTGTAAGAATTGAGATAAATCACAGTGAGTTGGTTTCTGAATTTTTGATATAAAACTCTGTGTCTGTGGGTCAAAAGTTGGAAAGGACTGGAAAATGGCGGAGAAATTAGCAATACACGGCGGCCCAAAGGCCGTAACGAACAAATTGGCCGGCTGGCCGCAGTTCGATAAAAAGGCAATCAGTGCTGTGGAAGAGGTCCTAAAGTCCGGCAAAGTCAATTACTGGACCGGCCCCAAGGGTATGGAATTTGAGAAGAAGTTCGCAGCCTGGCAGGGCAGTAAATATGCCATCAGCGCATCAAGCGGAACAGCGGCGCTGCACATCGCACTGAGTGCTCTGGGTATTGGGCCCGGCGACGAGGTCATCGTGCCAAGCTACACATTTATAGCAAGCAGCTTCTCAGTTGTGCAGGCCGGCGCAATACCCCGCTTTGCCGATGTGAATATCGATGACCATTGCATAAGCGTGGAGTCGGCTGAAAAGCTTGTAAACGAACGGACAAGGGCGATTATGCCCGTGCATTTATATGGCAACGTCTGCGATATGGACGAGGTACTTGCCTTCGCAAAGAAGTATAATCTTTTTGTCATCGAGGATAATGCCGAGGCTTTTGGCGGTGTCTACAAGGGGAGAAAAACCGGCACTATCGGTGACATCGCTGCTTGCAGTTTCTGCCAGAACAAGACATTTACTACGGGCGGTGAGGGTGGTATGGTCACCACCGATAGCGAAGACCTTGCCTGGCAGGCAAGTAGCTTTCGGGACCACGGATATGATGTCAAGCAAAGACTTAGCCTGCTGGAGCTCGAACAAAAACTTCCCTATATTCACAACATGGTCGGCTGGAACTATCGTATGACCGAAATGCAATCGGCCATCGGCCTTGCAGAACTGGAACGGATTGATACCTGGAACCTGCCGGCTCGCAGGCGCAACGCCCATATCATAATTGACTCAATAAAGGAATTGCCCCAAATCAAGTACACACCTGTTGATACCAAAGAGCGTCAGAATGGCTGGTATGTTCTGACATTCTCTCTGGATATCAAAAACATGACCTGTGATATAAATGAATTTGTCTCTGCCTGTGGCGCCGAAGGAGCTCCGTGCTGGAGAGTGTTCTGGCCGCAGTGCCATACCGAGCGTGCGTACCAGGAACACAATGCTTTCGGAAAGAGCGGATTTCCATTCAAGTCCAAAGAATATACAAATCCCGAAAGTGTCGACTATAGCAAGGTTGACGTGCCCAATGCAATCTGGCATCAGAGTCACACTTTTACATGTTTTGCATTCCCGACCTATACCGAAGAAGATTGCCGACAGATAGGTAGTGCCCTGGCTAAAGTAACAAAAGCTTATTCAAAATAGATTAAAGGAAAGGATTGCTATTATGCCCGGCAAGATAAAATGGGGAGTAATCGGCTCGGGTGGAATCGCCAGAAGAAGGACGATTCCGGAGGGTATTTCAAAAGCCGGTAATGCCGAACTGACTGCCGTATTTGATATTGATCCACAAGTGAATGCAGAGGTGGCCGAAAAGTATAGTGCTAAACAAACATCGAGCATTCAGGAATTGCTGAATACGGGTATCGACGCTGTTTATATTGCCACTCCCGCCTATCTACACGGCGACCAGGTCCGAGCTTCCGCAGAAGCAGGTAAGCATATTCTTTGTGAAAAACCTCTGGGTATGACGGTTACTGAAGTGCAGGAAATGATAGAGATTTGTGGTCAAATGAAAGTGAAACTTGGTTGTGCGTTTATGATGCGGTTTGTAGCCCAGCACCAGGAGGCACTTAAACTTATTCAAGAGGGCAAACTCGGCAGACCCACCTATGCCAGGGCCCAGCTTTCCTGCTGGTATCCCATCATCGAGGGTGCCTGGCGCCAAGACCCTTCAACCGGAGGCGGTGGTTCATTATTTGATATGGGAGGACACTGCATCGATCTGTTGGAGATGTTTTTTGGTAAAGTCGCAACGGTCAGTTGTTTTACCAACAATATCGTTCATGATTATAAGTCCGAAGACAGTGCCGTAGCTATGCTGTTCTTTGAAAATGGTGCACTGGGTACGGTCGACGCTTATTTCTGTATCCCCGACGACAGCAGCAAAAACGTGCTCGAACTTTACGGCTCAAAGGGTTCGATTTTAGCGAAGGGAACTATTGGTCAAGGATCGGCAGGCGAAATGATAGCGTTCCTGGAAGAAGCGAAGGAATATGATGCACAGCAGACGCGCACCCAAACACAAGGGATAGCAATTACACCTGAGCCGGTGAATCCTTATCAGGCCGAGATAGAAGAATTCAGCCAGGCAATAATTGACGACCGCGAACCACTTATAAACGCCGAACTTGGCCTGCGAAGTCAAAAGATACTGGCTGCATGTTACGAATCCGCAAGATTAAGTAAGGCGATTAAAGTTGATTAAAGTTTCTGGGGTTGATCGGTATGTTGCTTACAGTTTGTAATATTGCTGTGACGGCCTAAAAAAATGTCAAATCATACTCAAGCTCAAATCTCAGCTTGTGTTCAGCTTCTTCCTGGGCCAACAGCAAAAACGTGTCTTTCAATTCTTCATCTTGTACCATTTTCGCAAGGTCCGTATACAGCTTTACCGAAGCAGCTTCTTTCTTCATGGCCAAAATAAGCAGGTCTTTATAGCTCATGTCCGACCGAGCCTCTCCGCCTTCCACGTTCTCTGCAATATCGAGGTTTCCCACTTCCTCATCTTTTAATACGATTCCTTCCGCCTTTTCGGTTTCAAGCTTCTCCTTATGTTCCAGCTCCTCCTTGATAAAGCCCTTAATAGCGCTGCGCAGCTCTGGTTTTTCTACCTTGCGCAGCAAGTCTGAGTAAAGTTCGATTGCTTCGATTTCTCTTGCGATTGCAAAATCCAGGATGTCATCGACAGATTCGAATTTATCCATTTCCAAGCCCTCACGTTCTTAGGTGCTGACAAAAAACTTATCATGTTCCATGTTCAAAGCCTATATTGCTGCACCACTTCACAAACAATCGAATTTTCCCGAATCTTGTACTTTCTGAATATTAGTCAGGGTATCCGTTTATGTCAAGATTATACCAACATTTTTGGACGTGCAAAAAAGGATGTTATCGTATTGCAGGCGTTGTTGTTCGAAAGCTTTTTGAACTGGATAGACAATAAGGATGGGCTGTATAAAAAAGATGACTTACATAAACGTAAAAAATGTGGAGGGCGGTAGATAGTGTAGCTATTAAAAGAAATGGGAATTGGGTATAATGTTCATAGAATATAGTTTTTGTAGAGGACCTTCATTAAAGGACTGTATTATGAGTACAGGAAAAAGGGCGGCTATTTTTATACTTTTGATTTTTTGTGTTAACAGTATATATGCCGCAGAAGTTGATCATGAGAAGAAAGTGCCGATCATTTACTGTACCGACCTGTTCCATCCTCACGATGATCCTGATGACCATTTCGACATAGCATGTCTGTATGCAATTGAAGAAGTTGAAATTAAGGCGATTATTCTTGACCAGGGCCAAAAGCAACAACAAAAGCCCGGTTCCATACCGGTATCACAACTAAATCATATTACAGGCAGAAATATTCCTTATGCTTCTGGATTGTCGGATAAGCTTCAATCTCCCGGGGACAAGGGCTTGTCGCAGGCAAAAGAGTATCAGGATGGTGTGGAGCTTATCCTTTCGACCTTGAAAACCTCGGAAGAGCCAATCACGATTATTGCTGTTGGAAGCCTCAGGGATGTTGCGGCCGGTTACAATAGGTCGCCTGATCTGTTCAAAACTAAAGTCAATAAGCTGTTTATTTTCATCGGGGAAGCATCAAAAAAAGGGCATGTAGAATATAATGTCGGCCTGGATAAAAATGCCTACCTTCGGATTATGAATTCGGGGTTGCCTGTTTACTGGATCCCGTGCTTCGATGGAGGAGTATGGCAGAATCATGGCAGGGCATCCTATTGGAAGGCCTCGCATAAAGATTTGTTAGGACGTGTTTCCGATAAGGTTATGAATTACTTCATTTATGCCCTCCTTAGGAAGAATGAGAAGGATCCCATTCGGTATCTTGAGCATGAGGTAAACGAGGATGATAAGAACAAAGTTTTATCGATGAATCGTAATCTGTGGTGCACGGCAATTTTTGCTCATATAGCCGGAAGAAGATTCGTCCAGCGGGGTAATAAATTCATCTCTATACCAAAAAGCGCCTCATACAGCAAAGAACAGGAAGTTAAACCTTTCAGATTCGACGAGGTTTCTGTTTTTGTCAATGAGCAGGCGAATGTTTCCTATGAGCAAACAGGCAGGGCCAATAAGATCAGGCAATTTCATGTTCTCACTCCCGATGTTTATGCCGATGTGATGACCTCTGTGACAGCGCGATTATTATTGCAATTAGATCCGTGATTTATATGTCTCCACTCTGAGAATAAGCCGGTAAAGAGAATCGTTGTTAGAGCACAAGCAGAAGGTTACTTTTTTGAGTATACATTCACTTTTTTCTATTGGTCGGTTGTATGGGATTGCTTTGTTGTAGCTGTTAATCTGTCCGTGACGAGTGCAGCTAGGGGAAAGTAGACCACTTCAGAGATGATACCTATTACGGCTTCTTGCCATGTATAGTTTGGGCCGATTGCCTGCCCCAATTCACCAATTGCAAATGATAGCCACCAGATGATTGAATAGAGGAGCCATTTTCGGTTAAGGCCGACTTTAGCATAGTGATAGATTAATACAAACGCAATGGCCGTTCCTATTTTTGAGATTAGGATGCTCATTAGGAATTGCCCTGCAGGAACATCATCCGGTGGTTTGAGGTCCCATACTATAGATGAGAAACCGTAGAATACGAACGGTACAATATAGATTATAGCTATAGTTGCAATGATGGCTATGACATACCTCATCGTGCAATTCTCCTATTTTTATTTGGCGTTATTTTCGTAATATATCGGCTCTGAATATGCAACGAACCTCTGCCGGTTATTTGTCCGGTTGGCCGTTGCGTCAAGGACAATGCCGAGTTTTCTGGGTATCATCGTCAATTCATTCTGCCTATCATAGTTGCGAGGTATTGCACTTGACCATCTTTTTCAATTCGTTCCACAAGGGATTTATGGCTTTGCCGTTCAAAATGGTTTTGGCAGGTTTATCTTTAGCCCTTATCTCACAGTTGACAATCGGCTGTCCTTGTAAAGCTATATCAAGCCTGTTATCTTCGGTTGCAAAAACCGAATACACTTTGGACAGCGAGTCGAAACCGATTTTGTTGTTCTTTCGCAGATAGCTGCCGCAGATCACGAAGCCGCGGTTAATCGAATCAGGATCATCAGAAGAGCCGACTGGACGTGTGGTTCCAAACAGGTAGGCATCGGTATCCCATCCATGAATGATTTTATTACTGTTTCTGTGCATTCTTCTTCCATCCGCACGCAGGTTCAGGAAAACCTCGGTTATTTTCTTATTTCGTGAGATCCGCACACCAAGCATCTCATCTCCTTCCAGCAACTCTATATCGACAGTGGAATTCTTGCTCGACTGCCCCAATGGCAGAATTACTGTGATAAACTTCATTTCTCTTTTCTGTTCCTTAGGTGCGAAAGCAAGATATTCGACTTCTTCGTCCGGATTATGGTCTTTGAGCCCTTTCTTTCTCACTACGGCCATGTCTTTCGGAAAAAGTGGTCGAACGATTGCCTTGGCTTGAGTGCCATTTGAAAGGTGGATTTCGGGTCCTTGTTCTTGGACTGTTCCCTCGAAATGCAGCAGCCATTCTAACTGTCCGGTTTCGTGTGTTCGGATATCATCAAAAATAAGAATGACATCGTCAATCCACAGGAAGTGCCTGTAATTACGGGAAAATTTCCACGAAGTAGGCCCTGTTGCATCGGCGAGTACATATTTGATCCCTGCGAGGTCCATGAGATGCCGGACCTGGCCGGGATGTACAACACCACGATCACCGTTTCCACAATCTTCCGGGTTCTGTGCCGCACCATCGATTAAGACCACGTTGTGAGCTTTGCTGTGACGATAATAACTCGTATATTCACGTCGGCTGTACGAACAGTTCCCTGAATCAATGATCAATGGCTTGCCTGCATGGAACAGAACAAAAGAGCCTGCATCCGGGTGAGCATGGTTCCAGGCAAAGCCCGACTTTACAGCGAGCATAGTAGAATTATCTTCCCACGAAGAGCGCATCATTACCCAGCCGATATCGGGATAGATAAATGATGCAGGAAGGTTCGCAGGAGGTATTTTTCGCTTTTGTATTTGGTAATATACTAATCCTATGGGATTACGCAGACCGGAATCTGTTCGCGTAATATACCAGTGATATGACGGAGAATCGAAACCATTAGCCAGTAGCATGCGCAGCGTCCCGGATCCGGAAGCCGAAAGGCTGCTGTCTCCAAAGTTCACCGACAGAAGGGAATCGGAAGTTGGGTATGATGTATGCACAAAGAAATCACCGACCTTTTCCAATACGGGGATTTTCGGTAAAGATTGATCGGAGTGAACGTTTGAATAGGCGAGGTGAAAAAGCAGATATTCTGACAGGGCATAATTAGCATAGCTTACGCTCTCGTAGAAAGCTCCTTTCCTGTCGAAATTCCCCGTCTTGTTTTGCAAAATGTTACCTTGGTAAGCGAACCATTCAGGGAACGCATCTCGGACCTGTTCGGCCCATTGTTCCGCTCGCGGATCTTCCCCCTGAATTGAAAGTGCAGCAATTCCGGCCATGGACACGCATACGCTCCACCAGTTATGTCCCATGGAATCCAGTGCATGGATTCGTTTCTCCGGAAGAATCCAGTCATTGAGTGTAGGCAGGATGCCTCGCTTGACCATCGTTTGAATAATTGTCTTTCGGTCCGATTCCGACAGAAAGTCATGAATACTATCATATCCAACGGCATACCCGAAACAGAACCGGGCGGTATTTAATTCAGAATTCCAGGGAGGATCCCTTTTAGCATCACCGGCCCACCGATTTAGACTACCATAGTGCAGCAGAGCTTCTCGTAGTTTTTCTGCATACTCACTTTTACCTGTCATTTGATATGCAAACCCCAGGGTTGTTCCCATGTTGCTGATTTGGCTGCTTGGTCTGCCATAGTTTCCATGCTGTCCGGTCCCGCTTTCAGAATATTGCCTGGATACGAGTTTCTCATTGACCAGTCTATCGGCTCGCTTGAGCATATCCTCCCATGCCTGGCTTACTACAGCGTCATCTGAAATCTTTTTTCTGAGTTCTTTGAGTTTGGCCTGAGTAAAATAGAGCCGGGGATAAGATAAAGGTCTGCCAATTCTATCTTGAGCAGATTTGATTTTGCTGGAGGTGCCGATAGATTTGTCCGGATTGGTAAGAGCATCTTCGCAAAGAGCAAAAAGCAACACTAACAGGGATAGAAGAAACAGTTCGAATTTTTTAGCTCTCACGATTTTCTCCTATTCATAAAGCATACCGCCTCTAATAAACGTCAATAAGTTATTTCTTGGATTTTTCATCCATAAGCTCCACCACCTTGGATTCGATGGCTTCTGCCCATATCTTATATCCGGCTTTATTGGGATGCAGATAATCGGGCATTATTTTATTGGTTAAGAAGCCGTCTTTGGTCAGGAATTTGTCGTTGATATCCAGATAGTGAATCAGCTTCCCATCGGCAATCTTCGAAGCCAGCAGCGATGCCTTGGCGTTCTTTTCTCGCTGGTTCGACGGTTCAGGTCCACGGGGAAAGATCGCTAGGATTAATATTTTCGTCTTCGGGCATTTCGCTTGGAGTTTCCTGCAGATGGTGATAATACCATCAGCGATTTCCTCGGCGGTGTTGTCATTACCGTTGGAGTTGTTGGTGCCGATCATAAGAATTGCAAGCTTCGGTGATATGCCTTCGAGATGACCGTGGTCCAGTCGCCACAACACGTGTTGCGTCCTGTCCCCGCTGAAGCCCATATTGACAGCGTTTCGCGGTGCATAGTATTTGTCCCAGTACTCTTTTCCTTCACCTTCCCAGCCGTGCGTGATCGAATCACCGATAAAGAGCAAATCCACATTGCCCTGTTTGACTCGTTCGTTGACAGCATCATTACGCAGTGTCCACCAGCTGTGTCTGTGGGCTGCAGAAACAGCGGAGTGCTGCTTTTCTTCCGCGACCAGGACCTGGCTTGACAGAATCGAAATAATAAGACATGCGATCAGAAGTTTGCTTTTCATCTTTTGTTCTCCTTAAACTAAAATTTCCATGTGATGCCTGTTTGGCTACGCTGCTGTACCTTATTGCAGGCAGGACGTCTGCCTCATGTAATCTTAATCCTTATGTTATCCACGGGCGTTTGCGGCTTTTTGATTCTGCAATGGCCTTGAGCGAAAGTTCCACATCCTGCTTTACCTGAAAGTCGAACATACCCAGACAAACGAAGTCTGCGCCATTTTCGAAAGCAAATTTCAATCCTTCCCTGGCTCCGATGGCCCCCGCCGCTAAAACCTTGAAGGCTATCCAGGGAACTTTTACATCCTGCATAAACGCCACGGTCTCCTCGTGATTATGGCAGAACATATTATCATGATATTCCGAATGATTGGGAGAATCTTTCTCATACATCTCCATGAACCGTCTATTGGTTTTCGGGTGGGCAGACCAGTATCGGTCGTGATGCAGAGTCTTCATGTAAAAATCGGGTACTATCCCTTCCTTCTCACAAAACATGATAGGTTCTATCCTATGTGCACAAATGCCGACGGGAATATCATATTTCTTCATAATTTCGAAGGCCTTGATGATATTTTTCTGTTTCTTCTGGTAATACCAGATATCACTGGCCCCTCCCCACAAATAGGCCGCTGAGGCTCCCAGTTCCAGATGCTCTACCAAAAGCCTCTCGTAATCGTTGATGTCTGTGGTGATCACGTCGGCAAGCCATTTCATTTTGCCGCCCCACTCGTCCCAGTATTTCGAGAGCCTGAACTGCCTGAAGTTGTGATTTTTGAGAACAATTGAATTGATTCCGTATTCCTCACATAGCTTCATTGTCATGAAGATTCTCTCTTCAGTGTTGTAATGTGCAGCAAGGTTGCGCACGTAGTCCAGGTCTCTGGCGTGCATATTCATGCTGATGAGATTGCTGCCGCTCATGAGACGGCCGAGGGTAAGATCGCCGATTTTCCCCACAGGCATCTTTTTTTGTTTGACCACTATGTTCGGATCGTTCAAATCCAGGTCTTTGAGCCTTGTATATTCCAGTTTGTCCGACCTTGTAACGTAAGTAGTGCCTGTAACAGCGTCTACTTTCTCTTTTGGTTTTCCTTTAACAGATGAAAATAAAAGGCTGCCAACGACTGACATGCCCCCCAGAGTTTTGAGTAATTCTCTACGGTTTGGACTTTGTGTGATTTTCATCGGACATCTCCTAATTAAACCTCCTCGGTTATTTACTGAGGTGTTATTCTGTCATTATGTTGAAAAAGGCCGTTTCCCTCTTTTTTGACCTATTGGTTTAATGTCCTCCAAATGTAATGTATTTCTGGAGGTCTGTCATAGTATCCATCACTCCCTCCGATTTCCTCGTTCATTTATAATGAGATATTCTTGGCTCATATGGCTTTTTAGTATTCCTAATGTCGAGATATACGATATCAAGGTTAGGTCTTACAGTCAAGTAGATTCATCGGAAGGAGATTTAGACAGATAACTCTATGCCAGGGAGAGCACTACTCACCTATCATCCTGCCAAGATACTTTACTATCCAAAGTGTGTCTAAAGTGGGACCACTTTATCTGAAATTGTGTAGTTGGTAAATCTAACCTGAAGTAGTTTTCAGGTTCTTTGAGAAATCCTGAATCTGTTTCAACTTCTGCTGATTGAAGACGTATTCAAACCAGGATACTAAGGGTTGGCGGTACCCGGTGAAGGTGTGGCGGCCTGCCAGTTGGCTACATCGTTTCCGTAATCTGTCGACACCTTGCGCGAAAGCGACTTGCCGC
>SMTZ1_10002917_pt1 | contig 17188 bp, 18 predicted proteins | sample DeeMarSWOR136_30_FD_25667 | JGI IMG/M metagenome (IMG submission 25667)
GGCTGTGGTGGAATTTCATGACACGGGAACAGGTTTACCGGTAGAGCACGCCGATGCAATATTCGAGCCTTTTTTTACGACAAAAGACAGAGGTACGGGATTAGGATTAGCTATATGCAAAGACATAGTCGAAAGGTATCAAGGAAGAATAACTGCGGAAAATGCTCCCGGGGGCGGTTGTATATTCACGGTCTATTTGCCGATAACCGGTAGTTCGCAATAGAAGTCATAGAAGCTCGTAAGGATATATTTCTATGAGAGAGAAGAGTATTCTTGTTATAGACGATGACAGAATCATACTGGATTCCTTGTGTGAGTTTTTGTCACTCGAAGGATACCAGACTAACGGTGCTGAAACTTTGAAGGATGGCTTGGCCGAGCTGGATAAACAAAGTTATTCACTCGTTATAACGGATGTTAACCTGCCGGACGGTGACGGCCTGGAATTATTGGATACAATCACCAAAGAGCATGCTCAAACAGTGGCCATTGTGATAACCGGCTACGGCACTATTGAGAGTGCCGTCAAGGCGATCAAGCAGGGCGCATATGATTACCTTACAAAACCGATTGCGGACGATGAGCTGCGGATGGCGGTCGATAGGGCCCTTAAACAGCATTCGCTCATGAGCGAAAACGAGAACCTGAGATTACAGCTCGAGCAGAAATATAGTCTGGAAAACATAATCAGCCACGACTATAAGATGGCGAAGATTTTTGATCTTGTGGAGGCCGTAGCTGATAGCAATACAACAATACTGATGGCCGGTCCGTCTGGAACGGGAAAGAGTATGTTGGCAAGAGCGATACACCATCGCTCCAGCCGACGTGACAAGCCGTTTGTAGAGGTAAGCTGTGGCGCACTTCCTGAAACGCTGCTTGAAAGTGAGTTATTCGGTCATGTTAAGGGATCGTTCACAGGTGCTGTCAAAAACAAGGAAGGCAAATTCTTGGCTGCCCACGGCGGCACAATCTTCCTCGATGAAGTTTCCAATGCGTCACCGGCGCTTCAGATCAAGCTTCTTAGGGTCCTGGAGGACAGACAGTTTGAGCCGGTTGGTAGTAATAAAACCAAAACCGTCGATACGAGAATTATAACGGCATCGAACCGTAATCTCGTGGAGGAGGTAAAACAGAACCGGTTTCGTGAAGATTTGTATTACCGGATAAACGTGGTGACGGTAAGCCTGCCGCCATTGTGCGAGAGAGTCGGCGATGTTCGACTGCTGGCAAAACACTTTCTAAAGATGTATTGTGCCCAGCACAACAAGCAAAGACTCGGTATTACCGATGAGGCGCTGGAATATTTAGAGCATTGCTCCTGGCCCGGCAATGTTCGTGAGCTTGAAAACGTAATTGAGCGGGCCGTTTTGCTAAGTAAAGACAAGTTCATCGGCCCGGATGATTTGCCGACCTCAGTCAAGGAAGAGCAAACAAGGCGGCAGGATACTTACAAGCCTATAAGCCTGAAAGAGGCGTTGGCTGAGCCTGAAAAGAAACTTATTCGTCAGGCACTTGAAGCCAATCACTGGAACAGGCAGGAAACCGCTAAAGCACTTCAGATAAACCGCACAACCCTGTTCAAGAAAATGAAACGATACGGCCTCTACACCGAGGCTGAACAATTGGGTCTAACCTGATTTGCCGGGTTTGTTGTATTTAATATTTTCCGTTTCACACATTAATAAATGACTTCTTGCGATACATCCACCAGAGTATTAGCCAGACTAATACAAAGCCGGCAACGGCGTGAAGAAAATCATTCCATGGACCGATGAATTTGTCCATTCCACCTACGAAGCGACCGGCGATGGAGCGAAAGTTGACCAGGTGAGTCAGCATATATACGAAGATGGCATTGGTACCGATGACGACAAGGCCATAGGCCCACTTCTTAAAGCCCCACACGTCTATCACGAGATAGAATAGTGCTAATAGCAGATAGCTTAGACCTGCCGAGAAAAGAACGAACGAGCTAGTCCAGAGACGTTTTATGATAGGAAACGGGCCTGTGTAAAACTGGCCTATGCCGAAAAACCAGCCGCCCCAAAGCGAGCCGAGCACAAGAGTCCCGATACCTAAAGCAGCGAGGATATAGACCTTTTTGTAATCATCTAACTGTGTACGAAGCAGGTGCCCTGCCATTACTCCGAGCATAACTGTACAGGCGAATGTAATACTGCTGAGTATCCAGGTATAGTTGAGACCGTCGTCGAATTGCCGCAGGATGACCCGGTCAATATAAGCTGCGAGGTTTGCATCCTGGTCGAGGCGGTCTGCGAGCCGGCCGGGAAAGGGAACGAGCATCATCAACGCCCAGAACAAAAGCAGCAAAAGCACCGTCGTTATTATCTGCCGGCGAACGCGCATATTCAGGATGATGATCGCCGAAATAAGATAACCTGCCGCGATGGCCTGCAGTGTGTTGCAGTAAATCTTCAGCTTGGTCGAGTCAAGTTCCAGCAGTTCCCCCTGTGCGATCATGCCCAGCACAAAGAGAATCACGCTGCGAATTATAATGTGTATATAGAGTTTTCGTTTACTATCACCCCGGCCGAGCCGCTTATAGAATGAGAACGGCATAACGACGCCGACAATGAATAAAAATAGCGGCATAATCAGGTCTTCAAAAACAAATCCCTCCCACTCTACATGCGTGAGCTGCTTCATTATAAAGGCGGTCGTGGAATTGTCCAGTGCCTTGTGCAGGCCCTCGAAGATGTACCAGCCGCCGATGATCCAGAACATGTCGAAGCCACGTAGAGCATCAATTGACATCACGCGGCTTGCCAGTGGTTTCTTAGGTTCCTGGTCTGATATTTGCGATTCCTGTAAATCCGTCATTTATGTCCCCACCTAAAAAGCTTTTCCCTTCTTTCTTGCATACGAAAAAGTGCCCGGGACTGGAGTCGAACCAGCACGAGCCGAAGCTCACTAGCCCCTCAAGCTAGCGCGTCTGCCTATTCCGCCACCCGGGCCTTATAATAAGTTGCTGATTATTAAGTATTGTTTGCCGACTGTCAATCTTCAATTTATAAACCGGCTTAACAGTAATCCATTGGACTATACGCCTACAAGGTCTATTAAAAATAGGCATAAAGCCTGAGAGCAGTAATGAAATAACTATAAATAAACTGTCTTCAAGAGGATTTTTTAATTTTAATGATTATTTCCCGCTGATTTTCATACAAATCCCTAAAAAAAGGCTTTCTGACAGGTTTCTGAAAGTCAAAAAATATTAGGTTTTTCATAAAATTATCCGAATTATTCTTGATATATACCCAAATTATGCTAATATTTATAACTATGACAAAGAAACTGCTTTCAACATCCTGTCCTTCCTGCGGCCTGCCCATGCAGACGATAGCGATGTCATGCACGGCCTGCGGAGTCAAAATCGAGGGCAATTTCAGCCAGACCTTCTTTAACAAACTCTCTCAGGAGGACCAGAAATTCCTCGAACAATATCTCCTGGCAGGATTCAGCATCAAGACACTGGAGCAGAGGGGCCCACTCGGATATGCGGCAATACGCTCCAGATTGGACAGGTTAATAGCAAGCTATGAGGCACTTAAGAAAATGGACGCTCAGAAAAAGGCCGTTCTGGAGCAATTAAGAAAAGATCAGATAAGTGTTGCCGAGGCAAAGGAGAAACTGGAAAAACTGTCAGGAGATTAAGAAATGGCAAATGCACTAAACATATCATCAGAAGAGGAACTGTTGCAGCTTCGCAATGAAGGAAAGATAAGTGAAAATGAATATGAGGAGCTGCGTGAAACGCTGCAAAAGACAGCCAAAGTAGATATTGGAGAAGGTGGCGAGGATAATCTCAAGCCAGCGTCAGCTCGGACATCCGGCTTGGCAATTGCTTCTCTGGTCTTTTCGCTGATCGGCCCGATTGGTTGCATACCAGCAATAGTCTGCGGGCACATAGCTCTAAGAAAAATACGAAAGGAAGCCGCAGTTAAAGGTTATGGGCTGGCCTTAGCGGGATTGATAATAGGATATGCTGTTCTGGGCTTCTCTATAGTATTGACGATTCCTTTCTTATTGTTTTTGGGTTTGAGAGCAGAGTCATATAGTACGGTAAGAGAAACTACTCTGGAAGAGTTGCAAAATGCAAAAATAGAAATCGCCACAAATGAGTTGAAGCATTATTCTCTCGACAGTATGGAAGGGATTGTAGATCAGGATAAAGTTATTTTAGACAAACAAATCTCAAGCGATGGCAACGGCTCTCTGCGAATTGAAGCAACAGAGACGACAACCGTCCGCTTATTTGAAACCGGCGACATAGATATAGAGGACGACCGTTTAATTTATCGGGCCCGTGTGCGAACAGAAAACGTAGAAGGTCAGGTCTACCAGGAAATACGGTGCCGTTTCTCCAGCCCGGGATTCCCCGGAATAGCAGAGTCTTTCTCAAAAGGACTGATGAATCCGCTCAGCGGCACTACGGATTGGACAACACAGGAAACGCCATTCTTACTGCAAAAGGGAGAAAATCCAGACAATGTAAAACTCAATCTCGTCATAGAAGGCAAGGGCACGGTCTGGATTGATGACATTCGCCTGGTAAAAGGCCCATTGAAATATTAAAGATATAATCTCGGATAATCAGAATTGGAACCGGTTAGTATACAGGTCGATAGGAAACCCTCAGTGAAAAGTAAACTATTCTATCTCTGGTTGTTGCCACTATTGTGGGGTATATTCACCGCAATTTCTTTCTTCTGTTCCGGGGATGAACATGCCCTCTTTGCGTACGGTTCATTAGCCGGCACGTGGATATGTTTCCTGTATGAGTTCAACACACTTGAGCAGGCACTGATCCCGGTCATGGCAACAGGGGCGGTTATTCTTGCTCTCATCGGCCTCTTATTAGATTGGCTCCGTGTCAAAAATAGACTATGGCTTTTTGTGTTTGTTCTTATTGCTGTATTGCTATTCATTGTTCAATTTGGTATGTACGGCTCAATAGAGCGCATTCGTGGCAAACATGGCTATATCCTGGGCCTGGTAATCGTCGCGTGTAATTGGGGCATCTATGGCGCGATTATGTTCTCGCTTTTTGCAACCTTGTTGGGGCACCTGATAAGATTGGTCAGGAGAGCACCTGTTAACTAAAAAAGATGATTATAAAGGACCTTTAATTATGGCACTTATAAAATGTCCGGATTGTAACAATGATATTTCTGATAAGGCAGTAATTTGCCCACACTGCGGAGCAGCGGGACAGGGCTTTTTCCGGGCTTTAGAGTATCGTTCCAAAAAGATGCTTTTCGGCTTGCCATTAGTACATATTGTATGGGGACCCGCATTCAATCCTTTTACCGGCAGGATGCGAATAGCAAAAGGTATTATCGCAATTGGAGGGATCGCTGTCGGAGTTCTGGCGATGGGCGGCCTTGCATTTGGTGTAATCGCTCTTGGGGGGCTTGCAATCGGATTGGCAGCGCTTGGTGGAGCCGCTCTGGGGGTAATGCTCGCTATCGGAGGCCTTGCCGTCGGTTTTGTTGCTTTGGGCGGAGCGGCAATCGGCTACTACGCTGTGGGCGGCGGGGCTTGGGGCATACATACGTTGAGCGGAAATTCCGGTGATACACAGGTGCTGGATTTTTTTAGAACGCACTTTTGCCGATAAGATAAAAAAACAGCAGAAGCAACTATTTTGCCCGTTGCCCGTCGTAAAGTAGAATCTGTAAACGCTGCGAGAAGGCCAAGCAGGTTTGTTCGCACATTTGGGCTACAATTGGCAATTTGGCCAACAGTTCATCTCTCGTAGCCGCCTGAGGCATGAGCATTACCTTTTCTGAATTGACGTTTCCAATTTCGTCTATGGTTTGTTGTATTTCCGGCAAATCGGCTTCCGAATCCACGACAAATTTTAACTGGTATTCATAGTTATCAATCAACTCGCGAAGGACGGCCAAATCCAATCTCGAATCCTCGTGAATCGCTGCAAGTTCCGGATCGTCCGGATTGGAATTACTCAATTTTGGGCTGATGCTCATCAAATCACAGGGCATATCCGGTACGAATCCTATGCCTGCAGTTTCAATCGTGATATGTTTGCCGGATGCCTTTAGATGCTTTACTAATTCTGGAAGTTCGGAATTTATCATCGGCTCGCCACCGGTGATTACGACGAATTTAGATGGCCACTGATGGACAGTCTGCACGATTTTCTTAATGCTGTAGTGGGCCCCTGCTGTCTGGTCCCAGGCATATTTTGTATCGCACCATCGGCACCGCAGGGGACAACCGGCAAAGCGAATAAACACGCTGGGGACGCCTACCAGAAGACCCTCCCCTTGAAGCGAATAAAAAATCTCGTTTACTCTCATTTTATGTACTCAATGGGATCTGTTAGGCCTGCTTCGGCAAAACCCTTTAATCTTAATCTGCAGGAATCGCATCGGCCGCAGCTTCTGCCCTGCTCATCAGGGTCATAGCAACTGTGTGTCTGGGAATAATCGACGCCGAGCCTGGTACCTGTAAGAATAATGTCACCTTTTGTCATCTCTATAATCGGAGTATTAATACGATAATGGCCCCTGCCTCTGACTGTTGCTGCAGTGGCGAGATTGGCGGTTTTCTCAAAAGCTGTTATGAATTCGGCCCGGCAGTCGGGATAACCGCTGTAGTCGGTCGTGTTGACACCGATGAAGATATCGAAAGCTTCAAGAACTTCCGCCCAGGCAAGGGCGTAACTTAAAAATATTGTATTCCGGGCAGGCACGTAGGTCAGTGGGATTTGAGTCGAAGCACCTAATTCTTTTCTATCCTTCGGAACGTCAATATTCAGATCGGTAAGGGCTGAACCGCCAAAAGCAGCTAAATCAATATCGATTATGCGATGTTCAACCGCACCCAGGGACTCAGCCACATTTTTTGCTGCCTTGATTTCCTGCTTATGACGTTGACCATATCTAAAGGTCAAGGCGTAACACAGGAAACCTTCGCTTCGGGCAATAGCCAGAGTTGTAGCTGAATCGATGCCGCCGCTTAATAAGACTATCGCCTTTTTGTCCACCACAAGCCAGCCTCTATAGAGTGTTCACTTGAACGAATCCGCAAAATTCGTTAAATCAGCCGGTTATCATCAATGCTCATTAAATCCCATTATTCGGACAGTATTTCTATACCGTTAATCTCAGGATTCTGTATATTACTTACGAAGCCTATGACCATCTCTCCATTGGTAATGGTCAGGCTTTTGATTGTTTTAACCACAGGCTTTTGGAATCCGCCGCCTTCTTTATAGGGATCGAAGTTCTCAAGAACCGTCTTTTCGTTGATTGTGATTGAGAAAATTCTCTGGCCGTCGCCGGTTATTCCATCGTATGTCTCCGCAAAATGCAGCCGGACAGTGTATTTGCCGTTTGGCACCTTGAATTTATATGCGGTCATACTGTAGCGTTCGGTTTCGTAAATCTTCGGAGTGTCGGTGCCTGTAATACCTAAGTCACCACGGTCGACTGTCATACCGTCAACAAAGCCCCACGCTTTGCCTTCTTCCATAACCTGATCGATAAGCCACACGTTCCCCGCCTTGTCGGTATAGGGCTCAGTAGCTGCACAGTTGACGCGCAGAACGAATTTTGGAGTCTTAGTTTCCTCCATCGTTGCACAACCTGAGAAAGTTAACATAACCACAGTAACAATGCAGCTTACGATAACTAATCCTTTTGCCATTTTATTCATTCCTTTCCAATTAAACTGAGAAATGCACGGTTTATGTAACATTAAGACAAATCCGCCCGGATTGGGCATTGGTATCAGCAGTATATCCGATAGGGCTGTGAAGACAAAGTTTTTTACATACGTTTATCTTGTGCCCCGCATTGTTATTGCTCCTTCGGCCAGGGATAGGCATTTGAGCCGGCTTCCTTGTCCGTGGGACCGGCGGGTAATGTCTTTTGCCATTTAAGCAGCTTTTCAGAGAGTTTATTCACAATCTCAGGATGCTGGTCGGCGATGTTGTCTAATTCCGTTGGATCCTTGGGGATATCATACAGTTCTATACGGCTGCGGTCAGGGTTCATCAGCAGCTTCCACTTTCCTTCGCGAATGGCCAACATTGGGCACTTATGGGCCATATCACCAAATACTCGGAATCGCCACTCGTACATTAAGGGCTTGGTTCGCTGCTTGGATTTGCCCAGTAATGCAGTCGAAATATCTTCGCCGTCAGGCTTTAGGTCTCCGGGCAGTTTTACACCGGCTAAACTGCAAACAGTGGGAAGCCAATCGACACCTGCGACAATACTTGTATTATCCACCTTTCCGGCAGGGACATGGCCGGGCCAGCGAACGATGAAAGGCATACGAATACCGCCTTCGTATATACTTCGCTTTCTTCCGCGGAATGGACCTGTATCGCCAATACCGCTATGGACGGCATTTCCAATATCAAAATCTTCAGGGCCATTATCACTGGAAAAAGCGATAATGGGATTGTCACTCAAGCCCATCTCGTCAATCTTTTTAACCAGCCGGCCGATTTGCTGGTCAAGGTCGGTAACCGAGGCGTAGTATATCTGCTTTGCTCCCTTGTAGGGTACGCCTCGGGGTGCATATCGCTGGTAAGGTTTCATCTGCTCTTCGGTGGGATGGAGTGTAGCATGCGGCACAAGGGTCCATACGTTTACGTAGAACGGTTTATTGCGATTTTTTTCGATAAACTGAATGGTTTTGTCAACAATCCTGGCTGTGGACTTGGCGCGGAAATATGGGTTACCCGTGCCCTCAAGCTGGGGGCCGTTGGAGTTCAGGGTGCAATGGTCATCTATACCATACGCACCCGGTGTGGGAGCGCCGGTGCCGGAACCGAGGTGCCATTTGCCGAAATGCACGGTGGTATATCCTGCGTTCTTTAGCAATTTTGTTACTGTATGTACTTTTGGGTCAAGCCAGTTGGGCATTGCCCGCGCCTCGTTTTGCTTGTGCGTTGCGAAATGGCCGTGGACGCCGTGACGTGCGGGGAAGTGACTGGTCATAATCGCCGTTCGTGAGGGTGAGCATACCGATCCGTTCACATAGAACTGTGTGAACAGTATTCCTTTTTTAGCAAGTTCATCCAGATTTGGTGTTTTAATTTGACGATTGCCGTAACAGCCAAGATCGCCCCACCCCAGGTCATCGGCAAAAATAAAGACAAAATTGGGTTTTCTCTTTTTTCCCAACGATGTTGCACTAAGGACACAGGATGGTAAGGTCGCAAAAGTAGCTGCTGCGCCGCAAGCTTTTAGAAACTCTCGCCTGTTGAAAACTGTGGTGTTAGGCTTCATGTAATGTCCTCCTTATGTTTCTGCCTCTATACCTTTGTAATGGGAGATTGGCCATCAAAGAATCTACACCAAGATTACATTTTAACGATTTCATCAAATATTGTCAAAAACACCGGAACACGATTATACTGATGTTTAAAAATTGTTGTTATTTATAACCTATCTTATTGATTATTTCTTGTCCAAATCCGACATTTTGTTTATATTTGAAGGCAATATTTATCAAAGAGGGCAGGCAATGAATGAACAGGCAAAACTAGAGTTGTTCGATAATCCGAGTCCTGAGCGGGATTATGTCATTACAATCAACTGTCCTGAATTTACCAGTGTTTGTCCTCGGACGGGCCAGCCGGATTTCGGCGAGATTGTTATCGAATATTGTCCCGATAAATTGTGCATTGAACTGAAAAGTCTTAAGCTTTATATGCAGAGCTACCGCAATAAGGGAATTTTCTACGAAGCTCTGACAAATAACATACTGGACGATTTGTCTGATACATGCAAGCCGCGCTGGATGAAGGTGACCTCGCGATTCAAACCTCGCGGGGGTATTACTACCGACGTTGTTGCAGAATATAAACAGGATAAATAATCGAAGGTTTCGTCAAAGGTGATAAAATGGCGATAGTATTTCATTGTGAGCACTGTGGCAAAAAAGTGGAGGCAAAAGACGGTTCCGGCGGTAAACGGGCCAGGTGCCCGGCATGCCATAATAAAGTCTATGTTCCCGACTTTGATACCGACGAGGAACTTAAACTCGCCCCAATAGATAGTGACGAGGAGGCAAAGCGAAAGCGGTTGATGGAGGAGACATTCAATCTCACGCAGGAGATATTACAGGAGCGGGAAGTACCGGACGGTCCAGCCGGGATTGCCAAACCGGCATCTGAGACAAGCGAGAAGGAATTGACGAAAAACATAATTCTGTACCTGAGGCAAATGGCTGACGGAGAACTGGACGATGCCATAGGAACTGCGGATAGGATTGCCCCTTACAGCCGGCAGGCGATTAAGATTCTCGACACAATAGCAGTGAGCGAAATGCCCGAGCCGGAGCTGGCGGATGTTCCTCCGCAGGTGCTTTCAGGCCTGATAAGAAATCTCCGAACCCGAATAAGCTAAGACAAAGAATAATTTAGTAGTGTCGCACCTAAGGTCCTAATAAATCCTCCTAATCTACAATTCCAATACGACTTTTTCGGTCTATAGCATTTAATGGTCCGAAGAAAAACCTCTCATTTGGTTGTAATGGCGATGTTTCATATATTTTATGTAGAAGAAACATACAAACAACCGGAAATAAGCTCGTTCGCAACTTGGGAGAAACTGGATATGGCCAGTGAAACAACTGTAGTGCATGTTACCCATGAGGCCGTCGGAAAAATTGGCGGTATCGGTGCGGTCCTGTATGGCCTTTTCACCTGCAATTCTTATCTTGAAACGGTTGACCGTTCGATCATCATCGGCCCGCAGTTTAGCACTGAGGGGCCTGCATCGGAATGGCTTGGTGAGGATGGTGAAGTTCTGTATTCTTCTGCGGGAGGACTTATAAATACAGGATACGCCCCGGCTTTTCGTAAGATCGAAAGTGTCTACAACACCAGTATCGTGTATGGCAGGCGAACCTTTGTTGACGGTCAGACAGGGATAAAAAGCTCGCCTGAGGTGATACTGGTCGATGTAACATATCTTAACAAGACTATTGTCAACGAATTCAAGAGACGGCTCTTTGAGGAATTTGGAATATCCAGCCATTTGCACGAGCACTTGTGGGAATACGAGCAATACATCAGGTTGGCTCCCGTAGCGATTGCCATACTGAAAGCAATCGGTGCGGCCAAGGATTCGACGACGGTTATGGCCCATGAGTTCATGGGAATGCCTACGGCCCTGGCGGCCATTCTGGAGCCCTGCTGTGATTTTAAGACGGTTTTTTATGCGCACGAAGTTGCCACAATGCGCCGTATCGTGGAAGAACATCCCGGACACGATACGATGTTCTATAACGTTATTAAGCAGGCCCATGACGAAAAGGTGTATGTCAACGATGTCTTTGGCAACCAGAACACCTATTTCAAACATGCTCTTGTAGAGGCGTCCAAATACTGCAATCGTATATGTGCGGTAGGTGATTATGTTGTCCGTGAACTGCGTTTCCTGTCGTCTGGATTCGAGACCGCCGGCATCGATATAGTCTATAACGGCATACCGGCATATCGAATCAGCACAGCCGAGAAACTGGCGTCGAAAGCGAAGCTGCAGCAATATTGTGAAAACCTGTTGGGCTACAAGCCGGATTATGTTTTCACACATGTGACAAGGCTGGTGAGAAGCAAAGGATTGTGGCGTGATTTGCGTGTGCTGGAGCGCATGGAAAAAGAATTCAGAAACCAGGGCGAAACCGCAGTTCTGTTTTTGCTGTCCACGGAAGTTAGCCGGCGGCAGAGCCATGACATATACAAGATGGAGTCGGCTTATAACTGGCCTGTTGCCCATCGTGAGGGCTGGCCGGATCTTTCCGGCGGGGAGGCGGGATTCTATACTGCAATTCAGGAATTCAATGCGCAGAGCCGTAATATAAAAGTCGTTTTTATCAACCAGTTTGGTTTCGATACAAGGCGCTGCGGCAGCAGGATGCCGAAAGATATGGAGTTTATGGACATTCGCAGAGGTAGTGATGTGGAGTTCGGCCAGAGTATTTATGAGCCTTTCGGTATTGCCCAGCTCGAACCGCTGACTTACGGTGGGATATGCGTGGCAACCAATGTTTGCGGATGCACGGGATTCCTGCGGGACATAGCCAATGTGGAAAAGATACAGAATGTTATTATCGCCGACTATACCCACCTGGAAACCAAAGAACATGTTGAAATCGAAGATTTGCTTCAGATAGACCGTGCTGTTCGCGACCAGATAGAAGCAAGAATTAGTGCAAAGGTAGCTAAAGAGGTTATCGCACGTCTGCCACAAAATGAGTCCGAAATCGAGTGTCTTCTTCGAAACGGTTATGAACTGGCACAACATATGAGCTGGAAAGTGGCGGTAGAGAACTATCTTCTGGTGAGTTTGCAAAAGGCGATGGATAAGCAGCCCAGCCAGAGAATCTATACCGAAGCATAGGGCAAACCAGCCGCTAATCCTCGTACACATCAGCATTTTTGCCTCCAAAATTGGCTTTGTTCCTGCTTCGCCAGAGGCTACGACAGGATAAATTGGCTTTGTATTGGGTTCGTTTTGGCTTTGAATTGGCTTTGTTTTTCCCCACTTGACCAAGTGTCCATTTGTTCGTATTCCCTTATTAATAAATCGGTTACATTCATTTGACTTTTTCTGAAATTGGCTTTGTTTTGCAAAAAAAGCTTATTTTTTCGTACGTAAGAATTCGTACTTCGTATTTCGGATTGACCATCCACGAATGAACACGAATCACACGAATTATTAACCGCGGAGAACGCAGAGTACGCGGAGGTTTTTGGTCGGCTTTTGCGTCTTCGGCCGATCCTTTCCACGAAGCAAGCTTCTGAGAAATGCTCATCCTCAGTCGCCGGGTCATTTGCAATGCCCCATTTGTGAAGCCGGCAAATTCATAAAGTGATAATTTCATATTACAGATCTCAGATTTCAAATTCATTTGTTAGTTATTGGTAGCTGGTTACTGATAAATGGTTATTGGTAAATGGTTGTTGGTGGAAGACTTAAGACTCAAGATTCAAGACTACAGACTTCAAATTGCCCATTTTTACATTCATCATTCTCAATACTCAATTGTCGTTTATATTATAGCAAACTTGGATGGGATGTTCAATGAAAATCGAATTTTTTTATAATAAAATTAACCACAGATTTACACATATTCTCACGGAATTACTTGATAAGTAGGCAAGGATCAACATATATAGCCACAGAGGACACAGAGGTTTTCAGCCGGCTTGGTGTTCTTGGCAAGCTCTGCTCTAAAAGCGAGCTTTTGCCGCAGAGACTTGCCTTCGTCCACAAGGCCAACGAAACGGCCTTTTCACAAGCCGTCTAAAAAAAGTTTTCTTGTTCAGGTAGCACTACCTGCTGTATAGATTACTTTTATTGTCCCTGTTTCATTTGGGGAGTATTCTTTCTTGTCGAGGTGGAAGACTGTGCAGCCGCAGGTGCGGCTTAATTTGTCTATTTTTAACAGGCCCCGGCCGGTATTTGTGAATCTAAACTCGCACCTATTTTTCGTACCCTGGCCGACCTCGCCTAAATCATAAACCGTCTTCTCAAAGGAAATCCTAGGCAAGAATCTCTCTGCTGCCGAAGTCGATTGCTGTATGCCAATTGACAATAAAATAATAAGGATCACTAACACAAATATGAAAATTAACTGATTTCTTTTCATATTAGCACCTAGTGGCTGATGTTCATGAACGCGAGCTTTGTTCCATCGATGCTGAATCTATCTTACCAATCTCTCTCCAAGAGCGTCCCAGCCAAACATAACCATTATGCTCAAGCCTCATTGACTTTCTTGTTTGATCCACTTTATGACTTCTATTCTTGTCTTGTATCCGGCTGAAGCTACTTACTTTCTTCGGCTATATCTTGATTGGGAAGTTTCCAAAACTTCACTTTTACATTTCTTCTGACATCAGTTGTGTCCCATCCCACGGAAATGGATGACTTACCATCTGTTGAATATGCGACAAATATTAGCTCATCTTCATGAAGTCGGTTCATTGCGATTTGTCGCCACTCATTCAGATCCCACCAGATGACAGTACCAAAAACAACTCCGAAAAGGGCCGTCTTGCCATCCGGTGAAAAAGCAACATATGCAACGTGCAGCCATTGATTGGTATCCCTTGGATTTCCAGGAATACCGAAACGATTTATCTCCCGCTGGTTTTCTAAGTCCCAAAAAATAACAGGTTGATTAGGTCCGTTCAAGTAACTTGACAGAGCGAATTTTCCATCGGGGGATAGTGCGAGACTCATCACTCTACCGTATCCTGCTTGTAAATGGGCCATCTCTTTACTGGTTTGAATATTCCACAGACGAATAGATCCGTCCCAGCTACCGGAAAGGAACGTCTTACCATCACGAGACCACACCAAGCAATCACGGCGAATACCTGAAGAGTGGCCGACAAACCTCTTTAGAACCTTCATTTTCTCCAGGTCCCAAAGTAGAATATCGCTATCGTCACCACCGGAGATGGCCTTGTTGTCAGTGGGTGAATATGCAACACTTCGTATCAAATAGTCTTTTCGCATCGGATAGTCTTTGTGTTCTGTATGTCCAAGCAGCTTGCCGCTAGTGAGGTCCCAGAAATTCAAAGTCCCCTCGATTCTTGCCTGCTCCGTGGTATGTCGGAGTCCTCCGCAAGAAACCGCTCGCTTGCCATCAGATGAAAATGCAGCACCTTGAACACCCTGAGGCTTTATATGACCTTCTAATGTCTTAAGTATATCCGCGCTTTTCATATCAATTAAATAAATGGTTTTACGATCCGGACCCAAATTAAGATAGTTTCCATACAAAGCTTTCTGACGATCCGGAGAAAGTGTGAAATGTGAATCAGATTGAACGTGTGGTAGGTTTATGTCCCGGTAAGGTTTCTGGTGATGTTTTATATACTGTTGCCAGCGTGTATCGCTACCTTGCCTTGAGGGTGGATTGTTGCCGTCACATGAACATACGAGAATCGACAACAAGAGGATACACGACAATAAGGCTCTTCGATTTTGCATAGCTCATTATTCTCCTAAAATCTTAATTGAACCACTCAAAAAACACCAACGATATAAGGTCTTCTCTGGCGAATCGTCGATTTGCTGATTATTTCAATAGCTGAAAAATCTATCTAGGATTTTCAACCACAACGGATCTTCCGAGCTTTTTTTCCACCTCTTTCTTATATCGACCATGACAGCGTGGTCCATATGGTCGCTCTTTATCACCCTCTGGAGTATCACGTGCTATATCCTTCACCCATGCACAACATTGCCAACACGGTAACACTTTTAAATCTGAATCACTTTCACCAGTGGCACAGTCTCGCCCAGCCGCATTATCTTTACGATCGGATGTTTGATCAGCACTGCAAACCCAAGCTGCTACTTCTTCTCTTTTTTTACTTGACCATTTCTTCCAGCAGGAATCCGATATTGTATCTGCCCAATCAGCAAAGGCTTCATCGAGATCCTCCTTCTTTTCTCCCATTTCTTCAGCATACTTCTCGCCTTTATCTTTTGTCATTTCACAACTCCACATACAATGACCATAGGGGTAACCACCACCGAAAAGTACGTGATCCCAGATGGTGGTTGAATCAGCCATCTTTATTAGATCTTTTAGTATATCACGGAATTTCTTAGACATACATGCTTCGTGGGACTTCCATAACAAACCGGAGAGGCCCCAGGGATCGTTCCCCAGCACCGGATTAGAATTCATCATTTCATAGAGGTTCAAGGTATCTTTATACTGTCCAAGCGGCCTGAATTCATTAGGCTTTCTACAATTTGGTGTAATACCCAAGGGATCGTGTGTAAACCATCTTCCGGTGTGGTAGTCGTAGTATCGGTTTCTGTTGTATTGAATTTTTAGAGAGCCGGAATCGAGGCAGTCAACCCTTCGGCCGGTAAACAAGTACGGATTCGATGTATTATTCTTTTCTCTTATAAAGTCGCCCTGCCATATAGTGGGATTGCCATAAGCATCGTATTCGTAGCGTTCGAGGACGTTGCCAGAGCAGTCTGTCAGGGCGGCCGGGCTGTATAAATGGTCGTGAATGTAGAACCTGGCGGTGGAAGCAAAAATACCGGTGCCCATCGCTAAAACCTCATCAATGTAATTGCCATAAGCGTACCACTGCTGAAATTCATTTGAGCCGTTATATTCGCATAATACCTGCCACTTGTAATTGTAATAATACCGCCGGCTATTTTCGAGGTCGATAAGGTCTTTTTTCTCAACTCTCCTGCCGAGTGCATCGTATGCGAATTCGGCTATATCGCTGCCGTCTTTGGTGATTTTGACGATACGGTTCTCGTAGTCATATTCGTATTCGTAGCCGTCCTTGTCTTTTGTCAGGTTGCCGGCCGCATCATACGTTAAGTTTGCTTCTGCAACGCTCGTATAGCGGTTAGTCAGGTCGTCTACGGTATATGTTATATCGTTACCGTCCCGCACATTGACTTTTTTCCTGTTGCCGAGGTCGTCGATAGTAAAGGCCTCGTTGCTGTCGTCTATGCCGTACTCGGCAACAGTGAGCCCGTCAAGGTTATCCCAGGCTTGCCAAATTTTGATAGTACATTCGTATCTCATCGTTAGTGCTTAATGTCAGGCCGGTTAAGGCCGACAAATCCAGCGTTTTTTAAGCGAAATCCGCATGTGTACATCAAGTCTTTATGAGGAGAAAATAGCAGAAAAAGGGAGAAGTGAAAAGGGAAAAGTGAAAAAAACACTATTTCAACCGTAGGCCAAATAAATTATTATTTATGATTGATAATTTGTTTGAGATCCTTCGCTGCGTTCAGAATGACAAATTAGGTTTTGTTAGAATGCAAAAAACCTTATTTATTACGGATAAGGCTTTATCCACGGGCAAGATGCCCGTGCCACAAGAGTATGATCCCGGCCACGGGTACCGGATAAAACGGCAAGGAAAACCTTAACACAGACAGGGTTTGTTTTTCAATTGACCCCCCAAATAAATTTGGGGGCTAAACGCCAAGGAAATCCTTCCCCTTGGGTCCCCATCCCATGCTTCGCCAAGGCTTCGCAGGGCCCAGGCTACTGCCAATATTTTGCGCCAAGCCATTGCCGGTCAGCCGCAACAGCAAGGACAAAGAAGCGGCCTATGGATACGCAGAATCCGGTATGGGAAAGGGTTATAAACTGCACGCAATTGCCGATG
>SMTZ1_10002918_pt1 | contig 17184 bp, 15 predicted proteins | sample DeeMarSWOR136_30_FD_25667 | JGI IMG/M metagenome (IMG submission 25667)
CAATCTGAGAAAAAGGCGATGAAAATTTATTTTGAATGAAAACATGACAATTTTTATCGTCAAGCTCATTGTCCAATGCACATATTGTGAACTAGATCGTGGCAGTATCTCCTACGTTCAAATCATGATTTTCGTTCTCTAGCTTCTCGCTTCTCGGAATTTAATATCTGTATGAGCTGCACACGATACACAGGGATCAAAACATCGAACGGCCATCATTGCCCGTTCAAGGATTTTTTCATTTGGCCAACCAAGATTTATGCAAGCGTTCATAACGTTTTTTACAATCACAGCTATCGCGCGGGCATTAAGCTCTGTTGGCACTCTAATATCGATATCTTCGATTCTGTTGCCCCCATTTGTTCTTACTCGGTAAAGGAGGATTCCCCGTGGAGCTTCAACTGCGCTAGCCCCAACTCTGGTTCCCGAATTCACCCCAATTGATAAGTCTTCATCTTTCGACCATTTTGTTTCCAACAGATTGATTGCATTCGTGAGAGCGAATTCCATTTCATCAATTCGAAGAAGCCCGGATCGAAACAGGTTAGGCTCTCCAATGGACGATTTCTTACTTTTTGTTGGCTTAGACTGGAGTACAGCTAGTCGGGCATATGGTCCGGCTAGGAGATTCTTGGATTCCTCGTTTGATTTGATATACGCAACCTTTGTGGGGGCCTCTACCAAGTCCTGCTCCACTAGATATTCAGAAAAATCATCACCGGAAATGGTTTCTTGGACTCCATCATCTGAAATGAACTGGACTTGATTAATACCAGAAAATCGATTGACCTTTGTTTCAAAGGAGCTGATATAAAGCGGACGAGGAAGTGCATAGTGTTGGATTTCCTCTTCAATTTCATTTAGGAGTAAATTGTAATATTCTTTAGCCCATTTTACTCCCGAGAGTGTTAACGAAATTTGTTGGATAAGATCTTGCTGTTGAGTACTACTGATGTTTTGTACGACCCCACCTGGAATCAGGTTAAAGGCCAAATTAGTATTACCCGCTGTTGCGGTGATTAACGCTTCTGCACAATCGTATAATTTTGTAGCAATTGGTAGAACCCGTGGTTGCATGCGATTAATGCCAAAGATGTCTTGTCGAGAAATTTGGTTTGTAAGATACATCAAATCCGCCAAAGTAGAAAAAAACACACTATATGTATGCGATCGGATGATTTCCCCCAGGAGCGCTAGTTCGCGGATTAACTCGGCCATTGGAGGAATTGATACATCAGTTGTCGATTCTATTGCTTTTATTGCTCCAATTCTATGGGCAACTGGACAAATTCCACAGATCCGGGGAACAATTTTTGGTAAGTCATTAATGTGTTGTCCAATTAGAACATTCAAAAAATCTCTTGCAGTTGGCATATTATATACAACATTTGTTATGCGATCCTTGTCTCGCGTCACAATGAGCTTGCTTTCGCCTTCAATGCGTGTCATTGGTAAGGATAGCCGAATTTTCATTGTTTAACCTTCAGCTCCGGTTTTTGGTATCTAAAAGCGAGAGCCGCATACTTTCGAATGGCGTCGCTGACTTTTATGAGAGAGAAGAAATTAGCAAGAGTTGAGGGCAGATTCCGGTCTATGGTACCCATACAGCCATCACAGGGCGTGGCTCCGTTAATACAAAGGGCTTCACACCCGGCACGGGTTATTGGGCCTAAGCAGAGTATTCCCTCGCGTAAGAAACAGCTTTGGGGTGGGTGTATGTTATGTAAGGACGTTATCTCCACATCAAATGCTTGATCTTGCGCAAACGGACACTCTCCACACACGTTTTTCTCAGGGAGGGCGATTTCAGAACCATCAATTGCACTCATCAAAAGATTTCCAAGTAACTTTCGTGGTGGCGGACAACCAGGTAATGACAAGTGTAAATCAACGAATTTGCTAATGGGATCGATATGCATGTTGGGGGATTGGCTCATTATTCCACCAAGAACGGCACAGCTTCCCAAAGCGATGATCTTTGTTCCCGTGGTCCAAAGTCTTCGAAGAAGCTCTGCGTCTTCATCTCGAGTGACTCCACCTTCTACAAAGGCGATATCTAAATCAGTATCAACTTGAACATCAGAGATTAATCGGAACAAACGAATATCAACTGATTTTAGGAGTTCAGGAAATAGGGCACTACCAAGAACGGCAAACATACACCCGCTACAAGAGTTTAGCTGAAGGAAACCAATCTTGGTCATTAGCTTATTAGCTCCTTTAATTCAGTGGAAAATTGATTTACCTGGTTCGCGAACACATGGCCTTCAACAGCTGACACATTCAATACGCGTACGCGTTTTTGTAATTCGTCTCCATAAAAAGCGGCAAGAACACCAATTCGTGTCTGAGCCTTCTTGATGCCATCAAAGAACCGACACGCTGTTTCATGACAGCCAACAACCACAACGCCATCAAATCCGAGATTTAACGCTGTTATTACATAATTTGCATCGATTGAACCCGCGCAAGGCAATCTGATGACCATTGCACTTGGATCATAGTCCAATCGGCGAATGCCCGCATTATCTACTGCAGGGTATCCACATGAGTCGCAGGAAAACACAAGTATTCGGGGAGAGGTTGTGCTCATTGAGAGGGCAACCATTGCTGCTTGAATCTCCTCCTGAATTGGAGGGGAAGAAAGGGCACCGGTCGGGCATATAGCGATACAGGCTCCACAACCTTCACATTTCAGCGTATCGATACGAAGTGTGTCAGCTATGATGGCGAGAGCGTTAAAGGGACATGACTCTACACAGAGATTACATAATCCACATTTTTCTTGATTAATTTGAATTGGCATGTCCCCTGCAGGGAGGCTATCTTTTCCTAAGAGAAGAAGAACTTCTAATGCTGTATCTCGAGAATCTGATACTAATTTTGCATAAGCTTTAGGACCGGTTATAGACCCACAAGCCCAAATACCTGAAGATAAGCTCTTTGGGTCAATGAAGCCGCGTCTATCCAAGGAAAAATTAGTCATGCTCCGAAGGGTTAGTTGCTGGTCTCCTGGTGTCATACCCATATTGAGAACAATAAGATCTGCGGGGAATGAATTTGTATCAGTTTGGATTAGGCGTTTATGTCCCCGATGGCTGATCTTTACGCTTTCACAAAAGTGAATGTGAGAATATTCTGGAATGAAGGTGGTTCGATCAGGCGGAATTAGGGATATTTGGTAAAGTACATTGATAGAAGTATCGGGGGCCTTTTTTTCTACATTCTCTAGGTATTTGAGCGCGACATTACAACAATACTGCGAACATGTTTTAGTTCGGTTCTGACATTGGAGAACAATTATGGATTGGGCAGGTTGGCCAGTGGTTGGGCAGATTATTTTGCCTCCAGTTGGCCCATCAGGCGCTAACATTCGTTCAAATTCAGATGAAGTAATAATATCCTTGGCTGGGTTATATTGAATTGCACCTTGCTGTGGTAAGGTTTTAGGATCGCATACTTCTGCCCCTGTTGCCAGAATTATAGCACCAACAGTGAACTTCTTAATTACAGGTTCTTGATCGAGATTAATCGCTTTAGAGGGACATGCTTTTTCGCATTTTCGACATGTCCGGCAAAAATCAATATCCTCCTGTTCAATGACGGGTCTATTGGGATATGCGGCAGGGCAGGGCAGATGGATGAGTTTACGTTGGGTAATGTGGTGTTCAAATTCATCTGAACGAGACTCAGGACATATATCAACACAAGAGCCGCACATAATGCATTTTGATAAATCGATATATCGGGGCTGTTGTGAAGCCGTAATCTCATAATTGCCGATTGTTCCTGAAATATCGGAGAGTTCTGTATTAGTAAGAATTCGTATATTCCCCGAAAGCATAACTGAGGATACATCCTCAGCAATCATACATGGACCGCAATCAATGGCCCCATAGATGCTTTCCCATCGCCGCGCGACTCCACCTAAGCACGACTCTTTCTCTAATAAAATAATGGAATAGTTGGATTGTGCCAACACCTTAGCCGCCTCTAATCCAGCTAGACCACCGCCAATGATGGCGACACTTTTCCGAATTGGTAAAGTGCGCTTAGGAATTGAAACCCGGTGCCGGAGCATTTCAACGCTGGCTCGTATTAGAAGTAACGCTTTTTCTGTGGCTTGTTCGGGCTTATTACTGTGAACCCAAGCACAATGTTCGCGTATATTGGCAAATTCAATCGGTATATCCAATTGCATTCGAATAGTGGTAAACATTTGGCTGTGAAGACGAGGGGAACAGGCAGCGATTACAAGATTATTTAAAAAATACCGATCACACCATGCTTTAAGCTTCTCAACGTTTTCTAACAAACATAAATGCTGAAACACCATAGTGCGTTCAACGTATGGCAAATCATTGACTTTCTCCATGAGCTCCCCGACATTAATGGCTTGATGAATTTCCTCACCACAAGAACAGACAATCACACCAATACGAAAAATTGCACCGCGTGAATCCGCTTCGCTCAGATCGATTGATTCTCCGGCCATCAATTGTTCCTTAGCGGTCATAAGCCGGATCGCATTTGCTCCTGCGGCTGAAAGCTGATAGAAGCCGTTCCGCTTCTCAATGAACCCCTCGAGTTTTTTGAGATGATAATTGAATAGGCCTGTTTTCTTAAGTCCTAATCGTTTCATCAAATCGTTATAGGTGATTAGTCGTTCAGCGTCTAATATCCGAAGAATTTGTTCGCGGAGTGGGTGGGCTAAAGCCGCGTATACATTCATCTTGTGGTCCTTCTCATGATTTTAGTGGAGAAATACACATGATAACTCTAATTGTCAAGTAACGTAGCTAAGACAAAAAAGCTTGCCCTGTTTAAGAAAGGCTATCAATGGCTGCAACTATTTTTGCTATTCCTGATGAGAATTTACGTTTTTTTACTCTCAGAAGTAGGAAGGGGGACACGATAACGCGTTTGATAGCAATTACGGCAGATGTAACGAGGCATAACGTTAAGCGCACCACACCATTGGCATTTCCAAAAATCAATTGTTGTTAGTGTCACATCGGCCTCTCGCCGGATATAACGACAATGCTGGCATAAACGTAAATGAATAAAATTAGATACCCCACATTCAGGACACGTCCAATACTTCAAATTCTACCACCCCATAAGGCTGCTTTGTTACCACGTTCTCATTCGTTCTCCAAAGTTTTGTTGTAAGGGTGTGCGAATTTTATAGACCCACTATACTGACTCAGGTCGACTCTTCACACCCTTGTATTTACTAGAGGTGAATGAAAACCAAAAACACTTTGAAAAATATCTTTTCCAAAGTATGACAAACAATATTATCTTGAAATTATTGAACATCATGACAAGCGCTATTTAAAATCCCCCGAAGAACCCCTTTCCTGTGGACAATTTTGTGATAGACAGATATTTATACAAATTATTGTCTAACAATACCTCCGCTTTAATCCTCTGCGAGGTGGAGATTATTGAGAGAGACGCGAACACGTTCACTCGTGAAATCATTGATTTGGCGAGTAATCGCCTTAGGAGTCACCTATTTGGTCGCATGGCTATTTACAGGAAGCATTGAGGCCTCATTGCTAATCGCCCTTATCGCTAACTTTCTGAAAACCATTCTTTACTATATTTTAGAACGCATCTTTCAAGCAATTTCATGGGGCTATGTAGAGGAACCCGAGTAACATCGCATCTTCTATGAACCACCACATATGAAGTCCCTTCCTCGTTCTCAGATGGGAAGAGCGAAAAGCATGATATAGAGGGAACATAGCCCAATTTGCAGCAAGTTCACTATTGTCCCCATAAGAAGAAACCGGCGCCACGACATCTTCGAATCTTTGAAACTCACCATTGATAACACAAGCAAGGGTACAGCACCAAAGGGGCTTGATATACCACCAAGGGCGGTGCCAAATCCCACGCCCCAAAATAACGGATCACGTACTCCAATCGGCCAACCCATGATGGTCGCTATTTCGCCTGCTAGGGGGGCAAAGACTGTGGCGATAGGTGAATTTCCAATGAAGAAGGTTCCAATCCAGGTGCTCCATAATAGCATCAATGACGCGGGAATCAGCAATCCGCCACTTGCCACGAGAATGGCGTTTGAAAGTATACTAAGAATTCCAACAAGCTGGAGGGCTCCTGCCACAACGAAGAGCCCACCAATGAAAAAGATAATGGTCCACTCGACATCACGAAGACTTGCTCTGGGGTCCGCATGACTGACAAGCATGAACACCATCATCCCCGCAATGGCAACTACAAAGGGCTGACGAAACAGGGCAAAAGCTACGATGAGCAAGGCAAAGAGTCCGGCGTACACCCAAAACAATCGCCGATTGGGAACCATCATCCATGGATCTAACTCCCGTATTCCCTCAATCGCCTTCGAATCTTCGATAGTTAACTGGCGCCGAACTACCAAAAAAACGACACCCAATGACACGGTGAACGCGATAAGGGCAAAGACTCCAAAATGTATGAGGTAATAATCAAATCCAAATCCCGCAAAATCAGCAATAATAACGTTCGATGCTGTCCCAATAAGTGAGAACGCTCCACCAACACCAACCGCCAACAATCCCCCTAGCAAGAGTCCATGTGGCTTAATTTCAAGGGCATAACAGGTTAGGATCACTAAATAGCCCATGATTAAAATTACCACAGTATTCATTAGTACCGAGGAAAGCGCTGCGCTCATACCACAAAATATGACAAAGAGTTTTTTGGGATCTCCTCGCGTTAACCGGATGAAGTAGACGGCAAAAAACTGAAAGACGCCGGCTCCTCGCATCACCTCCGCCACAACGGTCATCCCGGTGATGACCAGTATCGGTTCTAGCCGCACCATCGCCAAGATTTCTTGGCCCGAAACTCCATTGATGATTAGGGCTATCGATGCCAAAACCGCTCCAATTAACGCAGCGGTTGTGTGATGCACCCGGCGTGTTGCGATTAATAGGACAGTAATGAAGAAGATGATTAGAATCAGTAACCAGAGCTCCACTTTGAATCACAGGCATCCAATTGTTAAGCTTAGCAAACAAGCTTTCAGCTATTCTACTCTGCTCTCATAGTATTAGAATTCATTTTATTCGTTCGAGTTTCTGTAACATCTGCTGACGATAGCGTTCTAACGCCGTTTTTCCTTCCTCGGTGAGCTGGATGAGGGTGTGAGGGATTTTTTCCACGAATTCTTTGGTAATCGTAACATAGCCAACGGATTCGAGTTTGCTGAGATGGGAGGAGAGATTACCGCGTGTGAGGTCGGTGTGGCGTAAGATGAAAAGGAAATCTGCACGCTCGACTTCTTTGAGGACGGTCAAAATTTTGAGTCGTGCCGGGGAATGGACAAGAGGATCCAACTCATCATCGCTGAGGGAGGGGGTCGGTGGGGATTCAGAGGAGGGCATGGGGATTCTCACCTTCGGCGGGATCGATGGGTTCAACAGGATAGCGGTGTAAGAATCGGAGAAACAGGAAGGTTCCGGAACAGAGGGCAAGGAGACCGATGATGGCGGTTTGGATGGCAACGGTGGTGAAAAACGCGGCATAAGGAGTGGGGAAGCTGAAGTGCAACCAGGGAACGATTGCTCCAATGATTGGGGGGAGGAGCGCGAAGAGATAGTAACGGGCAAGATGGTGCTTGCGTGCAATAATCAAGGGTCCGATGGCGATCATTAAGCCAAAACCGGCGGGTGCGAGCCAGATCAACCACAGGAACAGTCCCGAATACCCCGAGAGGATGAATGAGACTACAGCAGATAGAAGGAGCAGAAACCCTATTACGGCTAAGACCAAAAGCGCGCCTCGAGTATTCGTTTCTTCATACGATTTGGGTTTTACATAGCCTGCGCGGGGGTAGACCCATACTTGTTTTGCTCGCTCAATGAGGTTTCCATAAATCAGCGGATTGAGCGCGATGATGAATAGCCATAGTAAGAATATGATGTTGTATGCCAGCAGGGTGAACAAAGCTGCCAGACCGGCAAGAATGAAGCCCATGAAGAGGTCGGCCAGTCCATCCGCATAATAGGCTTGTTGAACTTTCAGAGCGAGTGTATCTAATTCCGTGGAGTTTGACATTGATGTTCATCTTGAAGTTCCAGTATCAAACTGGTTTGGTCTACAAACTTGTTTGAAAAATGAACTTATAAAGCTTTGGATTCAGGCACCTAGTTTCACCCGTCTCGAGTAAAGCATCTTAGTCGTGAAAAAGGAGGCATTGACTCAGTGAATCTTACTAATCGGCTGTTCTGACTACAATACTAGCCACTAAGCCAACGAGAAGTCCAATGAGCCAAGCAATAAAAATGAAGAACGCATTGTTGGTCAAAATCCAGAGGGATGAACCTAACACGAGGCCAAAACACATTCCATACAGCATGAATTGTACTACTCTACTCAACTTAGCCATTTCAACCAGCATTACATGCTTCAAAATTCAGACCTTTTAGCGTTAGCATCCAAATTCTGCGATGCTGGTTAAGAACGATTTAAATATTAACAACAGGCATAGGAACCTTTTGGAAGTGGTTTCGCATTCTTTCTTGAAAAGGCAAACCATTTCCTATAGGAGGTAACTTCGATTTGAAAAGAAGCTACGCGATTGCAATTGCGTTAGTAGTTATCATTGTCGTAGGTGGTATTGGTGTCTACGTCTTCCTGAGACCCCCACCAATTGCCAATCTAGTCGTAATGGGAACTACTGACTCAATAGAGACAGTCCTTGATCCTGCTAGAGCGTATGATTACTTCGGTTGGTCGATAATTGGTGCTCTCGGCTCCGGGCTAGTCGATATTGAACCCGGGTCGACGGCTGCACCAGACGATATCATACCGTCATTGGCAGCGAGTTGGACATCGAGTGGCGCTGGAACAATATACGACTTTACATTGAAGCAAGGTCTAACCTTCGAAGATGGAGCTCCATTTAATGCAACAGCTGTCAAGTACACCTTTGATAGATGCTGCAACCTTACAGGTGATGGGCTCTACCATCCTGAAGGATTCCAACTTGGCATTGGCTTAGCCGACGTTATTGATAATGTGACAGTAACTGGTGAGTATACCGTCAGGTTCTACTTGCAATTCCCCTGGGCCCCATTCTTACAAACAATGGCGGCACAAGGATGTTTCATAGTCGATCCAAGCCATGCACCAAAGGATCAATTGGTGAACTACACGGCGGGCAATCCCCGTGGCAGCCATGCAGTTGGTCTTGGTCCATACCTTCTGCAAAGCTGGAGTCGTACTGGTGGAACCGATGAAGAGATTGTACTAGTTAGGAATCCCAACTATTGGGATGCTGCCAATGGAATACCAAAGACTGACGTTTTCATCATTAAATTCTACGAAACCGACACCGCCCTCGCAACTGCAATGACGGCTGGTGAGATTGATGTAGCCTACCGACAGCTCAGTGCAACTCAGATTAACGCATTTCGGGCTAATCCTGGTGTACGGGTTTGGGAGGTGGCAGGTCCATTTATCCAGTATATGTGCTTCCAACAGAGAATTTATCCTTTCAACGAAACGCTGATCCGACAAGGGATAGCGGCCGCGTTGAACCGAACCAACTTGGTTCATACAGTATTTCTTGGCACAGCACAACCACTGTATACCATTATCCCCGAGGGAATGGCTTACCATAAGCCAAGCTTTGAGATACATGGAGAAGCAAATTACACTTATACCCAAACGGTGTTTGACCTCTTTGGCTACAATACAACCCACAAACTAGATATTGACCTGTATTACGAGAGTTCTGGTAACTACCCACAAAGCGCAGAACAGGCTCTCTTCTACAAGAGTAATCTTGAGGCATCCGGTGTAATGACCGTTACCCTCACTGGTCTCGAATGGGCGAGTTATAGGGCTGCAAGAAGTGCTGGCACAATGCCAGTCTACTGCTACGGATGGTACCCAGACTATATTGATCCCGATAACTATGCCTTCTTACCATTTGCTACTTGGCTTAACATGGGATACAATGACACATATCCAGCTGGTGGTGTTCAGCAATACAACCTATGGGTATGGGGTCGGAGTAATACAACTGATAGCGGAAGACAGACTTCATATTATGCTCTACAAGATCTTCAAGCTCAAGAATGTTCAGTGATTCCGTTGTATCAAGGTGGTGCTTATGCGGTGAGTAAAACCACCATCCATGGTATCATCTTGGATATCACAATTAACTTCCGACAGTGGCTCATCTATTGGGGCGCGCCAGCGACCACAGGTCCCTTTTTGGCACTCCAAACCAATGAAATAAGTGTCATCAGATACCAAGGCAAGTTCGACTATTAGGTAACAACCATAAACCTAAACTAAGACTTGTTTGGAACTGATGACACCCACATTTTCTTTGGTAAACAGGTGGGAAATCAAATGTCACTAAAATCATACGTTGTCACCCGTATCCTACTGGCTATCCCGATGGTTTTATTACTTCTGACATTCGTGTTCTTCGTCATCCGAGTTATGCCTGGTGACCCAGCACTATTGCATTTTGAGCGGCGAGTGGATCCTGCAGCCCTTGCTGAATTTCGAAGGCGTTTAGGATTGGATCAGCCCATTCCCATTCAGTACATCACTTATCTTGGGGGACTTTTTGTCGGCAATTTCGGACTATCGATGCAGGATTTTTCACCTATTGTAGATCACCTTATCGCAAGGTTTCCTGCAACACTCGAATTGGCCATCTATTCCATGCTGTTTGCGGTCATACTCGGAATTATCCTTGGAGTTTTTTCCTCGAAGAGATATGATTCTACTACCGATCATTCAATCAGACTTTTCGGTATTATAACCTACGCTATTCCAGTCTTTTTCTTGGGTATGATCTTTCAGCTTATCTTTGCAGTATGGCTGAGAGTATTACCTTCGGGGACTAGATTTGATCCACACTACATCCCACCACCACGTATAACGGGTCTCTATACAATTGATAGCCTGTTAACTGGCAATTTATGGGCGTTCATGGTCTCTGTACGATATCTTATACTTCCTACTATCACTTTGGGTCTCGTGCTTTGTGGGATTTTTATTCGTTTGACCCGAACCAATATGATTGAGACGCTTCGAAAAGACTTCGTCGTCGCAGCCGAAGCCAGAGGTCTTTCAGACTCCAGAATCACTTATTGGTATGCACTCAGGAATGCATTCCTCCCAATCTTGACAATGATTGGTCTTCAATTCGCTGTTCTTCTTGCTGGAGCTGTTCTTACTGAGACCACCTTCAGCTGGCCAGGTCTAGGAACTTATATAGTTGATCGAATTGCGCATCGAGACTACACAGCTATTCAAGGCACTGTCGTGTTTTATGCAATCTTGGTGGCTGTTGTTACTTTGATAGTCGACCTTCTATACGCGGCTTTTGATCCCCGAATAAGATTCTAAGAGTTGATAATGATGGGGAAAAGCATAACGATTAGCGGTGTTTTCATCTACCTGAGACTTGTTCAAGAACCCTTCCGGGATCGGTCAAAACTTTGGTGGATTGTATTAGGAGTAATATTGGGGGGCACAATAGCTTTAGTTGCCAGTCTGATAATATTAGCTGCAAGGTCTAGTAGTGGTTTGGGGATTCCGGTTGTCGTGGGGACTATACTCTTCGGAGTGTCTATGCTAGTTGTGGGTTTATTTCGGACTCTTTTGATTCGCCAGGGAACTTTCTCACCAAGAATAGGAACGCTGTTTCTAGTTGGTATTACTTGTCTACTTGGAGTCATCACCATTCCTGTGAGCATTTTCATTCTTCCCGCCGGTTGGTTTGATCTTTGGACAGTATTTGTAATGGGTGGCGTTGCAATAGGCATTATTCTACTCTTTCTTTACTCTAGATATTCGTGGTTGAAAGAAAGGGGTTCCCCTGGCCTTCTGACCATCACGGGTTTCTTGATGGTTCTTGCTATCATCTATATGACCGTTATTTCCTACTGGATTGTGCCTTATGATCCCGCTGACATCAATGTTGGACCAATCTTGTGGCCACCGCACCCTGGCTTCCCCTTAGGAACCACGTCGTTAGGACAGGACTTACTCAGTAGAACCATTGCGGGTGGTGGGATCATGTTACAGGTGGCGTTTCTTTCGGTATTGATTTGTTTCTTTGTCGGGGTTCCATTGGGGCTTCTCTCCTCATTTAGGGGTGGAACCCTTGACCGAGTCCTCTCACTTATCATGGATGCTATCTTCGCATTCCCCGGTCTAATTCTAGCAATCGCCATTGCTGCAATGCTTGGTCCAGGCGTTATTAACATGGCTTTGGCAATTGCCGTCGTTTACATCCCTTCCTACTTCAGGGTACTCCGGAGCCAAGTTCTTACAATCAAAGAACTTCCTTATGTCGAGGCCGCGAAAGCCTTGGGTGCTAGAGATCGAGACACCATGCTTGGATATGTCCTTCCTAACGCTTTACCCTCAATCATTGTCGTGATGTCGATTAATTTCGCAGATGCTGTTCTCACTGCTGCGGGATTAACATTTGTTGGATTGGGCCTTCCGATCGATGTTGCTGATTGGGGATGGGATTTGACATTTGGCTGGCATCAGCTAATAACTGGCGCATGGTGGGTGATTACGTTCCCTGGAATTATGATTGTCCTTCTTGCCTTAGGATTTACTTTGGTTGGTGAAGGACTTAATGAAATACTTACACCGATGCTCAAGGAATAGACGGAAATGCCAAACCTTCTCGAAATCCACAACTTGTCCGTTGAATATAAAACGCGGTTGGGCATCGCCCGGGCAGTGGATAATGTTTCCATCACTCTGGACGAGAATAAAACCCTTGGTCTTGCAGGGGAATCCGGTTGTGGAAAATCAACTTTGGGTCGAGCGATTATCCGACTTGTTCCTTATCCTGGTCGCATACTTGAAGGTGAAATTCTTCTCAACCTTGATGAGGATGTACCGTATGAGAATGGGGTCGTCGAGAAGGGCCAAATAAATCTCCTGCAGCTTGATGATGACCAGATGCGGGCACTTCGAGGCAAAAAACTCGCTTATATCTTTCAAGACCCTATGACCTCCCTGAACCCAATGGAAAGAATTGGAAAACACTTTGTTGAGATCATAAAAGCACACGAACCAGACACTCCCAAAGAAGATGCACAAGTCAGAACAAAAGATCTCCTGGAGGCGTTAGATATTCTTCCTGAACGTGTCTTAGACTACCCCCACCAGTTCAGTGGAGGGATGCGCCAACGCGTGATGATCGGTTTAGGACTTACTTTGACACCCCAGCTGTTGATTGCCGATGAGCCGACTACTTCCCTCGATGTGATTGTGGAGGCGCAGATTCTAAATCTAATCTCAGATCTCAAAGACAAGTTCAATCTTACTATGATGTTAATTACACATAATTTGGGAGTATTGGCTGAAACAGCCGATAGTATCGCAATCATGTATACTGGTAGAATCATGGAAATAGCTCCGACTGAGGCATTGTTCGAGTCTCCCCAGCACCCTTATACACAGGCCCTATTGCAATCAGTTCCCGATGTCAGAAAACCAGATAGAAAACTTTCTTGGATTCCTGGGTCACCCCCCAGCCTCACCGAACCTATCCCGGGTTGCATGTTTAGACCACGATGTCCACATGCTATGGAAATTTGTGAAATGGAGCCACCCCCGCTGATAAAGAGTGCATCAGGTGGGATCGTTGCATGCTATCTCTATGAGGGATCGTAACTATGCCATTAATAGAAGTAAAGAATGTCATGAAGCATTTTCCGGTTCAGAAAGGCTTCCTTGATACCCTTTTTACCAGGCAAAAAGAATTCGTCAAAGCAGTAGATGGCATTTCCTTTGAAATAGAAGAAGGAGAAGTGTTTGGCCTTGCAGGAGAGAGTGGCTCAGGTAAAACGACTATGGGACGACTGATCGTACGATTGATAGACCCCACTGCCGGTCAAATTCTCTTTGCAGGCCAAGACATAGCCAAGATTCGCGGAAAACAATTACGATTATTAAAGCGGAGACTTCAGTTCACGTTTCAAGATCCTTATTCTTCACTCAATCCGCGATTGACCATCGGGAACGCTATTGCTGATGCGCTACGACTCCAAGGGATTGGTAACAAGAGTGAACAGAAGCAGCGAACAAAGAAAATTCTAGAACGAGTTGGCCTTTCCCCCGCTAGCTCTTTTTATGATAGGCTGCCTCATCAACTCAGTGGCGGGCAAAGGCAGAGAGTTGTGTTTGGAAGAGCCATCATTCTCGAACCTGAATTTGTTGTCACTGATGAACCAGTTGCGATGGTAGATGTGTCAGTGCGAGCGCAGATTCTGGAACTCATGAAAGATTTACAGGATGAATATAGTCTGACCTATCTTTTCATCTCTCATGATCTTGCCACGGCACGGCATATCTGTGACCGGATTGGTATTATGTACCTAGGAAAGATAGTAGAGATTGCTGATAAAGATCAAATCTATACGGATTCCCTTCATCCGTATACTGTTAGTCTAATGGCTGCAATACCTGTGCCAGATCCCAAGGCGAAGAAGGGAGAGAAGCTTCCTAAGGGAGAAATTCCCAGTCCCATTAATCCTCCCTCTGGATGCAACTTCCATCCTCGATGTCCTAAAACCTTCGAACGATGCGCGGAGGAAGAACCCGCGCTCCGTGAAGTTAAGAAGGAGCATTGGGTTGCCTGCCATCTATATGATTAATCTCTCTATCACCTCAAATCGAGCATGTGGTTGTCCACCACAACTTCACAAATGACACACTATGGCAGTGTTCATTTCATAGGGGTGTTTCCACTTGCTGAAAAGTGATTGACCCACAACCATGAGTTTTTAAAGAATCACCAAGCGAGTATCTGAAGGAGGTTTTCAGATTGAACGAAATGCCACCTCATGACGCCATGTTCCTTCTTGATCAACAAAAATGTGTGGTAAAGGATTTTGATGCCTCAGGATGGATTCTTGATATCGGTGGAGGTGGTGAAGGTGTTATTGGACGCCTCAAAGGCTCCAACGTCATAGCCATCGACATTAGGCGTGATGAACTGGTTGAAGCTCCATCCGGACCCTTAAAATTAATAATGGATGCGACCGACCTCCAATTCCTTGACCACACCTTCGACACGGTCACCGACTTCTTCTCCCTCATGTATTTTAACCATGATACCCGCCCTCAAGTCTTCCGCGAGGTACACCGCGTCCTTACACCCGGGGGCAAATTCCACCTTTGGGATGTTACGATTCCGCCCCCAACGGATCCCTCAAAACGAGTGTTCGCGGTCCCCCTCACCATCCACCTCCTCCATGAAACAATCCAAACCGGTTATGGCGTCACCTGGCAACACCGTGAACAAACCCTCGACGACTACCTTAAACTCGCCCAAGAAACTGGACTTAAAGTGGTCTCCCAAGAAACCACCGAACACCTCTTCTACATAGAATTCAAGAAATGACAACCGTTTATTGAAAAAAGGTGGTTGTTCACAGCCGCGAATCGTCTACAACACCCGTGTTCGCAGCATTACACGGCAGACCGCATCAGGAAGCATTGAGCTGTAACGATTAAAAGGAGCCGTTCTCCCTCTCTAACTGAATTGGCGTCTTCGGGAGGTGAAGAACTTGCAGGATGTTTTCACACAGATATCTGTGTTCTTGGCTGCATCGGGCGTGATTATTGCCGTAGTCTACTATTTCTTTTATCTACGAAATCTCGGGAGGACCAGACGATCTGAGACCTTCATGAACCTATTTACAAACATTAACACTGAAGCATTTCAAAAAGCCGATCTATTGGTCCAATATGCCGAGTATTCCGATTACGCAGACTTTAAGAAACGCTACGGGCCCTTTTCGGAACAAAAGCCGATTCATGTGGCTATTCGAACAATTTCTTATTACTTTGAGGCTTTGGGCATGTTGATGTATCGGAAACTCATCGATGAACAAATGGTCTGGGACACGTTTCAAATCAAACACCGGTGGGAAAAAGTCGCTCCAATTGTCAAAGAGCTCCGAAAAGAACTCAATGAACCTCGCTATATCGAATGGTTCGAATATCTCTACAACTGGCAACTGAAACAGGAAACGCAACGAAAAGTTAGGCAACAACCAATTTACATCTTAGAATCGTAGACACGACGTTCAAAACCGGTTATAATAATCTTAACCTATCGCCATATTGTTCAGTGGAAGGTCGTACAAACCAATGATCTATTTGCATTCCTCTTCAGCGTCTTCGTAGGATTAGACTACCTCGAACCAATTGGCTGATAGTTACTGATACAACGAGACTAATAACCGAAGGGCCTATTGATTTTAATCCGGCTGTTCGGTTAGTGTATCCAATCACAAATTCAGGGATGCACACATCATGAGCTGTTGTCAGTGCCGAGTTCTCGACGCGACATTCGATCAGAGCCTTGCCGAATCCGAACTCAAACACTATCGGGAAAAGGGCATGAAAAAAACCACCAGCCTGCTCGTTGACGCCCTCAAAAGCCAAGGCGTCCGGGGAAAAACCTTACTTGATATTGGCGGGGGTATCGGCGTAATTCAGCATGAATTACTCCAATCCGGGGTTCGGCACAGCATCAACGCCGAAGCCTCCCTAGCTTATATCGAGGCCACAAAAGAGGAGGCAACGCGACAAGGCCATGCAGATCGCATAAGCCATCACCATGGCGATTTCGTCGATATTGCCAAAACACTCTCCCCTGCCGATATTGTCACCCTCGACAAAGTCATCTGTTGTTACGATGATTGGCAAGGTCTCGTCAGACAATCCTCCGCTCTTGCCCGCACCTTCTATGGCATCGTCATCCCTCGAATGAATTTGATGAGCAAACTATCCATCGGGTTGGAAAATTTCACCCTATGGCTGCGACGCCACCCTTTCCGAACCCTTATCCACCCAGTCGACGCAATTGATACCATGCTGCAAAGTAAGGGCTTTAAACAACACCTCCATCAAAACACCTTGGTTTGGCATATGAAAGTCTATGTCCGCAACGCCACACCAGATAGATGACTGGTCGCCCATCCTGACAGATCGTACACCACCCCCTGGCTCACTCGTCCCGAGTAGTTTCTCTGCTTATTCTTTCCCTTTACGTCGAACATGATAGGCGAGCACAAACATCACCAAGGTCACGACTGTACCAATAACCAATGAAATAACATAGTAGAGCAGGAGTAGTTCACCCGTGAGCAGAAAATAGCG
>SMTZ1_10008886_pt1 | contig 17184 bp, 7 predicted proteins | sample DeeMarSWOR136_30_FD_25667 | JGI IMG/M metagenome (IMG submission 25667)
TTTTTCTCTGATCATAAAGGCATAGGCATTTTCCTCTAATCGCAGGATGGAGTTGAGCAGCAGTTCTTCTGTCCGGGATAATAATTTCATGATGCGCTCATTTTGAGTCGTTTCCTACATTATAGGAAATGGAAGAAAAAAAGTAAAGGAAATTCATAATTTGTTTTTGCAGCCTGTTCCCGAATTTCAATAAAATGGTGAGTCAGAGGGGGAGCCTGAACAGAGGCCGGATGTCATTTTATGGGTAGGAATCGATTTTTTTTTATGATTCAATTGTTTTTGTGGCCTTTCCCCTTCTTTAAGCTATTGAACAACCTGCTCTCCATGTTATATCCTTATCTTTGGGCCTCAGGTTCGAGAATCTCGAAAAATGGGGAAGGATTTGTGGTCATCACTAGAAGGGAATTCCTGCAATCCATGCCGGTGAAAAGAAACACATTACGCCAGGCCAGCCGATTTCTTTCTCTCTTCTTTTTTTTGATCCTGGTGTCTAATTTCCTCCTCTCTTTGGTCCCTGAAAAAGAGCTTCAGGAATACATCCTCAGGACCTGGACAGTTCAATCGGGCCTGCCCCTCAATACCATAACCGCACTCATCCAGACAGAGGATGGCTATATCTGGGTCGGTACACGCGCGGGCCTGTCCAGGTTTGACGGTGTCCATTTCAAAACTTTTGCCAGACAAAATTCTCCTCTGTCTAACGACAGGATCACCTGCCTCTATGAGGATGCCAGCAAAGTGCTGTGGATAGGAACCGATGGTGGCGGTCTGTATTCCTGCGAGAAAGGGCTCTGGAAAAACGTCTCCACGAATGATGGATTGTCCAATCCTCATGTGCGGACGATAATCGGTGACTGGAAGGGCGATCTCTGGGTGGGGACAGACTACGGGCTGAACCGTATCAGTCAGGACAACATCCATGTCTATACCGAAGAGGACGGGTTGTATGACAACATCATCACCGATCTCTGCCTGGACAATTGGGGAACATTGTGGATAGGCACCCTGCAAGGCGGTCTGGCCCGATTCAATGAGGAAGTGATCGCTGTTTATGGCTACGAAGACGGACTCTTGAATACGTCGGTCCTGTCACTGACTTCCGACCGTCTGGGTAATATCTGGATCGGCACTCTGGAAGGTCTGTATCTGTTGAGGAGCGGAGATGGGATCATCCGTCCTGTATCCGACACGAGCTACACACCGATTACATCCCTGGTGGAAGACGGCCAGGGAAGCCTTTGGCTGGCGACCATGGCCGACGGATTAAAACGAATGGCCGGGGACACTCTAACGAATTTATCAACAGATCAAGGTCTGCCGGATGACTTTGTCCGCTGCCTTTTGATCGACCGGGATAAAAACCTCTGGATGGGGACGGATACAGGAGGTCTTGTCCAGCTCAGAGATCCCATCGTGAGGAATATCACCGCAGACCACGGCATTCCTGAGAGTGCTGTTTCAGCGGTGATGGAGGACAGTCGGGGATCTCTCTGGATCGGGACCAGAAACAGCGGCCTCTGCAGGATGAAAAATGACAGGGTCATCGATGTCTTCGATGCCCAAAAAGGGATTTCCTCCAACAGAGTCAAGATCCTCTTCGAGGCCAGAGACGGAAATATCTGGGTCGGGACAGAGGATGCCGGGCTCATAATCTCGCGGAACGGACAATGCAACTGGCTTAACTCAGAGAGTGGGTTGAGTTCGAATCATGTGACAGCCATTCTCCAGGACAGAAAGGGAACCATCTGGATCGGAACGGACAAAGGGCTGGACAGATTCCGGGATGGAAAGGTCGAACCTCTCGGAGCCTTAGCCCTCCTGGCAGGATACCAGGTGCGCGCTTTCCTGGAGACTGGCGATGGCCTGCTTTTGGCCGGGACGAATCAGGGACTGTTTAAAGTTACAGAAGAGGCGGTCGAAAAAATAGAACTCACCCCGGCTGATTCAGAGCCAGAAATCGTATCCCTGTATGAAGATGCAGAGGGAATCCTCTGGATCGGAACAAACGGGGACGGCCTGCTGCGACGGGATGAAGAAGAAACGGTGGCCTTCACCGCAGCAGAGGGATTGAGGGACAATTACATTTACTCCTTAACAGAAGACGGGCAGGCGAACCTGTGGATGGGCACGAACAGGGGAGTCATGCGGATAAGTCTGAAGGCGCTGAATGATTATGCCGCGGGGAAAACCCGGTATTTAACGCCCACCTTTTATGATGAAGCCGAGGGCATGGCCGGTTCCCAGTGCAGTGGGGAAGGCCAGCCTTCGGTCTGGAAAGACGGTTCGGGCAGGTTGTATTATCCGACCGGGAAAGGCATTGCCGTGTTCGATCCGGGAAAGATCGGCGTCCGAAAAACCCCTCCGCTGACAGTAATCGAAGCCGCACTGTGCGACGGGAAGCCGGTGGAGAGCCGTGACGGCCATTGCTTTTCACCCAGCTCTCAATCCTTGGAGTTTCATTTCACCGCTCTCGACTTTCGTGCTCCTGAAAAAATCCGTTTCATGTACAGATTGGAAGGATATGACGAAGAATTTGTCCATATTCCCGCCGGTGCCGAACGAACGGCCCGTTATCTGAACCTGGCTCCGGGGGAATACCGCTTCACGGTAAAATCGGCAAGCAACGATGGGATCTGGGATGAAAACGGCGCTTTTTTTGCGTTCGAGATTCTTCCCTCTTTTTTTCAACAGCCGGTTTTTTATGTCCTTGTTGTCCTGGCCCTACTTTCGGCTGCCGGGACCGTGCTTCTCATCAGCCATCAGAAAAGGCAGAGAAGGCGCCGCGACAAGTACAAAACAATCCCGATCGATCCCGAAAGGATCGAGGATATCATCGCCAAACTCCTTCGTCTTATGGATGAAGAAAGGCTTTTTCTCGATCCTGACCTGACACTCAACAAACTCTCTCTCCGGCTGAGGGTACATTACAATCACCTATCCCGGATCATCAACGAGCGTTTCGGTCTGAGCTACAATGATTTCATCAATAAATACCGGATCGAAGAGGCTAGAAAGAAGCTGACCGCTCCCGAGGAAAAAGAGAGCACGGTCCTGGATATCGCTTACAGCACAGGATTTTACTCCAAATCCGTGTTCAACGCGGCCTTTAAAAAATTCACGGGCATGACGCCGACCGAATACCGCCAGAAACACCTCAAGAAAGGAAAGATATAAAAAGGGGCCTAGTCCTTATGCTCAGGTATTAGGCAACATTTTAATTCTATTCATCGAAGAAGATGGTGTCATTGCGAGCGAAGCGCGGCAATCCCAGGTTTGTGCCGAGCTTGCATGGTAATCCCAGGTCTGTGTCGAGCTTGCACGGCAACCCCAGGTTTGTGCCGAGCTTGCATGGTAATCCCAGGTCTGTGTCGAGCTTGCACGGTAATCCCAGGTCTGTGTCATTGCGAGCGAAGCGCGGCAATCTTGTCTAATAAATGTCATTGCGAACGGAGTGAAGCAATCTTATAAAAATGATTATATTTTTAGTTAGAGATTGCCACGTCACTGCGTTCCTCACAATGACACACATTGAGATTGCCGCGCAAGCTCGCAATGACACGAGTGGAATATTACTGGATTATTGAGCGAGTGTTTCAAGCGTTTTTTTAAACAAAAAAACCCGTATCTTTTTTCAAAGGTACACGGTGTCATCCGCTCATATCCTTTTTTTGGGTAGTGCGTACGGAATTTCAATATCGGACGACAGCTTCGAGGGGAAGGAGTAGATTAAGGCCTAACGTTTAAGATGAAACTTAATAATCCCTAACAGAAGATTTCTATACTGGAGGCAGTGATGTTTCAAAACTATCTCAAGAGCGCCCTCCGCAACATAAAAAAGCAAAAGGGATATTCACTGATCACCCTGGCCGGACTCTTCATCGGTATAACCTGTTTTGTCTTAGTATCCCTGTATGTCCGGTACGAATTCAGCTATGACCGGTTCCACAAGAACGCCGAAAACATATACAGAGTGATCGTCGACACGCGAGAGACCTACATGGGGAAATCCCAGGTCACCGTCACGCCCGGTCCTCTGGCCTCAGCCGTGCAGGAGGAGTTTCCTGAAGTACTAAAGGCCACAAAAGTCGAGTCCGAAAGGGTGGTGATGAAATACGGCGAACATCGGTTCGCTGAGGATAGTATCTACTATGTCGACCCCGCCTTCCTCGATATTTTCGATTTCCCTCTATTGGCTGGGGATCCTAAAACAGCCCTGAGCAAGCCCAACTGTCTCCTTGTCAGCCAAGACATGGCCGAAAAATACTTCGGCCAGGAAAATCCCGTGGGGAAAACGATCCATGTCGACAACACGGATTACCAGATAACAGGCGTAATGGTAAATATCCCCGGTAATACCCATTTCCGTTTCGATTTCCTGGCTTCTTTCTCATCTCTGGTCGAACTCCATGGCAGAGATCGTGTTTTCAGCTGGAACAGATGGAGCTACCGCACCTATGTCCTTCTCCACGGGCAGGCCGACCCCGTTTCTCTTGAAAATAAGCTGGTCGATTTTTTAAAAAGAAATTACAGCGACGACGCCACCCAAACCCTCTGCCTCCAACCCGTGAGTGACATCCACTTCTACACCAAGGCCAATTTTGAGCTCGAGCCGACTGCAGATATCCGGAACGTTTATCTTCTGTCGGCCATCGCTTTCTTTATCCTGCTCATTGCCTGCTTTAACTATATGAACCTGTCCACAGCCAGAGCGACCACCCGGGTAAAAGAGATCGGGATGCGGAAGGTCATCGGAGCCAACCGGATGCAGCTCATCCGGCAGTTCCTGGGGGAATCGATCCTGTTCTCCTTGATAGCTCTCCTCATTTCCGTCATCCTGGTCAAGTTTCTCCTGCCCGCCTTCCGGGTTTTCATCGATAGAAAACTGGAGGCCAACTTCCTCCAGGATGGGACATTGATATTGACTTTGATCGGCCTGGCCCTGTTTATCGGTCTCGTTTCCGGCAGCTATCCCGCCCTGGTCCTTTCTTCCTTTCAGCCGACAGCCGTGCTCAAGGGAACAGGAGCGCGACGTTCGCGGAGTTCATCCCTTTTCCGTAACTCACTGGTCGTCAGCCAATTCGCCATCTCTGCGGCTCTCATTTTTTGCACGATCGTTGTCTTCAACCAGCTGCACTTCATGAGAAACAAGGAGCTGGGTTTTGTCAAAGATTATGTCGTGACTGTTCCGAATCCTGGGAAAGGAGATGAAACATTAAAAAATGAAATCCGGCAAAACACGCAAGTTCTGGATGTTACTTCATCCAATGATCTTCCCTACGACATCGGGAGCGCCGATTTTGGAGAATGGGACGGATACAATCCGGAAGAAAGGCTTATCGTTTACAGAAACTGGGTGGATGCCAATTTCTTGAGTTTCTACAACATTCCGGTTGTTCAGGGAAGAGGATTCGCAGAGGAATATAACGACGAGGAAGGGCAATCCTATATCCTCAACGAAGCGGCGGTAAAATCCATCGGCTGGGATGATCCTATCGGAAAACGGCTCGGGTTTAGCGGAGAGGATGAGAAAGGCGTTGTCGTGGGTGTGGTCAAAGATTTCCATTTCGCCGCTCTCCATCTCAACATCGAGCCGCTGGCCTTAACGCCAAATTCAGAAAGGATTGATTGGCTCTCGATTAAAATCAGTCCCCAGAATATCCCCGACACCCTGGCATTCATCGAGAGGACCTGGAAGAAACATTCCCCGGAAGGAGATTTCAGCTACACCTTCCTGGACGACCGTTTGGACCGGATGTACCGGACCGAGGAAAAGCTGGGAAAGACATTTTCCATCTACACCTTTATTGCCCTCTTTGTGGCCTGCCTGGGTTTGTTCGGGCTGGCTTCTTTCACAACTGCCCAGAGGACAAAGGAAATCGGCATCCGCAAGGTTTTGGGCGCCACAGGCTGGAATATCACCCTGTTGACAACTAAAAAAATCATGGCCTTAGTGCTGATGGCCAATACCATTGCCTGGCCTGTCGCCTATTTTGCCATGCAGAATTGGCTTCAGAACTTCGCCTACAGGGTGGAGGTCGGCGTGTGGATTTTCGTTTTATCCGCCACATTGTCCCTAGCCATCGCCCTGCTCACAGTCAGCTATCAGACCATCAAAGCCGCCACAGCCAATCCTGTCGATTCGCTCCGGTATGAATGAGAAATTTGCCATCGTGTCATTCTAGTCTCTTCTTTGTGCATAGCTCTCTGCAGACAATTCAAAAAATTGAAATAACCCAGGTCACTCCCACTCTTTAGGTGCATAATATTCACCCATATAAATACAATAAGAATCCCCTGCGGAAAAATTTTTTAATGAATCACTGGATTTAAAATACATATCGGTCAACCTTTTTGAGCTAAATTGCGTCTATAGTGTATAACAGTACGACATTATCGTATTATTGAGTACAGATATTAGAAGAGATTTAAATTGAAAATTTTATCGGTCAACGAGCAAATCTTTCTCATAGCCATATGGCGGCTCAAAGATGAGGCGTATGGCGTCAGGATCCGGAATAAGATCAAAGAGATGACCGGGAGGACATTCACCTTCGGCACTCTGTACAACACCCTGGATTACCTGGCAAAAAAAGATTATGTGACTTCCCGCAGGGTGCAAATCCTTAATCAAGCCGGAGGGAATAAGAGAGTCTACTACACCATCACCAAAGCCGGTCTTGAAGCCCTGCGCGAAGCCAGGGAACTCCAGGAAGCTCTCTGGAAAGGCATTAAAAAATATGCATTCTGAAAAAAAGAAATGAGATCATCCAAATTTCCTTCTCCTCCCCGCCTGGCGGTTTGGCTCGTAAAGCGCCTTGAACGGTATCAGACAGACCATGCCATAATCGATGACCTGCAGGAGGTTTTTGCGAGGATATGGAGAGAGCGGGGATATATTGTTGCCTGTCTCTGGTACTGGGGGCAGTGTTTGGATGCTGTTATCAAGGACGCTCTTTTTAACTTGAAATGGAGGTTTATCATGCTGAAAAACTATCTTAAAACTGCCTGGAGAAACCTGAAAAGGAACAAGGGTTACTCATTCATCAATATCGCTGGCCTAGCCGTGGGCATGGCGGCATTCATTTTGATCATGCTGTTTGTGCAGTATGAGCTGAGTTTTGACAGGCACTACGAAAATGCTGACAGAATATTCAGAATAGCCTTGAAGGCAGAATGGCTGGCAAATCCTAATGCAGTAGCTCTCATCCCTTTGGCTCCTGCGCTGATGGAAGAATATCCTGAGGTTATTTCGGCTGCCAGAATTTGGAGCTGGGGGGCACGGGGTGAAAGACTATTTTTACACGGGAAAAAGTATATTCAAGAAACACTTTATTATGCAGATCCTGAAACGTTCGATGTCTTCTCGATTCCCTTTGTCAAAGGCGATCCTAAAACTGCCCTGAATGATCCTTTTTCTATCGTTTTATCAAAAAGGCTGTCGCAGAAACATTTCGGAAATGAAAATCCCCTGGGAAAAGTGCTGACGCTAAAAGAAAGCAGTGATTGGGACTCAAGAGAGAACAATGATTATATCATTACCGGGATTTTTGAAAATATGCCTGAAAATTCCCATTTTGTCATGGATTTGATCGTGCCGTATAACAATCTTATTATATCCAACCGATTTAAAAGTTCATGGGAAGGTGGGAATAACGCCATCACTTATTTGCTCCTGGACAAGAGAGCCGATCCCAGAGATATGGAGAAGAAGATTTTCTCAATTTTAAAGAAGCATAGATTCATGAGTGATAAAACCGCAGATGATTCCAAAGAAAAATATTTTCTTCAGCCTTTGACGTCCATTCATCTGGATAACTCTATTATTTCTCATATTACCTCTAATTATGATGTCAAGTATATCTATCTTTATTCTTTGATCGCTTTTCTGATCCTTATTGTTGCCTGCATTAATTATATAAATTTGACAACGGCCCGCTCGATCAAACGCGGCAAAGAAGTGGGAATTCGTAAAGTCGTCGGTGCTAAGAAAACACAGTTGATAAAGCAGTTTTTAAGCGAATCCTTCATTCTCATTGTCATATCCCTGGCTGTGTCTATTATTCTCGTATGGCTGATCCTGCCTTATTACAACAGCATTACAGGAAGACCGCTGAATTTTAATCCTGTAGAAAACATACAGTTGTTCTTAGGCATTATATTGAGCGTAGTTTTTATGGGATTTATTTCCGGAAGTTATCCTGCTTTTTACATTTCTTCTATCAGGCCAGTCACCATTTTAAGCGGAAAATCCATGCGTGGGGCAAGGGGATTCAGTTTAAGAAATATCCTGGTCGTCGCCCAATTTTCGATAACGGCGATCTTGATAATCAGCACTCTGGTTGTTAAAAATCAACTCCATTTTATTCAAAACAAAAACATGGGCTTCAGTAAGGAACAAGTTATTGTCTCCAAAATTGAAGAAAACATGGAGCTGAGAAACAACATCGAAGCGGCAAAGGCAGAGTTGAGTAAAAACCCGAACATTCTGGCCGCCTGCTGCTCGGACAGTCTGCCGAATGATATACAATGGAGACCCGGCGGAAGAAACGAAGGGGGCCTCCCTGCAAAAAATCCCGGTGAGTTCGTTCCCATCTATATCGGCATTGTGGATTACGATTATATCGATGTGTTCGGGATTGAAATTGTGGAGGGCAGAAATTTTTCAAGGGATTTCCCTTCCGAAGCGGATGGAGCGGTACTGATCAATGAAACGGCGGCAAAAGCATGCCGATGGGATTCGCCGATCGGAAAAGAATTCAAAATCCGAAGCTGGGACGGCCGTACAGTCAAAATCGTCGGAATCATGAAGGATTTTCATTCCCATTCCCTTCATCAACCAATAAGCCCAGTATTGCTTGCGCTCAGCTCCTCATGGAAGACTTATATCTCCATCAAAATAAATACGGCCCATATACCAGAGACAATCGATTACATAGAAAAAACGCTGAAGGAATTCGCTCCGAATTATCCGTATGAATTTCAATTCTTTGACGAAATATTCGAAAGAGCTTATAAAACCGAACAAGAAATGGGAAATATTCTTAGCGCTTTTGCATTGTTGTCGATTTTTATCGGATGTTTGGGACTTTTCGGCCTGGCATCATTCGCCACCGAGCAGCGAACCAAAGAGATAGGGATAAGAAAAGTATTGGGTGCGTCAATTGAAAGCATCATGTCCCTTTTTTTGAAAGATATGACAAAGCGGGTGCTTATAGCTAACGTCATTACCTGGCCACTCGCTTATTTTGTTATGCATAAATGGTTACAGAATTTCGCCTATCGGATTTCTATCTACTGGTGGGTCTTCTTGCTGGCCGGTGCTTTGACATGTGGGATAGCTGTCTTAACAGTGTGTTACAAAGTCGTGCGGGCCGCCATTGCCAATCCGGTTGATTCACTGCGGTATGAATGAGATTTATGACCGTTTCACTTTTGTGTCTGCTCCAGTGTCCTTAGGGGGAAGATTCGGAAAACCGACTCTGCACTTTCCCCAATGCCAATCATTGTAGAACAGCCAGGCTATGTGCTTTCCAATGGTTAAGGCGGGACGAGAAACAGCGGTCTCTGCAAGATAAAAAATGTCAGATTTGGTGAAATCTTTTTAGGCGAAACAGCCCACTCCTTTTTAAAAGATCCACAGTGTCAGTTGTCTTTATTCTTTTTTCGCTTTGAGCGTACGGAATTTCAATTTCGGACGACAGCCTCTGTCAAATAGAGTAGATTGAGACCTACATGTTTAAAATGAACCTTATTCATTACTCAAGGAGGAATAACGAAAAATGAAAAGGACAAAAATCATCATCTCAATGTTCGTTTTTCTGGGTTTTGTGGTCTCGGCGGCTCTCCTGGCTGCGCCTGAGGAAAAACTCGACAAGACGTTCGCCAAAAAGGATGAAATCCGTTTCAAGCTCGTCCTGGGTGACTGCCAGCTGAAAAAGAGCAGTGACAGCCGGATTCATGTTCATCTGGTCTATTCCTACGAGCCTGACATGTCTTTTGAGCCCAGGATCGAAGAGAGAGGCGGCAGTTACTCCACCTGGACGGTTGAAGTCCCCGACGACATCGAGATAGAGTTCAAGTCTGCCACCGGAAGCCTGACTGTCGAGGGTTTAAAGCTCGAGATCGACGGCAGTACCGGTACTGGCGATATCGTACTCAGCCAGGTCAAAGGAGAATTCGATCTCAACACCGGGACCGGAGAAGTTGAGGTTTCTGACTCCGAAGGCGAGTTCGATCTCAGCTCAGGCACGGGAAATGTAGAGTTCAAGAATTGTAAAGGAAATTTCGATGCCAGCAGCGGCACCGGCGATGTAATGGCAGAGGGACTGACCATCGAGTTTGATGGAGAGTTCAGCTCGGGTACAGGTGATGCGGAGGTGTCTTTTCCGGACGGAACGGATTTTGAACTCAGGATCAGCTCGGGAACCGACGATGCCATCCTCGACATGGACGGGAAGCAGATTAGAGGCTATTTTGAATTCACCTGTCATGCCCGCAGAGGCCGTATCGTCTGTCCGGTCAAGTTCGATAAAGAAGAAGAATATGAACAGAATGACCAGACATACCTCCGGAAATCCTTCACCCAGGGAAAAGTTATACCGAAGGTCTACATCAAGACCGGAACCGGCACCGCCAAACTGAAAAAATAAAAAAGTTCAGACATCACTGAATTGCCCCTTTCATTCGGCAGGTAAGAAGCGCTCTCTCTGATAATATCCAAAATCAGAGGCCAAAGGACCGCTTGAATGGGAGGGGCATGTTTCTGTTCTGCGCATCCCAGAATGATATCAACCTGGTAAAGAAAACAGCAGCGTGTCCTTAGCGATTACCGGTCATTTTTATCACGCATGGGGAGAAATCTCTTTTTAGACACAGGAAAATAAAGTCCTCCCGGAAAGATTTCTCAGCTTTTCTGTACCGCCCACAAAGCCAGCAAATTACTGAAAAATCAATTGGTTTCATAAAAACAGGGAGTTTTGAATTATTTAAATTATCTGGATTGTCTGTAGTGAACTGTACAACAGAGTGACACACCAGGTGACGCAGCTAAAATTTGACACCCATCTCATTCCTTGATACTCTTTTTTCAGCAACAAGGGTTAACAATGGCTATCAAGTGCCTCAAGGATTAGTTCGGGAATCGCCATGATACGCTTTTCTGCAGTAAATTCGGGGCTCAGACGAGAGACTCTGAGGAGAAGCATTTCCATACCCAAACGCTTGAAGCTCCTAGAGAAGAATTAATCACAGGCTTTACATTTAAGGGGGATATCAGATATTAAAGAGTTGAGCAGAAGGAAAATGGGAAGAATCTAAAAAGGAGGGTGTTATGGCTGGTCAAAAAGACTTGGAGTATACTTACACTCTCATCGACAAGATTTTTCGTTACAGTTTTGGCGAAATGGCGGACTTTAGTGGAGCGATGTATAACGGGAATTTTTCGTTGTCCCTTGAAGAGGCCCAGAGACAAAAACATGAGTTTATTGCTGAAAGTTTAAACATCAAAGAAGGCGCTAAAGTTCTCGACATGGGCTGTGGATGGGGGCCTCTTTTAAAGTTTATTGAGGAGAGGGGGGCAGAGGGTATTGGCGTGACGCTATCCACAGCCCAGGTTGAGGCCTGCATTAAGAATGGATTGAATGTGCATCTTATGGACTGCAGGACGATCCTGCCCACTGCGTTTGGTAAATTCGATGCAATTGTTTCATTGGGTGCATTTGAACATCATTGCTCCAAAGAAGAATGGAGACAAGGAAAACAAGACGAAATTTATAGTAATTTTTTCAAGGTTGTTTCTAACCTGTTGAATAAAGAAAAAAGGTTTTACCTGCAAACCATGACGTTTGGCAAAAATATGATTGACGCTGATGAGATTGATATGAATGCGGAAAAAGGCTCCGATGCGCACATATGCGCACTCGTACAAGGGGTGTTCCCTGGTTCTTGGCTGCCTTCTGGCAAAGAACAGATAATTGAAAGTGCTAAACCTTTTTTTAAATTGATATCCATCAGTAATGGCAGGCTGGATTATATAGAAACCCTCAAACAATGGGGAAAGAAATGGTGGGAATTTCGCTTCAGGAAATACCTGTTTTATTGTTCTTTGATCCCAAAATATCTCCTAAACAAGGATTTTCGAAATCGATTGGACTTATCTGGATTAGATCCCCATAGATTATGTTTTGAACGTGAAATCATGGACCACTTCAGATTTGTTTTTGAGAAAGTCTCGTAGGAGATGATCGTATAGTGTTAATCATTCTAAAAGTTGCCAACTCATGCTTTGCTTCAATAATTGGCACAGAAAATAATCGACACGGGATAGGGCTCCTTTTCATGCGGAATGGAAATACAGGCTCAGGTTAGCCATCGGGTAGCATTTTTAATGCGATTCCAATGAGAAGGCGAGGAGGTGGATGAGTCTTGGGTCACATAAATGCGAAAAAGAAGATTTGGGATGAGCTTCGCAAAAGGTTGGATCTCCATTCCGTGGGGCTGCCTCGCCATGCAACCATTGAGCGAATACTCGCCTTGCTTTTCACCAAGGATGAAGCTGAGCTTGCTACCGCTTTTCCTGTAACAACGTTCCAGTTAGAGGATCTGGTTTTAAAAACCGGACGTAAAGAAGCCGAGTTAATGCCCTTGCTGGATTCTATGGCATCCAAAGGACTTGTCTTAGAAATCGATCGTGATAACCGAAGGTATTATTGGCTTTCCGCGGCTTTTCCCGGTTTTTTTGAATACACCTTTATGCGGGTTCAAAAGGGATTTCCATACCATGAAATGGCAAAACTCATGGATGAATACTTTAGGAAAAGCGATTTTGCCAAGGAAATAGCAGGTATGAAAACCCAGCGCGCCCGGACGTTAGTCCGTCGCGATGCCCTCGGAGATGAACTTATCAGCGAGATTTTGCCTTACGAAACCGCACAGGGTTTGATTGAACAGGTCGATTACGGCAGTCTGCAGACTTGCTATTGCCGTCATAAGGCTGTACATCTGGGCAAAATGTGTTCTTTAGGGGCACCTGTGGATGATATCTGTATGAGTTTTGGAGTCACGGCCGATTTTCTCATTAAACGCGGTTTTGCTCGCCGCGCAGATAAAAACGAGTTGCTCCGAACGCTTGACCGCGCAGAAGAGTTGGGATTAGTTCATATAGCGGATAATTTCCGCGAGAATGTGGTTTTCATGTGTCACTGTTGCGGCTGTTGTTGCGAGCTTTTGAGGATGTTAAAAGAAAAACGTATCCTACACGGGGTTGCCCCTTCCCGGTTCGTGCCGTCAGTTGATGACCAGAAGTGTAGAGGATGCGGGACGTGTGAGGAGCGCTGTCAAATCAACGCCATTGAAGTCGGGTCCGAAGGGATAGCCATTATTAAAGAGGAATGGTGTATTGGCTGTGGAGTCTGCGTTGATTTTTGTCCTTCAGATGCGTTGCATTTTCAGTTGCGACACGAAACGATACTGCCGCCCCGGAATCTTCGTGCAATGACATTGAGAATTCTCAAAGAAAAGAAAGAACAGCAAGCCAAATAGTTTGCCTGAACGAGAATCAGCAGCGGGATTCATCCTAGCGAGAGTAAAGTCGCAACCATTGTCTGCGAAAAAAATGGAATGGATACGGCTGCCCTGCCCATTTCAGCGGATATGGAATTGAGCAAATCTTATTGTAGGGCGTTGGGTTTTAGGGATTATTCTCTATTTATGCTGATGTATTCTTTGGCTTAATATCACATCCACTTCATTCAAATCACTCTCAATTCCTAATTCTGTGAAGATGTTTCTGGCCTTTTCAAGATATTCTTCAGCACTAACGCCGTTCAGTTGATGAATTCTGCTTTTTTCCTCCAACATCCTTTTCCCGATTTCCGTATAGGTGCGGGAAAGTTCCGGCTGGGCATTCAGTTCTTCTCCATTTTTTATGCTTCTCTCCCACCATGTTATTGCTTTCTCTTGCTTTCCAAGGAGCCAGAAATACAGCCCCATTAATCTCAAGGCTTTTGTTTGTTCTGCCGCGAATTTCTTAGAATTTTTTAAATTTGCTTTTCCAAATTGAAGTGCTCTTTTGCGGTACTGCTTTATTTCTAATTTGTCTCCGGCATCTACGGCTTTCTCGAGTTTACAAAGGTTAAACAAAGCCTGACTTGCCAGATAGCTGCTGATCATAAGAGGGGATATTCGCTTTTCACGCAAAACAGATTCCTCTGCCTGCAGCAGCGAGCTTTCCGCACCGTCGATATCGTTTACAAGCATTTGCGCATTCGCCTTTATTCCCAGAAGATAAATCACGGTCAAGCGCTGCCCAATCCTGTCATTCAGATGGATCATTTTTTCGGTCTCATCCAGAACATCATGTAATCTCCCGCTTCTCAGAAGAAGTTTTGTATAATAATGGGATGTTCTCGCTTTATGGTATTCGTCCTCATAAAGATCCGCAATTTCCTTAAACTTATCACAGCATTTTTGTGATGTACTGAAATCCCCGAGTTCCGTTTTTATAAAAGACAGCATACCCGTATAGCCTGGGGCATGCCATGTTTCTCCTTTTAGCACCATGGTGTCTATTAATTTTTCGTCCAAATCCTGTTCTTTGCTCCAATCTCCGGCAAGATATTCACAAACCAATTTCCAAAAATTGTAAGCGAAAAGAGTTCTGTCATCACATTTATCTAAGTACGGTTTAAAGTAATCTAGTATTTTTATCCCGATTTTGAGTGAAACGCCTGAATATGAAAAAAGAGCACTGAATCCAGATAAGAAAGCCAATCCCTGTTCTATCCTTGTGAGATCGAACTTACCGACCCTCCTGAAAAGCCCTATAGCTTCTGTAAACATCCTGTGTGTATCTATGGAAATAAGTGCCATGACTTTTCTGTAACTTGTTTCCATGACGTCGTTTTCTCTTTTTCCAGGGATTTTTTTTCTCTTTTTCGAAGGAAAATTGATCTCCTTCATCATCCACAACAAGTCGATCAGGAGCCTAAAATGGGCTTTGATATCGCTCTTCGGTCTTTTAAGCCCCCAGTATTCTAATGCTTTGTCAAAATGCTCGACGGATTCAGCAAAATGACCTTTATAATAGAGGGCCATTCCAATTTTTTTTTGGAGGTCGGCAATCTTTTCTGGATCGGCTGCATCTCCGAATTTCCTCAGATAGAGCTCCATGGTATCCTGAAAATAATTCAGAGCTTCGTTTGATGCGGCTGCCTTCAATGCCTCTTCTCCTGCCTTGAGCAGATATTCCTCTGCCTTCTCCATTTCATCTCCCCGGCTGTAATGAAAGGCCAATATACCGTAAAACTCGGAGAGTCTTTTGCGAAATATGGATTCAAATGAACGAGCTATGTCAAGATGAAGTTGTTTTCTTTTTTTGATAAGGATGGAATCATAGACAGCATCCCGGGCAAGGGCATGCTTGAACAGGTATTCCAGCTCATTCATTCTCCACCGTTCTTTGATGAGCTGAACCTCTTTCAAATTTTCAAGCCTGTCATCAATTTCTTCGACAGCTCTGGCCACTTCCGCCAAGATCTTGTAGAAGAAATTTCTTCCGATCACAGATGCGACTTTCAGCAAGGATTTTGTCTGTTCATCCAGCTTGTCGACTCGTGCCATTATGACGTCATTAATGGTCTCGGGAATGACCACGGAATCGATTTTTTCAGTCACTTTGAAACGGCCGTTTTGCATTTCCACAACTCCGTCGTCGATAAAGGACCGGGCCACTTCTTCGATGAAAAAGGGATTCCCCTCAGCCCTCCGTCCGATGAGTTCTCTTATACTGATCGGAAGAGCCCCTACGTTGAGAAGATTCTCGATCAAGATTTCACATTGGTTGTCGTCCAGAGGCTCCAGATGAATATCAGCGGAATAGTCTTGATACCTGCTCCTTATGGTTCTTAAGATTCGTTCGCTCGTTTTATAATCCGGCCGCATCACATTTATAAAAAAGATGCCTCTTCTCTCTGTCAATCTATAAAGAGATTCAAGTAAATCGATAGAGGTTAAGTCAGCCCAATGAAGATCTTCGAGTACCAGAACCATGGGTTTGATGACCGCTGCCCTAGCAATGAGATCACGAATGTTTTTTAGGATGAGCTTTTCAAGGGAATCTCCCTCTATTCCTTTAATCCGGTCTGCATGCCTCCCCGTGAGTTTAATCCCCATCAGGGTCGCAATAAAAGGAAAAATCTCTGACACCTCATCCGGATACACACTCCTTATGAATTTTTCAATTTTCTGGGCGGAGGCGTCCGGCGGATCCTCTTCTTTTATCCTGGCCCAACTTTTCAGGATGTCTATAATAGGATGGAAACTCAGGTTTGCCCCTATGGATAAAGCCCTTCCTCTAAGCAGAGTAACTTTCTGCAGTTCATCTCTTTTACTCAGCTCTGCTATCAAGCGGGATTTTCCAATGCCCGCTTCTCCGATTACATTCACAATAGATCCTTTGCCGTTGATGACTTTGACTACGTGCGACAGGAGCATGGCCAGTTCTTTTTCCCTCCCCACCATCTCGGAGTAGATCATCCGTTCCGCTCCCAAGCGGGCTCTGTGCACTTTTTCCTTAACTGATAAAAGCTTGAATACAGCGACAGGTTCAGGCACGCCTTTGAGTGAGACAGGCTTTAAAGTTTCATATTCAAAATCATTTTGGGTATATCTGTGGATTAAAGGACCGACAAAGATGTCGTTCTTTGGACTGATATCTCTCAATTGTGAGGCTAAACTCACGGCCTCACCCATGAGAGAGATCCCTTTATCTGTGCTGCTGACGCCAGCTATTACTATGCCGGTGTTGATTCCGATATGGATATCGAGAGGAACCTTGAGATTCTCTTCCCTGTTGAACCGATCCAGAGTGTTCCGTAATTCTATGGCTGCATTTATCGCCTTTTTTGGCGCTTCCTCTATGGCCTGGGGGACGCCAAAAGAGGCAATGAAACTCCCGCCAGTAATCTCCCCGACCTGGCTTCCGTATTTCTGGATGATAGAATCAAACATCGCAAGACAACGATTGATCACTAAAGCTGCCTCTTCTGTTCCAAGATTCTCCTGAACTTCCGAATAACCAAGTATCTCGCCGCTGAGTATAGTCGCCTGCCGCCTTTCCGTTTCCCTCTTTACACCCGGCTTTTTCTTAGCCGCGAGGTCTTCCTTTTTCTTCTGCAGAGACCTCTT
>SMTZ1_10002919_pt1 | contig 17182 bp, 7 predicted proteins | sample DeeMarSWOR136_30_FD_25667 | JGI IMG/M metagenome (IMG submission 25667)
CCTCTGACACGAGGATTGGTTCAGTAAAAGTGGATCCTGCATCGGTTGATTGAGAGAAGTAGAGAAGATCTGGTTGGCTGTAATCAGATGAATCAGCCCGAAAAACAACATAAAGAGTGTCACGCCCAACAGCCTTGAAATCAGGAAACCAGCCGGACCGAAGACTTGGTGGTTCCACTAATGTTTCGTACCGCTGAGAAAAATCGCCACCATACAGAACTATACAGTGGAGACCTGGCCACACCAGAGAGGGTGTATACACTGTGCCATTTTCATCTATGGCTAATGTCTGTCGTTGCGTCGCGTTCCATTCAGCAAAGCCTATAATATGTCTCGATTCGAAGTGAAGTCCACCATCGAGCGATTGGGAAATGTGAATGAAAGCCTCATCTATTGATTCCCAAATATAGTATTGCCACACCACCCAGGGATTGTCTTGGGGATCAAAGGCTAATGCGGGACACGCACGCATATCCCACCAATGCTGAAGTGGTGAATTGCAGACCACCGTCTTCTGCCACGATTGCCCCTCATCCTCTGATTTGGAAAAATTGACAATATCATTGTCAGGAGCCAAACTAATCCATGTTACTCCAACGTTACTATCGCTATCTAAGGCAATGTCGGCGTATCTGAGCCCCCATCTTGCTACTGTATTGGTATCCACCAGCACGTCAGGGTCAAAGGTTTGAGCTAATGCGCCTTTTACGGAAATAGAAATTAATAATACAACTATGAATAATCGATTCACGTAAAAGCTCTCTTCGCGGCTATAGGATAAACCATGTTTGATGGGCACCTAACGGCTCGGGCATCAGGCGCGGCGGGTGCAGGGCCAGGTTTTGACTAGACTAGTTGTGCTGTAAAGAGCCGTCGCCTGAATGCCCTTGTTGGGCCGTACAAGGAAAGTATTCCATCAGGAAGTTACTGGCTGACTTTCAACATTCTTCTGTGGGAGTAAAAAATATCCAAAACCAAGGGTAAAAAAGAGGTAGATGATCACAACACCCCATCCAAGCCAATTCATGCCACCTGAAAGTTGAATAATAAGCATGGCGATAAGAGCAATGGCGTCATAGACGAACAGATTCAGAATAATTGCCCGCCGTGCCACTGATTCTACCGCGTTTCTGGCAAACCACGTGAGGATGAAAGTGCCCAGGAGAGCCGCTCCATACTCCCTGGAAGTGATAGCCGCTCCTGGTCCGAATGAGCTGCCTATGAGATTGAGTAAATGGCCAGGTAGAAATAGCATAATAGGTCCAAAAATGAGACATACAAATGACTTGATGATCATCAACGTCTTGAATTTCATTGCCATCCTCCTTTCGAAGGAGCGTGACTTCCTCAAGTCGGGTCACAACGGCCCAACTTATGAGTAGATTGTTTTCCATCCTAAAATTTAGCACTGCTAAATCGCCATGTAATACCTGAATTGAAGACGCGGATAATTTCTTTTATACAAATATAATACGGTCATATTAGGTGTTATGTTTGCGTATTATCAGGAAACCATATAATACGTAGTGAGAGATCTTTTCTCTCACAGAGAGTCAAGGGGACTTTTTACGCCCTTGCCACCGCGATTCAGCACATGAGTGTAGATCATGGTCGTCCGAAGGTCTCTATGGCCTAAAAGCTCCTGCACGGTTCGGATATCGTATCCATCTTCCAGAAGATGTGTGGCGAAGGAGTGCCGAAAGGTGTGGCAACTGGCTCGCCTGACGATGCCCGCCTTCTGGACGGCTTTCTTGACAGCCTTTTGTAGGATGGATTCGTCGACATGATGCCGGCCCTGTTGGCCGGTCTTTCGATCGATCCAGCGATTCTGTTGCGGAAAGACCCATTGCCAGCGCCACTCGGTGGCAGCATAGGGGTATTTCCTCTCCAGGGCATCGGGAAGGAGCACACGACCGCAGCCTTCGGAGAGATCTTTTTCGTAGATGCTCCTAACCTTGAGGAGATGTTTTTGAAAGGGCTTGCGGAGTAATTTAGGCAGCATGGTGACGCGGTCTTTTTTGCCTTTGCCGTCACGGACTGTTATTTCGTTACGCGCGAAGTCTATGTCCTGAACGCGCAGCCGCAGACACTCCATCAAGCGCAACCCCGCCCCATACATGAGGGAGGCCATCAGATTCTTGTCGCCTTGCAGATGGCTGAGAACGGCTTGAACCTCTTTGCGGGTCATGACCACTGGAAGGCGATGGGCTTTACGAGCGCGGATGACCTCGCCCAGGTCACCGATCTCACGGTTCAAGACATGTCGGTATAGAAATAGGATGGCGCTCAACGCCTGATTCTGTGTCGAGGCGCTGACGTGCTCTTTTAAGGCCAGATGCGACAGGAACTCGTTGATCTCATTCTCACCCAATACGGCAGGATGACGCTTTTCGTGGAAGAGAACGAAACGCCTGATCCAGGCCACATAGACCTGTTCAGTTCTTCGGCTATAATGCCGGGAGCGCAGAGCATTTCTTACGCGATCCAGGAGATTCAGCTTATGAGGATGCGGGGATCTGTTGTCGAAGTTGCTCTTTATCACAGGTGCATCACCCGCGTCAGATGTTTTTTAAAGGGAGTTTTTTGGCGAGGCTACTAAGGTATCGGCGATGACTATTATATCAGATGTGTCTGAATATGTCAAGGGTTTTCTCAAGCGGTAGGGCAAGGAATAAGTTCATCATTTACCGCTTTTTATGGTCTGTTTCGGAGAGGCTCTCAAACGCAAGAAGAAAGGGCTCTCAAAGGTCAGGAGCCCCTTGACACAAAAGGTAAAGGCCTTGCCTACGTGGATGACGGCTAGCCATGGGGAGGAAATAGGGCAACGGCGGCTTCGCCGCGGATATCGAGTCAACTAGGTATGAAAAAGATAAGCCGATGCTCAGTTTTAAGCATCGGCTTACCAGATTTCAATCAGATTAAGTTAGTTTTAGAAGAAATACCGAAAACCGGTCTGGATACTCCAGCGAGAATAAAGACCAGGATCGTCAATAAATGTTTCTGTAGCGGCACCTTTGTAATTGAAGACTGGTTCTCCAGCAGCATTAAATCTCACTAATTCCAGGGGCGATGTCGCAGCAGCAGATGCAACTTTCCTCACCCCCCAGTCTGAGTTCAGCAAATTAGCAACATTCAAGATATCGAGACTCCACTGTAAAGTATGATGCCTTCCTCCCAACTTCAAGGTATAATCCTGGAGGATTTTTAAATCGATGTTGCTGAACCAGGGATTCACGGCACCAAATCTTTCAGCAATCTCACCCCGATGCGAGCTTAGGTAATCATCTTGTTTAATAAATTTATCGAACGCAGCCCACTGTTGATCGGCAGAAACTTCAGATCCCGAAGCGTCTGTATAAGGGTCAAAAGTTATTTCGCTTTGATCCTTCGGGATGTAGATCAGGTCGTTCCCAGCGTAACCATCGCCATTCACATCGCCAGCGTAAATGAATGAATATCTATTACCGCCAGCTCCTGCAAATCTATTACCTTCGGCCACTTCTACGAATAAGCCTAAATGGGTCGCCCACTTATCTGACCATTTTTGGGTGTAAGTGGCGCTGCCTACGATTCGATTTCTAATGCCAAATTCTGAGAAGCTGAGCTCTGGTTTATTGGGATCACCTTTAACGGGTTGATTTTGCCACAGAACGCTGGCTATTTCAGTTGATTTTAATTGATTTTTTGCCTCTGTAAAGGTATAGGATAGGCTGGTATTGAGCCCGAATTGAAACATCTTACGTAGCTGCGCAGTGATACTGAAATGGTATCCTTCACTTGTGTTATCGATGACATAAATACCAGCGCCATCATCGGCATTCAGTTCATTATTGCCTGCACCTCCGTAATATGGTCTCCCGTCAATCGGAAGATGACGTTCTGGTTCAGGGAGGTCAGCATTTCGCATATAGATCGCGTTGATATCTTTGCCATAGAGCACTTCAAATGTACCTAACATGTCCCATGGTAGTTTCTTATCAACCGCAATATTGGTATTCCACACCTGCGGTAGTTTAAAATCCGGGTCCATGGCATTCAGATCAAATGATTGTTGCAGTATTGAATCATCAGATGTTTTTATCTCTTCAGCGCCTGCAGCCGGTGGAAGGTTCGGATTTGCGCCCGGATTGGAAATTACATTGCCGTACCATACAAAGGGTAATCGTCCGGTAAAAATCCCGGTACCTCCTCGTAATTGTGTGGAGCGATCTCCGGTCACATCCCAATTAAATCCAAATCGTGGGGATAACAATGGTTTCACGTCTGGAAGGTTACTTTGATCTACTTTTTCTGGATTATCATTTTCATCCAATGCAGTCAACCCTCTCGAAAAAGGGTTGTCTACAGGATCTGTCATATACATCGGGAGGTCGACTCGAAGTCCGTAAGTTAAATTAATTTGGTCGGAAACAAGAAATTCATCCTGGGCATATAGTGAAAGCATTCCATACTCAATCTTTTCACCCTTGAAAGGTCCTGTTCCCACCATACCATTGAAATCTGCTCTATCAGTGTCAGGTAAAGCGGGATCTGTGGCGGCGAAGAATTCATCTAAAGTTGAAAAGGTTGTCCCGCCCAGAAACAGAGCCCATGATGCGTCAAGTTGAAAGAGTCCGTGGCGAAAAATGTTGAATGAGTTAAAAAATTTGTAGTATTCAAAGTTGGCGCCCAATGTGAAGACGTGTTTACCATAAAACAGGCTGAAGTTATTCTGAAATTGCCAGATATCTGAATCCAGGATATTGTGGATCGAGAAGGGCTCATGCCCGACGGTGGTGTAGGTGACGCCATCCTGTCCGATTTCTATCGTTGGAAAGTCTCTGCTGAAGGGCTCACGAAAATCGCGAACTCGATTATAACTGGTAAAAAATCGATTGGCGAATTTTTTGGCTCTGCTATTAACTTCAAGTGCAAAAGAACTTAATTCATTATTTATAGCATAGCCTGAATTTTGAAAGGGTAAACTGCTCTCGTTAGGTCCTCTGCCAGTGTTATTAAAACTAAGAACAAATGGGTGTGGTGGCAAATCACGAACGGCATCAAGCATGTTATATCTGAACGTCAGATTATTATTTTCGTTAATATTCCAATCCAGCTTTACGAGCAACTTATTATTATCCGTTTCGTGGACAAAACCTTCATAGGGACCGGGATCATATCCATAAACGTCTTTCATACGATTGCTAATTGAATCCATCATAGCCGCGCTTACTCGTGATTCTCCGAATACTATATTACCGTCTCGGTCGGCGACAAAATTTGCACCCGGGTCATCTCTTCGCTCGAGCTCACCATTAAGAAAGAAAAACAGTTTGTCACGCATTATTGGTCCGCTCAATGTAAAGCCGGACTGAATGAATGACAGATCCGGATTAGCGATAACTTTGGTGCCGCTCACCTTATTGCCAAGTAGGGACTCATTTCGAAGGAAGCTATATACCGATCCCTTGAATTCATTGGTACCACTCTTGGTGACAATGTTAATACCAGCGCCAGAAAAACCACCTTGACGGACATCATAAGGAGCGATTGAAACTTGAACCTGTTCAACGGCATCATAGGGCACTGGCTCAGAATTTGTCTGGCCGCCCGGTGCTGGATCATCTAAACCAAATGCGTTACCAAAATACGAGCCATCTAAAGATATGTCATTATATAACCAATTCCTGCCTCCAAAAGCATAATTACCATCGCTTCGCGGGTCTAATCTGGTAAGATCTCTGGTGCTGCGTTTCACTGAAGGCATTTGAGCTAACTGCATTTGATCTATGAAAGTTGCAGCACCAGTTCTATCACTATTCAAGACTTTGTCTTGTTCGGCTGTAACCTCAATGACCTCCATCACAATTACTTCTTCAATCAATTCAAAGTCGAGAAAGACTGTTTGCCCTAATCTAACGAATACTTGCTCTTTTTTTTGGCTTTTGTACCCGATAAAGGAAGCGGTGACCGTATAAGGCCCTCCAATTCTTATATTTGGGATATCAAATGCCCCTCCTGGTCTAACTGCCGCACCGTAATTGGTGCCGCTGGGTTCATGAACAGCAACCACGTTTGCGCCCGGAAGCGGTATACCCTTATCATCTGTCACAAGGCCATTCATAGCGCCTGTTGTAACGCCCTGGCCAAGTACGATTCCCGGTAAGATTAAGCCGACAATTAAAAAATTTGCAGCCGTATAAAATTTTAAGAATCTCATCGTCTTTCCCTCCTTAAGCGTTAATTGATTGATAAACTTTTACTTATGTTGTTTCTTCTATCATTCAGCTTGGTCGAACCACAAACTTGTTTGTTTTGCGCTCAATCTAAATCCGCGAGATGGCATTGTCAAGAAAAAAATAGGGGAAAGTGAGTCAATGGCCTTTTTAGGTTGGGAGTCCTTGGGTGTACTAGGCAAAAGAGTGGCCTATGCAGATGTTAGCTGGCTTTGGGGAGGAAGGCGAGCAGCGGCGACTTCGCCGCACGTATCCAGTCGGTAGCGCAGCCGCGACGGTCGAAGCGCGGAGCAGAGAAGAGGGATGCGACATAAGGACATTAGGTGAAGTGGATTCTCTACTGACGCTCTCCACCCGTTAATGTGCAAATACGTTAAGGAGTTTGCGAGAGTGAGCAGCACCGCATTAAAAAAGAGCCAACCTTTTTCGAGATCGGCTCAAGAATGGATAACAGCTTGAAGTTCTGGTTCCAGAATAGAATGTTTTGCATCTGACGTTTGCTACGCGGCTTACACCGTCAGGGCTCGGGGATTCCTGAGGGTTTTAGTGCCCCCCATAAGATAGCGCCACCATGCCGCTGGTGAGGTCGTCATCTCCAAACTGAAACAGGATCGCTCCCGAGAGGTTCACCGGTCCTAAAACCAGGCCCGCTCCACTGGCTAACTGGAAACCGCCCGAAACGAGCGCCATTCCCGCGCGAAGGGGGACGACGGCGGTGGGCAGGTACTCGGCGCCGGCGCCCAGATGCGTTCTCTCCTCGGAGCGCAATCCATCTCCTAGCTGGTGACGGAGATCGCCGGTCACAGTGAGCTTGTCGGTGAGGCAATAGGCCACGCCTGCTGAGAGGCGGGTATCGAAGTCCCGTTTGTCTACCGCGTCGTGGAGAGAAGATGGGGCCTCTACCGCCGGACGCTCATCGAAGTCGGAACTGGATTCATCCTCGCTGAAGAACGCATTCCCCGGTCGATAAGTTAAGTTCTCTATATCCCAGTTGAATGTCTGAATCAAATTCTGAATAGTTACTCCAGCCGTCCACCGCTCCCATTGCCAGGCTGCCCCCACATCCAAACCGAATCCGTGCCCTCTATCGAACCAGTCAGAATCGGTATCCGGAGCGATCACGGGGAATTTCATATCCACCAATAAGGGATCGCTGGTCACAAGGCTTTCTGCATTCCGGGCCAGGATGAGCGCATGCCCAACGGTGTACTTCACGGTGGCCCCGACTGCAAAGAGAGCCCCGGGAAAGCCCAGCTCGATATTCAGGGGGGCCGCGTAACTCATGGCGAAGGTCGTAGCCGCGAAACCGTCGATCCGCGAGTCTCCCAGCTGAAAATCTCTGGGAATCCCCGTCCGGCCAGCGTTCCCGAAGAGAATCAGCTCCGCAGCGTCTGGGTTTAAATGTGCCTCAACGTCGCCTACAGTGCATATCTGAAAGCCGAATCGGTGTATATTGAATGCCAGGGCCGAAGTCTGCGCCCCCCCGCTCCCCGTCAGCCCTCCCGCGTCTTCGATCTGGCGCATCCAGCTCAGCTTCGTGGAGGTGGGAATCGCCTTTCCCTCATAGTCGGCGATAGAGCCTAACCCGATTGGGCCGACCCCCGACTTGACCTGGACTGGCGCCAAGCTCAGAGAGAATTTCGGATTTCCTGGGAGAGCCAGGTTCGCCGGATTGAGGGCCACCGCCGAATAGCCTCGAGCGAGAGCCGTATAGTTATTTGCCGTGCCTAAGGCTTTTGTGCTGGAGCTGGGAAGTTGACCATGGCCGAGGCGGGGGATGGCCAGAGCGCAGGCCATGCAGGTGAGGATTCCCATGAAATAAGTGCAGTTTTTGACTTTTCGCATGCCCTCTGCCCCTAATCTCCAATGTGGTAGACAGCGTCGAGCCGTGTGTCGATCCTAAGAGTGTCCTGAGGGGTCACCGTCGTCGTGTCGGCCGTGGGAACGGTTCCGCTTCCTGTGAGCATTGCTCCTGGTTGGCCCAGAAAGGTGTGAAGTTCCTCTTGGGTGAATTCCACCCGGCTGGTGGATGCCACTGCGTCCGAGAACTGCACCTGCTTGACGATATCGGGAAAAGGCCCGGTGATCAGGATGTCGAAATTCATGGCGATAGCAAAGGGATTTTCGACGAAAAGATCAAAAGCTCCGGATGTGATGTGATCCACCATGTCCTCCTCGATATCCTCTACGTCGAGCTCAACGGGATCTGCTGAAAACTCCTCATCGGCCACCTCGATCTCCGCGGAGGCAATCAGAATGGTCTCCGGCTCAACGAAGACATTGATGCTGGCGCTGGTATCGACCAGGACCGAATCTGCAGCGGGCGAGTCGATGACTATCTCAGCGCGCACCAGGGCCTTAATAGTATCATCCTGCACCGAGAACGAACGGTTGAGAGTTGAGCCCGGGGGAAAGCTCACGTCGGCCCCGTCAATCGCGATCTCATCCACAAGCCTCTGGCCGTCCGCACCCGTGTAGAAGCGAAGAATCATGCTGCCTGTGTTCCCGCCTTCCGGCCGGATGGGGTCGAAATTGAATCCGTTGGTGACGTGAATCTGAGGGGCAGCCTGGGTCACTTCCATCGACAAGACCTTTGGGGGCAGGCCGGAGCCTCCTTCCAAGGTGGTATTGAAAGCCGGTTTGAGTGCTGTCTGGTTATGCAACTCCGGGCATTCAGGGCAGGCTTCACCCAGGCTCTGGGAGAAAGAAAAAGTATCGACCTCGACAGTAAAGGCCGTGCCGTCTGGGGTGAGGATGACCTCATCGGGAAGGAACTCCGAGACCTCAATGGCTACGTCCTCGGCAGGTACAATCCAGCGGGTATCCCATTGGGGGGCCTCCGATGGGATGCTGCAGGAGGAAAGGACCGAGCTGGCGATGAACAAAGCGAGCACCAAGTACGAAGTTTTGATCATGAGAGGCCTCCATACTCGGAAACTGAGCACGGTTGGAATCACCCTGTACGGCTCTCCACGAACGGGTCAATGCTGTAACTCTTCTGACTCTGGGAGAACGGCGTTCCTCATTTCTAACATGGTCGAGACAAGGTCTCTAAAAAAGCGGCCATCAGGCGATCCGCTTATCAGCCATGTGGAGATCAGCACGCAACACGTAATTTTCGGCTTATCGGGGTCATAGAAGCATTTTTATAGTGCAGCAAATATAATACCAATACCGAAATCAGTCAAGGCAAAAGAGAAATAGGAAATGCCGCTGGCTTTTTAATAGCAGGGATTCGATCGAAAAATAGTGCTGGGATGCGATCTAAAGGCATCGGATGGCCTTGCCCCTGCCACCCATGCCGCCGTGGTAGTAAGCAGGGGGGCAGTATGCAGGCCCCTTCCCCCAGCTGAAGTCGTCGCGCTTTTTTCTCTCTAATGGATTAAATTTTCTTCACCTTGATGAGTCTGCGCATATTCGAAGGACAAGTTGAGCAGCACGATTTCCCTCGACAAAGCGCTCATGAGTTGCTATGTTGTGGGTGCGAACTTTGAACAAGGAAACTCTGCAATGACCCTAGATTCCCCACCTAAAACAACCTGCTCCCTTTGCGGCCAGCGTTCCATTCTCATCTCAAAAGGGTTAGACGTTTGTCTGGACTGCATCCGCAAAAGACCGGATGAAGCCCTGGAGCAGACCAGAAAGGCTCATGAACGCTCGCGGCATGCGTTTAACCTTCCCGCCTTCCCACCAAAGGATGGCCAGGCCAGATGCCGCTTCTGCGCCAACGAGTGCGGCATTCCGGAGGGAGAGCGTGGATACTGCGGCTTGAGAGAAAACCGTGGAGGCAAACTCCACCACATGGCTGGCACCAGAGCCAGGGGACTGGTTTCTTGGTATCATGACCCTTTGCCCACTAACTGCGTGGCCGACTGGGTTTGCCCTGGGGGCAGCGAGGCCGGTTATCCTGAGTTTTCCTACAGCACAGGGCCGGAATACGGCTACAAGAACCTGGCCGTTTTCTACCAGGCCTGCTCCTTCGACTGCCTCTTCTGTCAAAACTGGCACTTTCGGCAGGTAAACCCCCGGAGTCGTGGCCACTCCGCTGAAGAACTTGCTCGAACCGTGGACTCTAAGACCTCTTGTATCTGCTATTTCGGCGGAGATCCGTCCCCCCAGCTGGCCCACGCTTTGGCGGCATCCCGCATAGCGGTGGAGAAGAACCAGGGTCGAATCCTGCGCATCTGCTGGGAGACCAACGGCTCCGCCTCCCGCGCCCTGTTGGACCAGATGGCTGCCTTGTCTTTGAAGTCCGGCGGCTGCATAAAGTTCGACCTGAAGGCTTTCGACGAAAAGCTCAATGTTGCTCTATGCGGAGTCAGCAATCGCCGCACGTTAGAGAACTTCGCCCATTTAGCCAGCTTGATCCCTCAGCGACCAGAGCCACCATTTCTCGTCGCCAGCTCCTTGTTGATCCCTGGCTATGTGGACACCCAAGAAGTGTCTCGCATAGCCGGATTTATTGCTTCTCTCAATCCTCATATCCCCTATGCCCTCCTGGCCTTCTATCCCCAGTTTGAGATGACCGATCTGCCCACCACCTCTCGCAGTCATGCTGAAGCGTGCCTGGTTGCGGCTAAGGAAGCTGGCCTTACGCGCGTACGCGTGGGAAATCTGCACTTGCTATCGCGGGAATAAAAATAGGTCCCATCATTGGATTGTTACGGCAATAAGCTCTCGTTTGTGGGTTTCGAGGTGCGTTACGTCTGTCATGATTTGTCCGTCGAAAAATGCCTAGACTAATGTGTTGGATTTGTTCAAACGACAGACGAGATTCGAGTTCCGACCTACGTGACGAATCTCGACACCAAAAACCGACGCACGAATTGCGATAACGGTGGCTCAGGGCCATCCCTCGATTTCATCTCCAAACTCTCCTCAAGTACCAGACCGCCATAATCATAAAAAGCGGGTGCCAAAGCGTCGGTTCCAGAGGTTTTGTTATGCTCCCTCAGCATCTGATTATGAGAAAGCTCACCTCAAACGATTGGCACCCGCCCGTAATGAAGTGTTCTGTGTTGCCTTAATCCTCTCTGGTCTGTCTGTGGTCGAACTCGCCTACTTTGCCAGATTCCTCCGACTTGTTGCTGGCCTCGTGCGCAGATTTAACCGGGTAGTAATGGTTGGTGCTCCCAGTGCTGGCCGCGCTCTTTTCGGTGTAAGTGGTATCGGTCAGAAATTGGTCGAACTCTCCCACCGTGCTGGATACTTCCGACTTGCGGCCGAGTGAGTCCACGACTTCGACCGCGTAGAAGAAGTTCACCAAGGTATCACCCGCCGCTCCTGCGTCCAAATAGGTGGTCTCCGCCGGGGCGGCGATGGAGTCGCCCAAAAGATACGGCTCCAAGCCGCGATAGACCACGTAGTGATCCACTGCCACGTTGCCCTCTACGGAAGTCCACAAAAGACGGATATTACCAGCGAGTTTAGACGCTCCACCAGAAGGGGCAATGGTCAAATCGTCGATGGGATAGGGGTGGTGGATCGACCAAGGGGTGTGACCGCCACCGGGGTCGCCGGGAAACAGGCAGTAGAAATGACTCCACACATATTGGCACGTGTATGTCTGAGAATCACCGTAGTAATTGGCCTCGGTGAGGCTGTCCTTGGGAGCGTCGAAGATGCGGCAATAGATCAGATCGCCGGGCTCAGGATGGCCAGCGCCCGAACTCCAAACGCTAGGCGTGATGAAGAACGTGCCGCACTCGATGTACCACTCCGTCAGCAGCGAGTCGTCGTCTGTGGGGGCGCCGATATCGCCGGTGGCGGCCGGCAGATCTATTTCTCCATCGGGTCCAGTCCAGGCGACATACACGTAGTCGCCGTCCTGTAGTGGAGACCCGTAGTAATCCAGCAGGTACCAAAAGTTATCCAAGGCGTCCATGCCGCCATAGCAGAAGCAAGCGTTGGGACAGCCGCTGCCTTTGGTTTCCATTCCCTTCGCTGAGGTCTCCAGAGCAGAACTTGTGCTGGGGTTGTCGCTCAGGACATCGCGCTGCGCCCCAGAGATCTCTCTCTTCACAGGGGCTTCAGCGAGCTTCTCGCTTAACACGGCCTTGCTGCCCTTGGAGTAATCCGGCGGAACCGGGTAAATCCACTCGTCGTTGGTGAAAGCGTGTGGGGCTAACACCTCTAATGTATAGCCTTTTCCTGGCTCGAGGGAGCTAATGGTGCCTTGCCAGCCAGGCCAACCTGGACCACCAGACTTGTACCAAGCCGTTTGCCACATGGAACCATCGAAGTAATGCACTTTGTCGGAGAAAGCTGCAGTCATTCCCCCTATGAAACCGCTGGCTAGTAGGCCAGCATCGTCTCCACTTGGACCACCGAGAGAACATGGAACGGCATAAGCAGTGCCCACATAATTACAAGAATGGCCCGGCTGGATGGGGATAGTGCGAGGGGTCCAGTTGAGAGCTCCAGTCATGGTCAAGGTCACCGGGGAGTGGCCACTCCTAATGTGAATCCAGTAACCCTTGTCAGGCTCGATAGAGATCAGGGTGCCCTGCCAGAGAGTGTCCGCACATAGGCCGCCGGTCCTGTACCAGGCCGTGTACCAGGTGCCGGTTGTGGACTCCAAATACATGACCAAATCTGAAGCGCCTGGAGTAGAACCACCTGTCAACTGACAACCCGTGCCCAGGTGTTCGGCGAACACGGCCTGAATGCCCATATCATGAGGCAGTAGCGGCCAGGATACCAGGCTGTACTCGTCGGGACTCAGATACTTGAAGCCGGTCAGGCTCAGATCGAACTCGCCAACCCAGTTGGATTCATCCGACTTGTGGCCAGCGGCGTCCACAGCCTTGACTGTGTAAAAGTAGTTGGTATCCACATCTCCGGCCGTGCCCACGTCGAGATAGGTGATGTCCCAGGTTCCGATCAGAGAGTCCCCCAGAGAGTCGGGCACCATACTTCGGTAGACCACGTAACGGTCAATCCCCACACTATCAAAAGGCTCAGTCCACCATAGGCGCATGTCACCTGCGGTACTTTTGGAGCCGTTCTCCAAAGCAATGGTCAGGTTGTCGATGGCCTCCGGCGGGAAGGCATCCATTCCATGCTGGTAGAGGGCGAAGTCCACGGTGGTGGTGTCGTCCGTCAGAACTTCAACCCAATCTTGGGTATGGGGGAAATAGTCTATGGCTGAGGCAGTGACGCTATACAGGCCAGCGTACAGGTTCTCGATGATGTAATAGCCGCTGGGATCGGTGGTGTCGGACCCGGTGGTCATGCCCACGGCTTCGACGATGGCCCCCTGGATGGGACCCTTGGTGTGCTCGCTCACCGTACCCTCTATCACACCTAATCCCCGGTTCAGGGTGAAGTTCACGGTGGTGGTGTCGTCCGCCAAAACGGAGATGCTGTCTTCCGTCTGTGAGTAATACCCCGTGGCCGAGGCGGTGACATTATAGAGGCCGGAGTTCAGCGCTTCGATGATGTAGTAGCCGTTGGAATCGGTGGTGGCGGATTTGGTGCTGTCGCCCCATACGGCGTCGATAGTGGCGTCCTTGAGGGGGCCCATGCCGTCGATCACTGTGCCATCGATGTCGCCGCAGCAGATTTTTACCTGGAGGGTGAAGCTCGCGGTGGTGGTGTCGTCTACTGTAACGGAGACGCTGTCTTCTGTCTGTGAGTAATACCCAGTAGCGGAAGCAGTGACGTCGTAAAGGCCAGCGGGTAGATTCTCAAGGATGTAGTAACCGGTGGCATCGGTGGTATCGAAGACGATGCCCTCGGCGTCGACGATGGCGCCCTCGATGGGACCCGTGCCATCGCTCACTGTGCCGTCAATGTCGCCGCAGCAGGGTTTCACCTGGAGCGTGAAGTCTACGGTGGTGGTGTCGTCTGTTGTAACGGAGACGCTGTCTTCTGTCTGTGAGAAATACCATATGGAGGAAGCGGTGACGTTAAAGAGGCCAGCGGGCAGATTCTCGATGATGTAGCGACCGGTGGCATCGGTGGTGTCGTAAGCGATGCCACCGGCGTCGACGATGGCGCCCTCGATGGGACCCTTAGCCTCGCTCACCGTACCCTTAATGGCTCCCGATGCGAGATCGAACGCATAAACATTTCCATTTACACAGCCTGCAGCGATAAAGTCTCCATAAAAGGAAACAGCAATCGATGGCACATCGTCACCTGTCGTATACTCCCAAAGTGGTTCATCATCGACTTTTGAATAATAGAAAAGTTTCTCAGTGTCTCCAGTGGCTATATATGAACCGTCATAAGATAAATCTATTGAACGGCGACCTGTATAGGTCTGGATTCTGGTGCCATCTTTATGATATAGATAGGCAAGATGGCCCCAGCCACCGCCGCAGATATAGATCCCATCTCCTGATATGGCCACATCTAGGAAATCAGACCCGCCTCCTGGTGGATGATAAGACCACACGGGGGAACCATCTGTGCTGCTCCACCCCGGTGTGCCATCATATAGGTCTGAGAAATAAGCCATGAGGCACCCTGCATAACCAGGACTATCGTTTCCAGCCGCCACACCTTTACCAGCGGAGGAGATATCAACAGTTACTAAACGGCCATATGGGGTGGTATAGCTCCAGATCTTTGAACCAGAAGCACTAAGAAGATGGACTTTATCATAAAAATCACCAACAGCGATATAGTCCCCATTATCAGAGATAACCAGAGTAAGAACCTCCGGACCGACATCATAACTCCACTGCGGGTTACTGCTCTCCCTTAAAAAGAAGAAGATATTCCCATTCAAACAGCCACAAGCGATCCGACTACCGTCAGATGAAATGCCGACTGATTTTACATCGCTTCCAACGTTCTTATCCCAGAGTTTTGTTCCATTCTTATCAAAGACGTAAACTCTATCATTCGTCCCGCCAGCGACTACATAATTTCCGTCCGCAGATATGGCAACCGCTTTCTTTCTGCCATGAGGCCAACCATCTGGGATAGGCACAGAATAGTTCCATAGTTCTACGCCTTTTCTGTTAAGCAAATACACTTTGTTCCCGGTGCTCCCTACGGCGATATACTGCCCGTTATCGGAAACGTCGATAGAATAAACAGAAGCCCCTGTGGGAAAAATCCAAGAAAGTTGGCCGCTGACGTCATTCACTCCAACAGCGAGAATAATAAGACTGGAGCAAATTGCAGAAATGACAATCCTGTTCCTTTTCATTTCAGATCCCCCTAAGGTTTTTATTCCTGCCTTGGAATTAGTGAAATCTATGAGTCGCCTAGCAGGCCGGTTGCTTGGACTTTTAACAGCATTCTTACTAGCCTCATTTCTCCCCCTTAAAGAGGCATCAGGCAGGAAGACCGTTATTTCTCCCCCCTCAGGGAAGCATCATTTTTAAATGATTTTCTAGGAACCTTTCAGCCGATCAAGAATCGAAAAAGATTTTGCTGTCTCAGACTCGATACCATTCTATCAGACTGAGGCTTTTTTGTCAAGGAAAATTTCAATAAATTTTATCCAACTTTCCGATCATACTGATACTGGGTAAGAAATGTCACCAGCTAAAGGGAAATTTAAGAGAGAGAAAACCATATGCCTGGTCGTGAATCGAGATTTACGGATTGTGGCGTGATAGAACCAGGATCGGCGAAGTTCTCTAATACAATCCACGTTTTTTGAGATGAGGAAACAAAGTCGGTGGATTACCTTCTTAATAGGGAAGCATCCTGGGCCATAGTGAAAGGGTGGTGGGATGTAATCCAAAGAAGCATAGCGTGAGATATGGACCTTGTCATTTTGGAAAGAGGAGCTGAGGTTTGGCTGTAAGGCATCTCATTTTAAGATACAAGGGCACTTCTTCGTTATCTCAGGAGGAAAATTGCCAGATAAGAACCATTTTCTCATGTAAGCTTCCACTGTTTTTAGTAAACTCTTTCTAACACAAGTATTTGCCCTTGACATTTATGGAAAATTATGCTAAAATAATTTAATGGACCATTGTTGTAGAAGTTTACAACCTAGCTGGAAAGGTGAGGAATATGTTGAAGTGGATCATGACCGTATTCTTTGCAATTTTGATAAGCGGTCTACTTTTAGCTATATCTGCAGGTGCCATGGATGACTTAGCCCTGAAAGAAATCCAGCGGGCCATTCAGGAAAAGGGCGCTCGCTGGGAGGCTGGGGACAACGACATCTTTCGGCTCAGCCCGGAGGAGCAAAGACGGCTTTGTGGGATGCTCCGGGAATCGCCCCGGGAGCCTCATCAGGATGGCTGGATGACCGAAGGCCCGAAGCATGAGCTTCCTGAAAGGCACGATTGGCGAGACATAGATGGCGTTAACTGGATGACGCCAGTCAGGAACCAGGGTCCCTGCGGTAGCTGCGTGGCCTTTGGAACCATGGGGGCCTTCGAGGGCTTGATCAACATTTATTGCGATAGCCCTGGCCAGGACCTGGATCTCTCGGAGCAGTTTCTCTTCTCCTGTGGAGGCGGATCCTGCGACTATGGTTGGTTTATCTCCGAGGCGATTCAGTACCTTCAGGATCACGGGGCGCCCTTTGAATCATGTCTCCCCTACGAGGCACGAGACGACAACTGTCACCTAACATGTTCTAGCTGGGAGAGCCAGGTCAAGAAAGTGTCCGAATGGGGATGGATTGGGTATCTTCCCGTTGAGGAGATTAAGGTACGTCTGATGGATGGGCCAGTGGTGGGGGGCATGCTCGTCTACGAAGATTTTTTCTCCTATTCCTCCGGAGTGTACCAACATGTTTGGGGAAATATAGCCGGGGGACATTGCATCGCCATCATCGGCTGGGACGACGTCGACAGCTGCTGGATCTGCAAGAACAGCTGGGGGCCGAACTGGGGTGATAACGGTTGGTTCCGAATCAAGATGGGCCAAAACGAGAGCGGAATAGAGGATGAGATATGGTGGATGATTCCCATGCCTCCTCAATTCGCTTTAATCGAGATGGAGGAGTTCAATATTATCGACAGCGCTGGCAATGGAGATGAGCAACC
>SMTZ1_10002922_pt1 | contig 17177 bp, 10 predicted proteins | sample DeeMarSWOR136_30_FD_25667 | JGI IMG/M metagenome (IMG submission 25667)
TCAAACCCATCCATCATGCCGCCTCTTCCAAGACCAAAGCCTCGCATTTCGCCAAAATCTGGTCATCCCGGTAATGTCCCAACTCTATCGCCTTCGCCGGACATTCCGCGGCACAACAACCGCACCCGTGGCATTTTGCCACGTCGATCTCCGCCTCCCCCTGGGCATTGATTACGGGAACCTCGTAGGGACAGATCCGAACGCACGTCAGACAGGCCGCACACTTCTCCCCGTCAACCCGGGCCACGATTCCGCTTACCGTAATGCTCTCCTTGGATAGCAACGTTGAAGCCCTCGCAGCCGCGGCATTTGCCTGTGAAATGGTCTCGCTGATGAGCTTCGGGGCATGGGCAGACCCGCAGACGTACATTCCATCGGAGGCCAAGTCCACGGGCCTCAGCTTCATATGGGCCTCCAGGAAGAAATCCTCGGCTGTCCGCTGGATCTTCAGGAGCTTGGCCAGTTCCTCGTTCTCCCTTGGAATGGTGGCCGAGCTCAATACGAGGAGATCTGGACTGATCTCCATCCTCTCCTTGAGGATTGGATCCATGAAGGAGACCATGAGGGAATCTCCATCGACTCGAACCTCGGGCTTGCTCTCCGGCTCATAGTGGATGAATCGAATTCCCCCTGACCTTGCCCTGGCATAGTATTGCTCCATGAGGCCGTAGGTTCGCATATCCCTGTAAAGAATATGCAGTTCAGCCTCGGGATTGATTTCCTGCAATCTCAGACCATTTTTGATAGCCGTGCCGCAGCAGGTTCGGCTACAATACGGACGCTCCTCATCTCTCGAGCCCACGCATTGAATCATCACCACCCGCTTCTTCTGGGCAACCTCCTCGGGCCTCTTGGCCATCAGCTCTTCGAACTCCATTTGGGTCATGACCCTTGGATCTTGCCCGTACAGATACTCCCGGGGCTTCGCCTCCTCGGCCCCCGTGGCAACAATGACCGCACCGTGCTCGATCTTCCGGTAGGTCATACCAGGGGCGATCATCAAGCCCGTAGTGAAATTTCCCTGGGACCCGCTGAAGTCCACCACCAGGGCATTGATGATCACGTGGATCAATGGAGTCTCGCGAACTCGTGCAATGGTCTCCTCCAAAAATGACTGGACATCCTCGCCCTCGAGGGTGGAGAAGATATTCCTCAAATTCCCCCCCAGTTCGGCCTCCTTTTCAACCAGGTATACCTCAAATCCCCCTTCAGCCAACTTGAGGGCAACCGTCATTCCTGCGATCCCCCCGCCGATGACCAACCCCTTCTGGATAACCTCCAGTGATTGTTCGGCCAGGGGTTCGATGAATTGAGCTCTGGCTACCGCCATGCGGACCAGGTCCTTGGCCTTCTCCGTAGCAGTCCCTTTATCGCGCATGTGCACCCAGGAACACTGGTCCCGAATATTGGCCATCTCGAAGAGGAATTTGTTCAACTGGGCTTCCCGTATGGTCTCCTGAAACAACGGCTCGTGGGTTCGCGGCGAACAGGATGCAACGACTAACCGGTTGAGGCGGTGTTCGTCAATGGCTTCCTTTATCTTCTCCTGGGTATCCTGGGAACAGGTATAGAGGTTCTGGTCGGCAAACTCCACGTTTGGAAGGGAACGCGCGTACTCCATAACCTCGGGGACATTCACGAAGCCGCCGATGTTGATCCCGCAGTGACAGACGAAGACGCCGATGCGGGGTTCCCCATCTCGAACGTCCAACTCCTCAGGGTACTCCTTCTTCACGGTGAGGGTACCCCTGGCCTCCGATATGACCCCCGAGGCGCAGGCGACCGCCCCACTGGCCTGAGCCACCGTCTCCGGAATATCCTTGGGACCTTGAAAGGCGCCACAGGCATAAATCCCTGGCCTCGACGTGGAGAGAGGGGCCAGGGAATTTGTCTTGCAGAAACCGTATCGATCAACCTCCACCCCTATCCCTTGGGCTAATGCGACCACTTTCTCCGAGGAGACCATGCCCACGGAAAGCACCACCAGATTGAATTCCTCCTCGCTGATCTCTCCCGCCTCGTCAATATAGGTGACGACCAAATCCTTCGTCTTAAACCGTTCCCTTATCCGGGACACCATGCAGCGGATAAACCGAACGCCATACTCCTCCTTCGCCCTTTCGTAGTAGAGGTCGAAGCCCTTCCCGTGAGCCCTTACGTCCATGTAAAAGATGGTGGGTTTTATGAACCTCACGTGTTCCTTGGCGATGATGGCTTCCTTCGTTGCATACATGCAGCAGATGGAGGAACAGTAATCGTTGCCGCACGAGGTATCCCTCGACCCAACGCATTGAATGAAGGCGATCTTCTCCGGAATGGTTCCATCGGCGGGCCTCAAAAGGTGGCCCCTGTAGGGGCCCGAGGCACTGAGCAATCTCTCGAACTCAATACTGGTGACTACGTTATCGAAGACACCGTATCCAAACTCCGGCCTCTTGGTAGCATCGAAGACTTCATAGCCCGGGGATAGGATGATGCTCCCGACCTCTATGGTCTCGGTCCTTTCCCGGTCGCCGTAATTGACGGCCTTGGCCAAACAAACTCTCTCGCAGAGACCACATCCGATGCACTGCTCCCGGTCGACGGCAAATACCTTGGGAACTGCCTGAGCGTAATTGATGTAGATGGCGGACCTGCGGCTCATCCCCTCATTGTAGGTATCGATTGCACTGACGGGGCAGTGCTTGCTGCACTCGGCACATCCGGTACACTTCTCCTCATCGATGTACCGAGGCTTTCTGATGAGGGTAACTCTAAAGTTGCCGGGTTCCCCTTCTACCGATTCCACCTCTGAGTTGGAGATGACCCGAATATTGATATGTCTTCCACACTCCACCAGCTTGGGGGACATGATGCACATGGAACAATCATTGGTGGGGAAGGTCTTATCCAGTTGAGCCATATACCCCCCGATTGTTGGGGAGTTATCGACAAGATAAACGAAGAAGCCCGCCTCGGCCAGATCGAGGGATGCTTGCATTCCACCGATTCCCCCTCCTACCACCAGAACGGCTCCGATCTTGCCACCGTTTTTTTCCATCGCTTCCATGGGTTTCATCCACTCCGCACGTAGCTGGGAACCCTCCCCTCTCCCTCGTGCACGGCTATCCTCCCTTCCCCGATGAGGTCAACGAGATAGGCCAATACCCGCTTTACCGCCAGACCCAGTATCGATCCGATCTCCTCGGCGGAGAGTGATTTTCCATTGAGGAGCAAGGCGATATGGTTCTTGATGTACTCATCCCGAAGGGCCGATTCCATGAGCCTGTGGTATTCCTCCGGTCTCACCATCTCCCCATAGACATTTTCCCCCTCCAGAAGAGCATCTTCCTTTCCCACCAACCATCTGACCTTTTCCCCTTCTAATGCCCCTTTTGCCGCGAGGAGCCTCAGTCTCCCTTTTTCTTCCAGTTCCAATGGTCCCAAATCCCTGAGGGCTTCGGTGAAATTCCTTACCACTTCCGCGAATCGTTGTCCCTCTCCTGCCGAAACCCAATCCAGCATGAACCTGCCCGTTTCTATGCCTGCCATCGCCAACGCCTCTCCCGTAAGGCGCATCTTCTTCTCCGCCTGAATATTTCCCGTCAGGTAATGACAATCCCCCGGGTGACATCCCAAGACCATCACGCCATCGAAACCGGAAAGCAACCCCTCGGGAATAAAGACTGGATCAACCCTTCCGGAGCACATCACGCGGATGACTCGGATGGTGGGAGGATATTGAAACCTGGATATCCCGGCAAGGTCTGCACCCGCATACGCACACCAGTTACAGAGAAAGGCGAGAATCTTCGGTTGAAAGTCCTTTTCCTGCATCATCCCTACCGCTTAGTTCGCTTTCCCCGGGTCTCGGTCACTTACCTCATGCTCTCCCGACCTTCTTCCGGATCGGCATAAGGGCGGCGATCTGGGCAACCAGCTCCTCGTCCGAGAAGTGCCTCATGGTGATCGCCTTTTGCGGACAGCTGGCGCTGCAGACCCCGCATCCCTTGCAGGAAGCGGCAATGGTCTCGGCCTTATCCCCATGGTCCGTCTCCCTCACCCGAATGGCGCTGTATGCACAGAGCGACTCGCAGAGGCCACAGCCGATGCATTTCGTCTCATCCACCGAGGAGATGATGGGCAGCACGCTAACGTAGCCCTTGGAAAGCAACATGACCGCCCTCGCCGCAGCAGCCTTAGCTTGTGAGATGGACTCGTTGATCAACTTGGGGAAATGAGCCATGCCCGCCAAGAAGATCCCGTCGGTGGCAAAGTCCACGGGCCTCAACTTCATATGGGCTTCCAGGAAGAAACCGTCCTCGGTCAGGGGAACCTTCAGGAGCTTCGCCAACTCATCGTTGCTCCGGGGGATAATACCGGCCGACAGGACGAGTCGATCGGGGTTCAGCACCATACGCTCCTTGATGATTGGGTCCATAAAGGACAGGTTAATCGAGCCCGCCTCGATGGAGACCTGGGGTTTATCCTGAGGGTCGTAGGGAATAAAGATGACACCCTCGTTTCGGACCTTGGTATAGTACTTCTCCATGAGACCATAGGTCCGAATATCCCGGTAGAATATATAGACCGTCGCCCCGGGATTTTTCTCCTTGACCTTCAAGGCGTTCTTGATGGCGGTGCTGCAACAGATGCGGCTGCAATTGGGTCTCTCCTCGGTTCTCGATCCTACACATTGAATCATGGCGATGGTTTTGGCCCCGGATAGGGAGCTTTCCTCACGGGCGATCATTTCCCCGAATTCCCTTTGGGTCATAACCCGGTCATCCTGCCCGTACAGATACTCGGAGGGCTTGAGCTCTTCTGCTCCCGTGGCCACGATCACGGCCCCGTGCTCGAGCTCCTCCTCAGCTCCATCATGGTTTCGGATCCCGGTTTTGAAGTTCCCCATGTACCCGGAGAACCCGGTTACCTCCGTATCCGTGAAGACGTGGATGCGCGGATGATCCATCACATCCTGGACTGTCTTATGGAGCAATTGCTGAACGTCATTCCCCTCCAAGGTCTCAGTGATGTGGCTCAGGTTTCCCCCTAACTCGGGACCCTTCTCCAGGAGATAGCAGTCAAAGCCCTGATTGGCCAGCTCCAGGGCGCAGGTCATGCCCGCCAGTCCTCCTCCGATGACGAGACCTTTATCGATGACCTCTGCTACGGGCTCCTCCAGAGGCCCGGAGAGGCGGGCCTTGGCAACCGCCATCTGAACCAACTCCTTCGCCTTCTCCGTTGCCTCTTCGGGCTCGTGCATATGCACCCAAGAGCATTGATCGCGGATATTGGACATTTCGAAGAGATACTTGTTGAGGCCTGTCTCTCGAATGGTCTCCTGAAACAACGGCTCGTGCGTGCGGGGTGAACAGGAGGCAACCACCACCCGGTTCAACTCGTGTTCTTCCACCGCCTGCTTTATCTTCTCCTGGGTATCCTGGGAACAGGTATAGAGGTTCTCCTCCACGTAGACCACATCCTGCAACCCATTGGCGAATTCCCTCACCTGAGGCACATCCACGACGCCGCCGATGTTGATTCCGCAATGGCAGACAAAGATCCCGATACGGGGTTCCTCCTTTGATATATCCTTCTCGGGAGGGTACTCCTTTTCCCTGACGAGGGTCCCCCTGACCGAGGCCAGGGCAGATGAGGCGCTTGAAGCAGCTCCGCTTGCCTGAGCCACCGTTTCCGGGATATCCTTCGGTCCCTGAAAGGCTCCACATACGTAGATCCCCGGCCTTGAGGTAGAAAGGGGTGAAAACTCATCGGTCTTGCAGAACCCATAGGCATCGAATTGCAACCCCAGCTGTTCCCCCAGTTCACGAGCACCCTTGGGGGGAGTCAATCCCACGGACAAGACGACGAGATCGAACTCCTCCTCCACGACCTGCTGGTTCTCGTCGATGTAGGAGATGGCCAGATCCTTGGACCGAGGCCTCTCGGCAACCCTGGAAATCATGCACCGGACGAAACGGACGCCGTACTCCCTCTTTGCCCGTTCGAAATAGGCGTCAAAATCCTTTCCCTGACAGCGGATGTCCATGTAGAAGACAGTGGGTTCCACCTCACCGTGATGTTCCTTGGCAATCACCGCCTCCTTGATGGCGTACATGCAGCAGACCGAGGAACAGTATTCGTTTCCATTCCCCCCGGTCATATCCCTGGAGCCCGCACACTGAATCCAGGCAATCTTCCGGGGCGATTTTCCATCGGAGGGCCTGAGAAGGGCTCCCTGATGAGGACCCGAAGCACTCAGGATGCGCTCGAATTGGATGCTGGTGATCACGTTGGGGTATCGACCATACCCATAGCTGGCCAGTCCCACCGCATCGAACTCGTCGAAACCCGGGGACAGGATCACCGATCCAACCTCGATATCCAAGATCTCCTCCCCCATACCGTGGTCGATGGCCTCAGCCTTACAGATCGAGACACACTGAAGGCACTCCGAACAGAGCCCACAGTTGAGACAGCGCTGGGCCTCCCGTAAAGCCTCATCCTCGGTAAGGGCCAGCTCCACCTCCTGGAAATCACTCTTTCTCCCCTCGGGAGGAAGGAGGGCTGGCTTCTCCCTAGGAATCTTCTGGGCCCTGGCCAACAGATCGTCAACGTTGGCCCTTCCCCACGAAGACGGTTCCCGCCCCTCTTTCAGGTCCTGCCCGTTGAGATACCGATGGATGGAGATGGCCGCTTCCCTCCCCGCAGCAACCGCCTCGATAGCATAAGCTGGCCCCGTAACGGCATCTCCTCCCGCGAAAATCCCTTCCCGGGAGGTCTGAAGGGTGACGGGATCAACCCGTAATCTCCCGCCCTCCGTCAGCTCGATCCCCACCTCCGGGGAAACAAAGGCCAGATCCGGGGCCTGGCCGATGGCGGGAATAACCGTATCGACTTCAACGGAGAATTCCGAGCCGTCGATGGGGATAGGGCGTCTCCTCCCCGTTTCGTCGGGCTCCCCCAACTGCATCCGAATGCAGCGGACCTCCTTTCTCCCCTCTCCCCTGGGAATGATCTCGCTGGGTGCTGTCAGGTACTGGATCTCAATTCCCTCCGAAAGGGCCTCCTCGATCTCCTCATCGTTGGCGGGCATTTCCTCCCGGGATCTCCTGTAGAGGATGGTCACCTCCTTTGCGCCACTCCGGAGGGCCGACCTGGCCGCATCGATGGCCACGTTGCCGCCACCGATGATTGCCGTCCTCGCCCCTATCTGGACCCCCTGGCCTGAATTAATCATCCCGAGAAAGACCAACCCCGGGACTACTCCCTGGCCGTCCTCGCCCGGGATCCCCAACCTGAGATCCGTGTATGCACCGCTCGCTATGAAGAGAGCCTTGAATTCCTGGGAGAAGAGTTCCCCTATGGTTATGTCCTTTCCAACCGCGGTATTCGTCTTAATCTCGGCACCAAGGCTCTGGATGAACTCGATTTCCCCGTCAAGCACATCCCGGGGAAGGCGGTATTCGGGAATACCCGTGCGCAACATCCCCCCGGGGGACGGAAGCTTTTCAAAGACGGTTACCCGATACCCTTCCAGGGACAGGTAGTAGGCCGCGCTCAATCCAGCGGGCCCGGAGCCGACGATGGCTACCCTTTCCGGCCGCTCCTCCTTCTTTCCTGGCGGCTTTTTCTCGGCTCGATCCGCCACAAACCGCTTCAGATCGCAGATGGCAACGGATTCATCCAGGGAAGCCCGATTACATTCCGCCTCACAAGGGTGGTGACATATCCTTCCCAGTACGCCCGGAAGAGGAAGGTTTTCATAGATGAGCTGAAGGGCCTCTTCGTATTTGCCCTGGGAGATCAGGGCGACGTAGCCCTGCACATTCACCCCGGCCGGACACGTCATCACGCACGGTGGCCGATCCCTCTTGTCGATGGTAAAGATATTAGGAAACGCCTGGGCGTAGGGGCGATAGATGGCCTTACGGTCCACCAGGCCCTCGTCGAATTCACTGGTAATCCCGACGGGGCAGACGTCGGGACATTCTCCGCAGCCGGTACATTTCGCCGAATCCACGTACCGCGGCTTTCTCCTGATGGTCGCTCGAAAATGACCCGGTTCCCCCTGAACGTCCAACACCTCCGAGTAGGTGAGGGTTTCTATGTTGAGGTGTCTGCCGCACTCCACCAATTTTGGGGAAAGGATACACATGGAACAGTCATTGGTGGGAAAGGTCTTGTCCAACTGGGCCATCACTCCGCCGATGGCCGGGGAGGATTCCACGAGGTAGACGAAGTACCCCGATTCCGCCAAATCAAGGGAGGCCTGAATTCCGGCGATTCCTCCCCCGACGACGAGGACCGCACCCACTTTTTCGGCTTCGGAATTAGGCGATGAAATTGCACCCATAGGGTTCACCCTTATGGGACTGTTGCCCAAATACCCTTTCGCTCTCTGAAAATAATTTTTGACCTATCCAAAGTTCGCTTCACTGCAAACCCAAAACTCGTCCTACTGGCTCAAACAATGGCTTTGCGGCCGTTTCGCCTCACTTAGAATGGTTAACAAAAATTCTTTAATGTTCGCTCCAGGGATTTCGGCAACAACCCGTTATCCGTATGAAACCAAAATCACTTCATGAGTCCCTTAGAACTGAGAAGTTTTGTGGGGTCGGTGAGATGTCGGCCAAACCACTTCCCTACATCCCGGTGCCCCATGGCCAGCCCCATCAGCTCCGTGAAATAGAAGATGGGAAGTTCGTATGTTTGACCGAATTCCTTACCGATCTCCTCCTGCCGAGTATCCAAGTTTGATTGACACATGGTACATCCCGTCACCATACAGTCCGCTTCCGCTTCCTTGGCCATCTCCAACAAACCGTGGGAAAGCCTTCGCACGACATCGGTCCTGGTCATAACCAAGCTCGCCCCGCAGCAGTCCGTCTTGTAAGACCACGGAAGGGGCTCCGCCCCCAGGGTGCTCATCAATTGATCCATATACTGGGGGTCCTCGTACTGCTTCACCCCGGTCATGTCGGGAGGCCGAACGCTGAGGCATCCATAGTAGCAGGCCACTTTGAGGTCGGATAGGGGCGTAACCACCTTCTCCCCAACCGCATCGAGCAGTGAGCCCTGGCAGAAGAAGTCCAGGGCGTATCGGATTCTGACCTTCCCCTGATAAGGAGTTTCCCACGACTCCGGGTGTTCCCGAACCTCTTTTTCCGCCGCCTTAAACCGGCTATAGCACGCAACACAGGGAACGAGCAGTTCCCTATCTCCTCTCTCCGCTATGGCGAGATTTCGAGTGGCCAATTCGATTGCCAGGTGTTCATCGGTGCAATGGGCTGAACTTGCCCCACAACACGTCCAATCCTCCAGTTCGTGGAGGTTGATATCCAACATCTCACAGACACCGCGAATCGATTCATCGTACTCCCGAGCCGTACCATCCAAGGAGCAACCGGGATAATAGGAGAGCTCTTTCACCTCATTCCCCCTTTTCGAATCGACTGAAAATGCCCTTTATCTCCCTCCCACCTCCGAACTTGGAAGGAAAGAGCTTGATCTTCCCCTTTCTGAACATCTTCCAGCCCAGGGCCGCATCCTTCATGAAATCCCGAGTCTTGGTCTTGTACTGCCAGATCAAGCCCAGTTCGTGGATTCGGCCCTTCGATTTTATGGAATCGAGGAAGACCGAATGGAAGATGGGGATATCCCTCTCCGCTGGCTTAACCTTCGATTTCAACGCTATGTGTCTGAGGGTATCCATGACCTTCGCGATGTCGATGTCATTGGGGCACCGAACGCTGCAGGTGTAGCAGGATGCGCATACCCATATGGTATTGGAGCTCAGGACCCTCTCCCTGAAGCCGAATTGAACCATACGAATGACTTGATTCGGAAGGACGTCCATGGCGTAGGCGACCGGGCACCCAGCGGAGCATTTCTGACACTGATAACAGGCCAGGAGGTTCTCCCCGCTCTCCTGGGCCACCAGCTCCGAAAAGGATGGTTCCATGGCAGCCGCTTTGCCCCTTGTCTCTACCCCTTTGACTCGCGTTTCCTTCGTCTCCATTGGCTCGATTCCTTTCCTAAAGAGACTCTGCATCCTCGAGCTCTGCAGGGAGCTCTATCCTGAAGGTGGTCCCCTGCCCTACCTGGCTCTTGACATCGATCCGGCCTCCGTGTCCATCGATAATCCCGTAGGATGTGCTCAGCCCAAGGCCGGTCCCCTTTCCCACCTCTTTGGTGGTGAAGAAGGGGTCGAAGATCCTGGAAAGGTTCTCCTGGGGAATCCCCTCCCCCGTATCGGCAAAATCGATCCAGATGTCCTTCTTGTCCCCGGATAGGCCCGTCGTAATAGTGAGGGTACCGCCTCCGTGCATAGCCTCGGCAGCATTAACGACGATGTTCATGAAAACCTGCTTGAGCTGACTGCCATTTCCCCGGACCCTGGGAAGTTGCGGTGCCAAGTTCTTGACGATCTCGATATTGTGGAAGAGGGCCTGGTTTTCGAGGAAGAAGAGGCCATCGGTGATGGCCTTATTGATATCAGTAGGTTCCATCTTGGGTTCCGTCTGCCGGGAGAACTCCAGCAAACTCTTCACGATCTCCTTGCATCGGGTAGCCTCTTGCACGATCTTCTCCAGGTCCTGCCTCCTCGCATCTTCCCCCTCCAACGCCTCCATCAGGAGGCTGGAGTAAATGAGGATTCCACCCATGGGGTTATTGATTTCATGGGCGATGCCGGCGGCCAGCTTGCCCAGAGAGGCCATTTTTTCCGAGTTAACCAACTGAAGATGGGTTTCCTCCAGCTGTTTCTCCATCTCGATTCTTGGGCGGAGGTCCGTGAAAAAACCCACACTGAAGAGCTCCCCTCCCCCTTCGCCGTAAACCAATGACGCGGAGAGCTGGATGGGGATTGGCTCTCCGGATTTGTCGACGAGGGTGACCTGTTGTGGAGTCAGTTTCCCGACTCCCCCATACTCCTTACCCCTCAGTTTTCGCATAACCTCCTTTGCCCCTCCTGATGGGTAGAGGTCAACGATGTTCATCTTCCCCATCACCTCTTTGGCGGTGTACCCTAAGAGTTCTTCCGCCGCCTTGTTGAATATGATGATGCTCCCCTTCATATCGGCGGCAATAATGCCATCCACGGAACTGGCGATGAGTTTGGTCAAGAACTCGTTGGTCTGGCCGATTTCGGCTACCATCTTCTTCCGCTCGGTGATATTCTTCAGGTAGATATAGGTATCAATCCGCCCCACTTGGGGCCTAGCGATGGTAATGCAGACCTCCGCATCCATGGAGCTCCCGTCAGGTCTACGGACATCCATCTCCGTGCAGACCCGCTTGCTCTCGTCCAGTCCAACCTGATCATGCATCTCCCCCACGAACCTCCTATCCCGTGCATGGAGCAAATCGGTAAACTTCATCCCTAACAGGTCTTCGTTCGAGTAGCCGGTCAGCTCGGCGGCCATGGAATTGGTAAAGATAATTCGATTCCTCTCGTCGATCACGAGAATCCCTTCCTCCCCCATCTCGGAGATCTTCTGGAATTTCGTCATGGCTTCCCGGACCTTCCTCTCCATCTCCTTTCTCTCGCTGATGTCGATGTTCAACCCTTGGTAACCGACGATCTCCCCCTGCTCGTTTCGAATGGGATGGGCCGTGAGGAGAATGGTGATCTTCTGCCCGTCCTTTCGCTTAAATCCCACCTCAAAATCCTTGACGAACCCATCTCTCTCCACCAACCTCTGGAAGGTCCTTCGATCTTCCGGGTTGACGTAGAGATCCTTCGCGATATCGATGCTGAGGAATGCCCTCTTACTTCGATACCCCAACATCTCCAACAATGCCGGGTTACAGTCCAGAAACTTTCCCTCCTTGGTACTGATGAAGATGCCGTGTTGCACTCGCTCGAACAGGTTCTTGTACCTTTCCTCCGATTCCTTAATTTCCCTCTCGAACCGCTTTCGCTCGGTGATATCCCTCAGGTAGAGGTAGGTCTTCATCTTCCCGTTGGATTTGGCGGATGCGATGCAGACCTCAGCCTCCTTTACATCCCCCCGGGCCGTAACGATCCGCATCTCAGTGCGAAACTTCCGGCCGTATTTGCGCCCCTTGGTTTGGATGTCCTTCAGGAAGGTCCTGTTTTCCTTCCCCAAGAGGGCTGATAGCCCCTTGCCCACTAATTCGTCCCGTGGGTACTCCGTGATCTCCGCCGCGACTTGATTGGCGAAAACGATTTTCTCCCTTCCATTACAGACGAGGATCCCATCGTTGCCCATCTCGGCAATGGCCCGGAATGGGACATCTTCGCTGTTCTCACGCCTGACTCGATCCGTTAAACTCTTTTTCCGCATCTTTTCTTGGGGACTCAAAGAGAAAGGGATTTATGAAACCGTATCATAGAATCGGTGCCGAAACAAGGAGATCGAGCCCTCAAAGGCCCGCTGCATCTAAGACAGCGGGAACTCGCCTTTCCCACCCAATGGGAATCATGTAAATTCCCTGACAGAGGTCCTTCATTCCCTTGATGAGGGTAGAGGCAATATCGGTGCTCGCCTTGAGCTTATCCGGGGCCTTCAGTAGTTTCGTGATGGTCTCCTCCGGAACGAAGACGCCCCTCATGACGCGGTTCATGTACCGGGCCATGCCGGCCGACTTGAGTATGGTGATTCCCGCTAAGATGGGAACCTTGAGGTGCTCCACCTTCCTCATGAACTTCTCGAGAAGATAGATATCGAAGATCGCTGGGGTTAAGAAGAAATTAGCCCCCATTCGGATCTGCTTCTCCATATCGGAAATCTCCAACTCCAGGGCACCGGGTTCCAGGCCCGGGTTCACCTCTGCCCCGACGAAGAACTTTGGAAAGCCATCAAGATCGTTTCCGGCCAGGTCATGGCCCTTCTGCAATCCCTGTATAACGGAGATGAGCTCTATGGAGGCGAGATCGAAGACGGGTTTGGCCTCGGGATGATCCCCCAGGGAGGGATCTTCCCCTTGGACCACAAGGACATTCTCGATCCCCAATACTGCTGCATTAAGCAAATCCGATTGCAAAGCCAATCGATTTCTATCCCGACAAGCGATCTGAAGGATGGGTTTGATTCCTTTTTGCTTGAGGAGATGACAGGTAGCCAGGGACCCGAGCCTCATCACTGCGTTCTGAAGGTCCGGGACGACGACGAAATCCACCCTACCCTTCAGGAAATCCGCATTTTCCAGGAGTTCCCTCGTATCGATGCCCTTGGGGGGCTGAATCTCCGAAGCGATGATGAATTTCCCCGATTCCAATTGCTCTCTCAAGCTCATCCCAACCTCCCTTTTGCCTAAGCCGTTGGGCGGGGCAGCAGACCTGCCCTCTCGACGATCTCTGCCATCCGCTGCTCCCATTCGATGGCCATAATATGCACCCCATGTATCCCCTCAATCCCCTTCAATTCCTGGATCTGCTCCAGGCAGAGTTTGATTCCCTCATCTGCGGGCTTTGGAGCCTTGACCATTCGATCGAGGATCTCCTCCGGGATCGTAATCCCGGAGACGTTGTTGTTCATATATCGGGCCATACCACCAGATTTCAGGGGGGTTACACCTGCCATGATATGAACCCTTTCATGGAGCCCCCTATCCCTGACCATCTTCATCCATTCCTTGAACCGATTCATGTCATAGATGCATTGGGTCTGAATGAAATCCGCCCCTGCTGATACCTTTTTGGCCAAACGGACCACCCTAAATTCGAAGGGGTCACCGAAGGGATTGGCGGCCGCCCCGATAAACATCTTGACCTCCCCCTCGACCTCGTCATCACCGCCCAGGATAGTCTTCTCATCTCTTATGGTCCGAACACAGTCGATGAGTTGGATGGAATCCATATCGTGTACGTTCTTGGAATCAACCTGATTCCCGAAGCTCTGATGATCCCCTGTCAGGCAGAGCATGTTCTTAATACCAAGGGCTGACGCCCCAAAGATATCGCTCTGCATGGCGATGCGGTTTCGATCTCTCGTAACCATCTGCATCACGGGCTCCAATCCCATCCGAACCAGGAGGGAACATGCGGCAATACTGGACATCCTCACAATGGCCGTCTGGTTATCCGTGACGTTGATGGCATCAACGTATCCCTTGAGCAGGTTGGCCTTCTTTTCAACAACGCCGATGTCGTTACCCTTTGGAGGACCCAACTCCGCCGTTACGGCAAATAGCCTCTTCTCCAGAATCCTCTCCAAATTACTTCCGGATTTCATACCGTCAGGTCCTCCCTCGTAATGGTTCTCGGCCCGCTGTCCCTGCTTTCCCTGCCCCACTTCTTGGCTGGAACGAACTGCTCCATTCTTTCGACCTGACCGATAGCCGTTAGGCGATCGTAGATCTGTTGCCAGACACAGGGAACATCCTTTTTAATCTCGCAATTCCCCTCCTGAGATCCGCCACAGGGACCGTTGAGGAGTTGCTTCGCACACCTCGCCACAGGACACAGCCCCCCCGTCATATGGAGTATACAGTTGCCACAGGCCTGGCATCTTTCGACCCAAACGCCGAGCTCCTCAGTCTCGCCCATGAAGGTGGTGTTGACACCCGGATAAACCGGGATGTCTGGGAATCTTTTGGCGATGGTCTGGACCCCAACCCCACAGGCAATGGAGAGGACGGCCTCCACGTTTTCGACTTTCTCCCTCAGCTCATCGACGAATTCGGGCTCACACTGTCGGGTCGAACAGTCCTCCAGGATCTCTAGCTTTTGCCCTGACTTTTTCCGGGCGGCTCTCAGTGTCGAAGCGAGGATTCCCACTTCTTTCTCTCCCCCTGCATGGCATACCGCAACACAGGCATTGCATCCAACGAGGAGAACCTTGTTGTAGGGTCCGAGAAACTCGAGGATTTCATCGAGGGGTTTCTGCTCGGCTTTAATCATTGATCTGTACTCCTTCCCATTCTTGAGAACCCTGAAAAAGTCGCTCTTCGCTGCTCAGAAATATTTTTTCGACCATTCTAAAATACACTGCACAACCGCATGACTGCTGCACCGCAACACAGCATGTCGCGCTCAAAGCTCCTTTTTCACAGAACTTCAGAGATCTCTTCCTTGTCACTTAAGAGGACTGGGACCAAGTCTCCTTAAATCTTCGCATTGTTTTCGAACGGTCTCGGCAAACTTCGCGCCGTTGTTCGTTGCCACATTACAGAGTCCCAATCTCTCCTTTTCAAGCCCGATTTTCTCCATAATCGCATGGACATAGCCCATCCGAGCTTTTGCCATGAGATTTCCGGTGAGAGATTGGCAGTTTTCCTCGTGACAGGCAAAAATTAATACCCCGTCCGCTCCATTCTCGAGGGCCTGGAGCATGTGAAAGGCATCGATCCTGCCGGCACAGGGGACCCGAATAATGTCCAGACCCTCCGGTAGCGACATTCCCAACTCTCCCGCCATATCGGCAGCTACATAGCCGGACTTATCACAGCAGAAGGCGACAATTCTCGGACTAAATGAGACCACGCAAATACTCCTCACCCTGATATTATGTGCAAACTTGCAGGGAAATCTGGGCGTCAGTTAGATGTTTCAGTGTAATGGCCTTGGTTGGACACGAACTGACGCAGATTCCACAGCCATAGCACTGCGAGGGCAGAACCCTGGCTGCCCTCCACTTGAAATCCTTCTCATATCCCCCGGTGAAATAGATATTCCTCTCAGCATACTGCTCCACCACGATGGCCGAATGAGGGCAGACCCTGGGACACGTCAAACAAGCAGCGCATCTTGCCGGGTCGATCTCAGCAATCGCCAGGTCGAACTCATATACCCCCCGTGAGAGGAGCCCGATCACTCCGGAAGCCGCGGCCTCCGCTTCCACCAGGGCTTCATCCACCGTCTGGGGGTATCGACAACCCCCAGCAATGAAGACCCCGCGGCGGTTCGTCTTCACCTGGGTAAACTGGGGGTTATCGTCCATGAGATACCCCTCCTGGGGAAGGGGGATACCGAAAATCGTGGCCAGCATCTGGTTGCCCGTTGAAGGCACGAATTTCTCACTTACAACGACCAGATCCGAGAGGATGGAAAGGGAGTACTCACTACCCTTCATCCTTGTGGAGACCTCCTTGACCTCCACATTAATCTGACCGTTGACCAGGGAAAATCTGGGAGTATCATCGCACTTAACGAAGATAACCCCCAATTCCCTTGCCTTCCGGTATTGCATTTCCATGCCATCCAGGGATACCTTGACATCTCGGCAAACTACATAAACCATGCAGCCGTAATCTCTCTTCAAGAGTATAGCGTTCTTGACCGCATTGGCCGAGTCGATCTTGATCGTTTCGTTGACCACATCCAGGAGAAACGTCACGGTTCGGATGGGCTTTCCCTTTTCATCCTTCAGGGATTTCCCGGCTCCCCGAAGCTTGGCCTCCGTCTGTGGGGGAGAAATGAAACATCGATGGCCGAAAATTCCCTCGGTGTTGGGCTCAACATCATATCCCGTTGCCAAAACAACGGCAGAGCCCTTCAGAACCTCCCTCTTCCCCCGGGGATTCTGGATAGTGATGCGGTAATCCCCCAGATAGCCTTCAAAATCCTTCAGCTCAGCCGATGCCTTCACGTCGATATTCCGATGCTTCTTCACTCCCTCAACCTGTTTCATAAACCAAGAGGAAACGTCATCGGGGCGGTCATAAAAATGGGCCAGCTGGATCGCCTTTCCCCCAATATCCTTTGCCCGGGTCAAAAGGATCACACGGATATTGGCTTCGGCCAGCGCAAGTGCCGCCCTGATACCAACGATACCTCCCCCGATGACCAGTGCCTCCTTCGGGATCTCCACCTTCTCCCGTCCAATTGGACTAAGGAATTGAGTCTCTTTGATCGTCTTTGCTATGATCGCTTTTGCCTTTTCCCTTGCCCTCTTACTATCGGGGATTGTCCAGGCCACCTGTTCCCGCACATTCGCCACGAGGAACATATATGGGTCCAGATCGGTGGTCACACCAAGGCGACGGAAGGACTGTTCATAAACCCTCGGACTTCCCCCCACGATAACGGCCCGATCCGCCTGCCCTTTAGTCAACCTGCCGGTGAGTTTCTCAAGCCTCCCGGGTGAAGAGAGGTTTTCGTCCTGATCACAGAAAACCACCTGGGGAAGGTCGAAGATGTATTTGATCATCTCCTCATCCAGGAGATGATCCAGCGTTCCCTCACAGCGATCCAAGAAAACCGCAATGCGAAAATCTTCCGAGGATCT
>SMTZ1_10002923_pt1 | contig 17176 bp, 16 predicted proteins | sample DeeMarSWOR136_30_FD_25667 | JGI IMG/M metagenome (IMG submission 25667)
TGTTGATGGATCTCGTCGTACAATTGGCTCATGTGGCTGCCTTCCAAGGACGAATGGCCTTCCGAGAGCGTCGAGCTGTGTGGGCGACGGGCTCGGTCACATCGACGAAGTGGGCTCTTTGCTGTATAATTCGCTCCATTGACCGTTCTCCCAATGCGTGGCTACAGGATCATACCCCACGGTGAGAGATGGCGCAAGTCTAAGGCTGGATACCCATGAAGGATCACGCACTGACAGATCACATACCCGAGGAGGTGCAACCCTATTGTGTCACGCTGGACGTCTTTGAGGGACCGCTCGATCTGCTACTGCATCTGATCGAGCAGCGCGAGCTGGACATCACCAAGGTCTCACTGGCATCGGTGACGGACCAGTACCTCGAGTACATTCAGCATATCGAACGCATCAGAGTGGAGCATCTGGCCGAGTTCCTAGTTGTGGCGGCGAAACTACTTCTCATCAAATCGCGTGCGCTTCTACCGGCCCCGCCGGTTTCCGAAGCCGAGGAGGAAGAAGATCTCGGAGAGGAACTGGCCCGCCAACTTCGGGAGTACAAAAAGTTCAAGGAGCTGGCGCGACAACTGGGGCGAAGAGAGGAGGAGGGTCTGCGTGCCTACGTACGGATTGCTCCTGTCCCTGAGGTGGAGAGAGAGCTTGATCTGACGGACGTCACCCTGGACGACCTTGTCGCTGCTGTACGCGAAGCACTCGCCGAGCGGCCACGCTCCGAACCCGCGGGCCTCGTTGTGACACGAGTCACGATCTCCATTGCCGACAAGATTCGAGACCTCGAAGCGCGGCTCGCACAAGAGGCTTCGTTCAGTTTCACGCGAATGCTCGGCAATGCGACATCGCGCACCGAGATTATCGTCACTTTCCTGGCCTTGCTGGAGTTGATCAAGGGCCGTGGAGTGCAGGTGCGGCAAGAACGGCTATTCGGCGAGATCCTGGTCTTTGCGGCGGAAGAGCCACCCCAACCGTCCCCCACGCAAGAGGCGCCATAACAACAAGGCGACGCTGGCGTCAATCAGTATATCGTACCAGTTGGCCCTCCGCCCGGGTACAAAGGCTTGATGCAATTCGTCGCTGATTGCGTAGGCAGCCGTCGTGAGCAGCGACGTGTCGAGAACGCGGTCTCCAGTCTGACTTTGGCTCCAAGCACGTACCAACAGCAAGAACAGGACAGCGTACTCCGTGGCATGGCCCAGCTTCTTCAAGAGTACATCCAACAAGGGATCGGGGGCCCGAGGCAAGTCCGGCTGATGCGACAGATAGAAGATGGCAGCCATCAGCAATATGGGCGGCAGCCAATGCCACAGCCAGATCAGGGCGTACTGTATACTGGATTCTCGGAATGTAGGCTTCATAGTCAGGCACTCACACGAGCAAGTCTGGCAGGCAGGACGCTGTTCTGAGGAACAGACGCGCTGTGACACCTATAGGCATAATGGTTTGGGGGGCACAGGCACGCCGCTGGTACGACGACACAGGCACCGCCAACACGGTGTTCTGCCATCTGGATATCTTGAGGGAGTTGTCCCACCCTCGCAGCGATACCAAGCTTCAGCCCTGATTCTACTGACGATAGGCACCCTCGACCGTTTTCGCCAAAGTCGCCCAGGCAAAGTGTTCCTGGATACGCCCACGGGCACCCTTCCCCAACCGCTCCGCCAAGGCTGGATGACGCAACAGACGAACCACGGCGGCCACAAAGGCCTCCGTGTCGCCAGGGGTGACAAGCAGTCCAGATACGCCGTGCTGAATGTATTCTCCGTTCTGCCCAACTTGATCCGCCACAACTGGAACACCGGCAGCCAGCAAGTCGATCAGTTTCACCGCACACTTGCAGCGGTTGAGCAGTGTATCGTCAAAGGGATAGATGGCCACTCGAGCCAACGCAAAGTAGCTCTGCAGTTGTTCGGGAGGGACCCAGCCGGCATATGTGATGCGCTCCGCAATGCCGCGTGCACGCGCCATGGCCAGGAACTGCTCTTCCTCGCCGAATAGCCCTTTGCCCACGATGACCCAACGTGCCTCTGGCACCTCCGTCAATACCCCCTCTAGGATCGCCAACCCCCTTTCAATGCGATACTCGAAAAAGCGGGTGTAGAGCAACGCTACCGGCGCACCATCCAACTTGACGCGCTGACGGAGCTCAGGGACAGCTCTGGAAGCCGGCACATGTTGGGCTGGCCACCAGCCGTTCGGGAGGTAGACCGCTTTGGGTGGGGCGACGCCCGAGCTCCAAGCGATCGTCTCCAGAGCGCGGCTGGCCACTGTCAGCGCATCGCAGTGGGTCAGGCCCCAGCGTTCCTGCCAAGCGAAGAAACGCTTCTGCATCCACGAGTAGGGCTCCAGCTCGTTCCAGCCACCAGCGCCCTCCCAATCATCGGCGTCGACCAAGAGGCGGACCTGAATCCATCCCATCCGTCTGAGCTGCCATATCGCCCACGCCGTCAGACCAGCGTACGACTTGGGTTTGAAACAATGGATCACGTCAGGCCTGTGCTGCACAGCCAGGCGCAGCAGATGCCAGGTGAGCAAGACATGATGCGCCAGCGGAAGCTTGGGTGGCAGCCGCACGTTGCGAACGCGCACGCCCTCCTCCACCCACTCACGCCCAGCATCCTGTGGATGATCCCAAGGCGGCAGAAGGACAAGCACCTCGTGACCATGCGCTGCCAACGCCTTGGCCAAGGGCAGCGCTCGCACTGCCATCGTGCGCTTTGGTTGCAGGGCAAATGGGCCAACGAAAGCGATCCTCATGGGCCCATTATATGACCAGACGCGAAAGGTCTGCAAAACCCTTCGCGTCTCAGCGGTTCTTGCCCTACTCTACTGTGACCGATTTGGCGAGGTTGCGCGGCTGATCGACGTCGCAGCCGAGCCGGACCGCGACGTGGTACGCGAAGAGCTGCAGAGGAATAGTTGTCAGCACCGGAGTGAGCAGCGAAGACGCTGCGGGCACAAATACGGCGTGGTTGGCTTTCTCTGCAACCTCCTGGTCGCCCTCTGTGGCCACCGCAATCACGGTGCCACCACGGGCCCGTACTTGCTCGATGTTGCTCAGCATCTTATCGCGCACGTCGTCCTGTACGGCAATCGCCACAACGGGCATGTTTTCGTCGATCAAAGCGATGGGCCCGTGTTTCATCTCGCCTGCCGGATAGCCCTCCGCGTGTATGTAAGAGATCTCTTTCAGTTTCAACGCCCCTTCCAGGGCGATCGGGTAGTTGACACCACGGCCCAGGTACAGGAAGTCTCGATACTTGAAGTAGCGCTGTGCCAGCGTTTGACACGTACGGTCTTGAGCCAGCACTCTCCCTACGAGGCCAGGCAACTCGACCAGATCCTGGAGCAATTGCTCCATGTCAGACGTAGATAGCACACCCCGTTCCTGGCCCAGGTATAGACCCAGCAAGTAGATGGCCACCAGCATGGAGGTAAAGGCTTTGGTGGATGCCACCCCGATCTCCGGCCCGGCATTGAGCTGGATGACGCCGTCAGCCAAACGTGCTGCCTGGCTGCCCACCACATTCACGATGCCGATGCAGCGTAGCCCCTTGTGCCGCGCCTCTTGCATTGCAGCCAGTGTGTCCACAGTCTCACCTGACTGGCTGATCACCAACAGCACATCCTCTTCTGGATTGAGTAGTGGGTCGCGGTAGCGGAATTCAGAAGCATAATCCACTTCGACCGGTATCTGCGCCAGCCTCTCGATCTGGAACTTGGCCAGCAGCGCTGCATGCCAGGCCGTTCCACAGGCAACAGCGTAGATGCGCTGGATGGCGCGAATCTGGTCGGTGGAGAAGGACTGGAGGCCAAGTCGGACCTTCGCTCCATCGAGATCCAGGCGATCACGGATGACGTTGGTCACCGAGCGCGCCTGCTCATCAATCTCCTTCAGCATAAAGTGCTTGTACCCTTCCTTGGCGATGGCTACCGGATCCCATTGAATGGTGTGTATTCTCTTCTGCACTGGTTCGGCAGCCAGCGTGCAGAAGCGTGCCTCCCGATCTGTGACCACAGCTAGTTCCCTGTCTTCCAGAAAGCTAACTCTCCGTGTATGCTCCACAATCGCAGGCATGTCGGAGGCCACGAACATCTCACCCTCGCCATAGCCCACGACGACGCCGCCCGCGTTCCCGAGCCTGGCGGCGACCAATCTCCCGGGATCCAGGGCGCTCAGCACCACCACAGCACTGGAGCCCCGCAGCTGTCCTAGGGCAGTGCAAACCGCTTGGACAAGATCACCTGTCTGGCGACGATGCTGTTCGATGAGATGCACGATGACCTCAGTGTCGGTTTGAGATCGAAACACGTGCCCTTCAGACAGGAGCTCTGCCTTGACATCGCGGTAGTTCTCGACGATGCCGTTGTGAATGACCACGATTTCTCCACTGCAATCGGTGTGGGGATGAGCATTGGCCTCCGTCACGCTGCCGTGCGTGGCCCAGCGCGTGTGCCCGATTCCCACATGGCCATGGATGGGCTGGCGGGCAAGGAGAGAGGACAGGTTGTGGATCTTGCCAATGCTACGCCGCAAGATGAGCTCATCATCCTGCAGGACCGCGAGACCAGAAGAGTCGTAGCCACGATACTCCAAGCGACGCAGGCCCGCGAGGACAATGGACGCCGCATCGCGGGGACCAACATAGCCGACAATGCCGCACATGCTTGCCTCCTGTTGCTGTTCTTGAGGGACGGGCTGGCAACAGACAATGACACCCTGGAGACTCTGGCCGAAGAATGGGAACAGGAAGCACTGCTCGGCGAGCAGTATCGCGAGGCCAGACCCTGGAAGCTGGCTGCCAGCCTACGCCGGCACTTGCCACTGCACCCCCTTTGTCCTGACGGTCACCCGCCAGCTTTGTGTGGGTGCTTCACCTTGGAGGGGAGAAGGGGATGTGGCACTCCCCGGAGGCATCCGCTGATCTCTCGATTTTCCCCGCATGAACGACGCGGGTTCGCCCTGCCGTACAGCAGGGAACCTCCACCTCGTCAACTGCGCCGTGGACTGGCGCAGTCCGTGCGCTGTTCCCCCACCAACGACATCATATCGATTGGTTCACATAGTCCCCCACCTCCTTGCTCGCTGCTCCTGCTTTCTGAAGAACCCTCCGCAGCCAGCAGGGCATTCACGCTGAGAAGTGTCTTGGCTCAGCCGATCCGCAGACGGCCGCAGCCACCACGGCCATCAGCTTTAACGGGGCCTACTCGTTCACCGGCTCAAAATCCTCCTTGCCAGCCCCACAGATCGGACAGACCCAGTCATCGGGGATATCCTCAAAAGGTGTCCCTGGCTCGATGCCACCATCCGGATCGCCGACCGCTGGATCGTACACGTAACCGCAAACCGTGCAAACCCACTTCTGCCCTGGCTTGGCTTTTTCCTCCGGCATCTCCTTCTCAGGTTCTTCCCGAATATAGGTCGGAGCGGTCTTGGGCGCCTTGCCCTTCTTCACCTGGTGGTAGTACGCGTAGGTCATCGGCTCCGTTTGGTCATCGAGAATCTCCGCCCCCACCACTGGTCCGGTGAAGAGGGTGTGGGTGCCAGGACCTATGCTGGCCAGGATCTCCGCCTCTATGTAGGCCACAGCATAGTCCAACACGATGGGGGCACCAGTCGCACCAATCCTGTAATTGACGCCCTCGAACTTGTCTATATCCCTACCGGACTTGAACCCAAAGCGCCCGATGAACTGCATCGGGGTATCGATGGATAGAACGGAGACGGCCAAGACCTTGCTAGCCTCAACGAATTCGTGGGTCAGGTTCGCCTTGTTCAAGCAGGCGGCGATCATAGGTGGTTCAGAGGTCGTCTGCATAACGGTGTTGGCGATCTGCCCACTGAACTTGCCGTCTTTGATGGAAGTAACCACGTACAGGCCGTAGCTTATCTTGTGCAGAGCTTTCAGGTTCACCGGGTAACCTCCTGTTGCATGAGTGATGTACCTTTTGCGAAGAACCACGCAGTCAGGACATGGCAACTTCTGGCCTCCCAGACCACTGATCTGCAAAGGCCGCTCAACGACCTGGCGATTCGTCGAAGTCAGCAATCAAAGTACGGCGAATCCAGGCTACGCGGGGCGCAGGCTCGATCAGGTCTGCCAATCCTGCATTCGCTTAACGCTTCAGCTCACCTGCTACGCGATTGCCATGCCGGTCAATGTGCTCGACTGTGATGGGAAGACGGCCAGCCATACCGAAACTCCGAATAACCTCATCGGCCAGTCTCAGCATCTCCAGCGGTTCCACAGCCTCCTCCGGTGCAAACACCCCCTGTCTAGTGATCCGCCCCTGGGTCATCAGGACAGCACCGAGGGCCGCCGGAATGCCGGTTCCCACACCAACCCCCCCGCTTCGAGATGACATTGAGACGACACAAGTGTGCGGTTCGCCGTCTCTCTTCCCCTCCACCTTCACCTTGAGACAGCCAAGGGGTCCCGCTATGCCCCCTTCGCTCAGCAGCCTTTCGCGTTGGGCGAGGAGAAAGGCCACGGCAAAGTCGCGTGGGATCACTTCGTGGCCTTGCACCACGAGCGGCTTCGCGCTGCCGAACCCCAGCCGTATCAGCTCCATTGTCAGCTGAAAGTACGGGACGGGGAGCACACAGCCTAGGTTGGTGACCCGCCGGACACCGGTCAAATACCGGGGTAAGGTAATCGTCTCCGCGTGAGGGTAGGGATACACCGGATAGGTGCCGATATCCCTGAACTCTGTCTCCTCGACCAAAGCTTGACCACTCTCTTCAAGCATCTTGACGTTGGTGAATCGCCCATCGAGAAACATGGGAATCTCGGTCTCCATGGCATGGAAGCGATGCTCGATCACTGCCGCCCCCTCCACCGGTTCGCCTCCATGAATGTGGTAGATATCGACCGCGTCCACCTGCGATAGTACATAATCAGCACAAAAGCGCACCAACAGGTTGGCCAGGCCTGGCGAGTTCCCCATCCCAATCAAAGCGGAAACGCCAGCTTCCCGCGCTGCTCCATCCAGAGCCAGTTCTCTCACCGTGGCATCCAGGTCATCGCAGACGTCAACGTAGTTGATCCGTGCCTCGATCACCGCCTGCAGGATTGCGGAACCGTGCTTGTAGAAAGGCCCGATGCAGTTAAGCACCACCGATGACCCGGCCACGGCCTGCTTTATGCTCTCAGCCTCATCGGCATCTACATCGACCACAGAGATCCTGGAAGGATCGAGCTGCTCAGCCAACCGGCAGGCGAGCTCGGTTCTCTTCTCCGCGATCACAATCTCAGAAAAGTCGTCCCTGGCGGCGAGCGTTCGCACAGCCACGGAGCCAACCGCTCCACAACCTCCCAGTACGGTTATCCTGGACATTGAGCACCTCCCACCACCTTGTGGTTCTATCGTGCTGCATGGACTGTTGCTCCATTCTACTGCGCTGCCAAGACGCTGTCAATCCTATCGCTCCGAGCAGCGGATGTTCAGCTGTCCACGAAGCAGGCTCTGCACCTCGCTCATCCGATCTGCCAACGCTGTGGGAGTGCCCAGCCGCCGCTCAATATCCTCCAGTCCGTAGCCGTCTAGCGTCAACTGATCCGCGTCATTGAACATCACGGCTGGCAGGACCAACCAGTCCCCAAGGTCCTTGCCCTGCAGCGCGCGGACCACATCCTCTCCTACCAGCAGACCGGAGACCGTGACCGTGGAGCCAAAGAACTCGTTGGGCACAGCCTCAACTACGATGGCTGTGCCACGTGCTTCAGTCAGCTCCGCTGCCAGGACTCGCATGGTAGCCGCGATGAGTGTGCCGCAGACGAGAGTTACTCGGTGACACAGCCCCAGGCCTGGACGGCCTTGATGTTTCGCCTGGCCCCAGTCATCCAGCAGCTGGCGCGTCAGGCCAACGCCGTTGGCCAGCTGTGGAAAGCCGTCATAGGCCTTGGCCGAAGGCAGGTGCAGGCCGGCCATGAGGTAGAACTCATCTGAGCAGTAGATCAGCCCGATGCCCAATCGCTGTCGATGCCCGCGCTGAAGCGGCTCGATTCGGGCCACCACGCTTGCTGCTTCCTTCGCAGTCAGAGGCCGCAGCCCACACGACTGATAACGGGTGATGCCAACCGGAACCACGGCGATGGATACCACTGTGGGGTACAAGGCCGCCAGGTCTTGCACGGTTTGCTCCAGGGCCGGACCATCGTTGAGCCCAGGCGTCACGACAATCTGCGTATGCACGTCGATGCCAAGGGCACCCAGCCGGCGGAGTTGTGACACGACATCGGGAGTCTGCGGCACACCAAGGATCTTGGCCCTAAGCGCCGGATCCGTTGCGTGCACAGAGACGTATAGCGGGCTGAGCCGCTGCTCGCCGATACGCGCCCAATCTTCCTCCTTCAAGTTGGTAAGGGTGATGAAATTGCCAAAGAGGAAGGAATGGCGATAGTCGTCGTCCTTTATGTAGAGGCTGGCGCGCAAGCCCGGCGGCATCTGGCAGATGAAGCAGAAATCACACTGGTTGCAGCAGCGCCGGATGCCGTCGAAAGTGGGCGTGGTGAACTCCAGGCCCAGGTCTTGATTATAGTGACGCACCACATGAAATCCGACGGGCTCTCCGGCATCGCGCTTGGCAACGATCTCCAGCTCTTCCTCCGCTGCATAGAAGCGGTAGTCGATCACGTCACGCAGGGGGTGCCCATTGATGGAAAGGATCCTGTCACCTGGGCGCAGGCCCGCTGCTTCCGCCAGACTGCCTGGTCTGACTTCAGCGACTATGCCGCCGCCCAGAGGCTTCACCGCAGGCTATCCTTGTTCCGGTTGATAGGGGACAATGTACTGCGTGGTTGCATTCTCCAGGTCGCTATACACGCCCCGATACTCCGGAGGCAGCAGGGCAGCCAAGCGGTACATGAGTTCCGTTGTCATTGGCAGAAGCTGCTCGCGAGGTGCGATGCCCTCCACCGGCCGGAGATAGAAGGGCCGACCGTACACCACCCGCAGTGGAGTGCGGCGCAGGCGCAGCAGGTTGCGTCCCAGATGCTCCTGGCCGCTGAGCGCGACCGGTACAATAGGCGCGCCGCTGCGCAGAGCGAGCCAGGCCACGCCTGTAAGTCCTGGCTGCAGCGTTCTGGTCCGGCTGCGTGTGCCCTCTGGTGCCATCAGCAGACCGAGCCCTTGCTGCAGAACGGACAGCGATGTGCGGATCGCGCTCATGTCCAGCTCGCCGCGGCGCACAGGGAAGGTGCCATACAGATGCAGTATGGGACGAAAAAGCGGGTTCCTGTAGTTCTCGATTTTGGACATTATGATGACTAGGCGCCGGGTGAGCACGCCAACCAGAACCGGGTCAGCGAAATAGATGTGGTTCATCATAGCGATAAAGGGCCCTTGCTCCGGGACGTTTCCTACGTCCACCAGGTCCAGCCTGAACAGGATCCTGGCGACGATACCGAGCACAAAGTCAGCGAGCCGACGGAACAAGTGTCCTAACCCTTTCGAGCGTACACGCCGTGGTACTTCTCTGGCAACAGCGCTGCGATGCGGCGCATGATCTCATCCCTGCCTGCGTCCAGCTGGGGGCCGCGCGCAGCGCCGCGTGCCAGTGGTCCCTGTAGACGAAACACTGGGCCGATGTTTGCCGTCAGGTGCGGGCGCCGCAGGCGGGCCAGCGAGGAGTAGACGGTCTCCGTACCGATCAACCCGATGGGCAGAATCGGCGCGCCGCTTTTCAGAGCCAGGTAGGCAGCACCCTTCCGGCCACGCTCCAGCGTGTGGGATGGGCTCATACGGGCCTCGGGAGCCAGTCCCAGAACCTTGCCTTCAGCCAGTACTTGAAGCGCGCGGCGGAGCACCTCACGATCGTACTCGTCGCGGTGCACCATGATAGCACCATACAGGCGCAGCAGCTGCCCGGTGATGGGAACGCTCCACAGATCGGACAGGCCAATGGCCTCCATTTCCCAAGGAATACTGGCCATGACCAGCGGCCCATCGAAATGTGCCATATGGTTGAAGACAACGAGCAGGGGACCTCCTTGCGGAAGGTTCTCTCGGCCGTGCACCTCCCAGTGGGAGAACAGGCGCAGCAGGCCTCTCATCAGATTCACCAGGAACCGACGTTTGAAGCTCATGGCTCCACTCCTTTGCTTGACGATCTGGTTTATACGCTGCATCACTTGGTTCACAGTCAAGTTGGTGGTGTCAATGACCACGGCATCGCAGGCGGGATGCAAGGGAGCAGCATCCCGTTCACTGTCTATCTTATCCCGCCGGCGCATATCACCAAGTATGTCTTCATACTGAAACACCTGGCCGCGCTCCGCGTTCTCCCGGTGTCGCCGCTTGGCCCGCTCCTCGGCAGTAGCGTCCAGATAGATTTTGAGCGCAGCCTCTGGCAGGACTATGGTGCCAATATCTCGACCGACCATGACCACACGGCCCTGGAGACCGATGCGGCGTTGCTGTGCACTGAGAGCAGCACGGACCCGTGGATATGCCGACACAGGTGATACCTGCCGCTCCACCTCAGGACGCCTCAGGTCCCACGTCACGTCCAGTCCATCCAGGTACACTGTGTATTGCCTGCCATCCTCCACTGCTGGCTGGCGAACATCAATGTGCACTTTTTCGGCCAGCTCACTGACCATCTCCTCATCGGTGATTGGAATGCCACGCTGCAGCGCGGCCCAGGTCACAGCACGATACATGACACCGGTATCGAAATAGAGGTACTGTAGCTCTTTGGCCAGCAGTTCACCGACTGTGCTCTTGCCAGCGGCCGCTGGACCATCGATAGCGATCATGTCTGGGTATGGCAATGCGACCTCACTGCTCTGTGACTATGATGCAGATTCAAACTGATCAAGCGATGTCATTGCGAACCGGCCCATGGCTGTGACAAGCCTCGCCCGGACCAGAGTGCGAACTCGAAGCCCTCCCGACATCGGCGTCGCTTGCGTCGGGTTCCCATAGGCTAATGCTCTCCCGGTAAGCCCACTGCCTCTGCCAGAAGTTCTCTCTCCTGCGGCGTCAGGGAACGATGCTGACCTGGGGACAGGTTGCCAATCGTGAGAGGGCCCATGCGCACGCGAATCAGCCTACGCACAGGATGCCCCACGGCTTTGCACATGCGACGCAACTGTCGCTTGCGCCCCTCGTGGATCACAAAGCGCAGCCAGGTGTTTTTCTCCTCCCTACGCAGAACCGAGACCTCGGCTGGCCAAGTATAGCCATCCTCCAACTCGATCCCGTCGCGAAGATGTCGCAACGTGCGTTCAGTCGGACGGCCGTCCACCAGCACATGATATTCCTTCTCATGCTCATAGCTGGGATGGGTAAGGCGCTGTGCCAGCTCCCCATCATCGGTCAGAAGGATCAGTCCCTCGCTGTCGATGTCCAGTCGTCCCACGGGGTAAACCCGCCGCTGCACAGGCAGCAGATCGATCACCGTGGGACGACCTTGTGGGTCGCGCACGGTCGACACATAGCCCACGGGCTTGTTGAGCAGGAAGTAGACTCGCTCGGGCAGTAGCTGAATCGCTTTGCCATCCAGCTCAATGTGATCGCGGTGCGGGTCAACCTTGCTTCCCGGAATGGTAACGATCTCTCCGTTGACCTTTACCCTACCCGCGGCAATCAGTTCCTCGCATTTGCGGCGAGAAGCAACACCCGCTTGAGCAAGAACCTTGTGTAGGCGTTCCGACGTCAATCGCTTCGGCTCCCTAGCTTTGACCGAAGATTCCCGTTTCTGCGTGTAGAATCACCACTGAGCATCGCGGACTATTCTACAGGCGTCGACCACTGCGGTCAATATCATTAGCGGCATCCGCCCAAGGCACAGCAAACCATTCGTACACTGCAAGCATTGACACCGGGCAACAGCCGTACAGGAGGCAAAAGGCTGGCGTGTCCTGGCGGGAGATACCGACGTACTCGGAACAGAGACTAACTGGAGTGGCGTTCCCTGCCGTTCACGCTCACGGAGACATGGTCACCCGTCGCTACTGATGCATGCCCCAGTCATGAAAACACGGTGCCAAGCCCTACGGAACGGCCTTTCTCAACTTGAGCTGTTCGATTGGGCCATAGCTGGATCGACGTGTTCCTGCGCTCCGCTTGCGGGTTGTTGCGATTCTACCACGCGTGAGCAAGCGCTACTGGTCGCTTGTTGGCAGCTATGCTCTCTGCGATGCGCATGCTTGCCCAACGCGAGTCTGTTACGTCGACAGTTGTCGCCTTGCTCTTACATGACAGAATATTCATTCTTGACTTTCGCCGGAATGTCTTTACAATTGTTAATTGACAGTATAAGACGCCCAGTACGATCCTGTCCCCGCCCTTCGCCGGGACTGGGGGTCATCGCCAAGAGAGCACATGTCTGCTGACCCACAGCATGAGCTCTGCGGTCCCGGGAATGCGTTTCGCACCAGCTGGTCAGGCGGGCTGACAGGGTGGTTTCCCAGATTCCGGCACCTTGACGGCACCTGGGCTCCGTGATCGCGAGCCGGCCTGATTATCCTTCTCCCGATGGAAAAAGACAGGAGGAAAGCAATGGCAAGGCTTCTAGGCGTGTGCAACCGTCTGTGTGCGATGGTCGGGCTCTCCAGGCTGGCCATCGCCCTGAGTGTGGCACTGGCACTGCTCACCATCTCGTCCACAGGCAGTGCTGAATGGGCAATCTCGAGCAACCATCAAGGGCTCGCCATCGCGGCTTCCACGCCTACAGGGGATCCTCCCTTCACTGTGGTCTTCCGAAATGGAGTGGGCGGGTACCAGGGATGTGAGGACACTTTCATCTCCGCCTTTAGTCCCCACGACAACTTTTCAGATGGCGAGCTCCAGCTAGGGGAGAAGGGTCGGATTCACACCCTGATCCGCTTCGACGTGTCCGACATTCCGCAGGGCGCGTTTGTAGAGGAAGCCACCCTCAGCCTCTACGTGCACAACTACGGGCAACGCGAAGGGCCGATCGATGCTGCATCGTATCCCGTACTGCGGCTGTGGAAAGAGCTAGAAGCAACCTGGTACCAGGCCACTGATATCGAGGACTGGACGGAGCCTGGATGTCACGGCATCGGAAGCGACCGCTCCGATACACTGCTCGATCAGCAGACGATCTACGAGCGTGATGTTTGGTATTCTTGGGACGTGACGCAAGCAGCGCAGAGCTGGGTCCAGGATTCTGCCTCCAACAAAGGAGTGGTGATCCAGCAGACAAACCTGGAGATGGGCGGCGAATTCGACATATGGTCCTGCGAGTACCTGGGCATCGATCGGCGCCCGTATCTTACGGTTCGCTATTCCATGTCCACACCAACTCCAACTGGCACGCCCACGGCGACACCAACGGACACGCCAACGGCCACCCCCACGCCAACCGAGACTCGTACGCCAACTGAGACACTTACGCCAACCCAGACCCGCACACGCACGCCATCGCCGACGATAACCCTAACTCGAACACCGGCTGGCGATGTCGTCCTAGTAGGCCGAGTGTACAACGCGGCAATCGGGCCCACCTCGCCCATTTCCGGGGCCGTGGTGTCCGTCGAAACGTGTGTGGGACGCGCCTTCCAGTCGGTGAGCGGCCCTGACGGCGAGTATGATATCTTCCTGCCGGGGCAATACCTCAGCGCATGTGTCTGGATCACCCTGCATGGCTGGGCGACTGGCTATCAAAGCTACTCACAAGTGATCTCGGTGGCCGACCTGAGGATGAGTCCCGTGCGAGACATTCCGCTACACCCAATGGGGTGGTCCACCCCGACCGCGACCCGGGTCGCCACAGCTACGGCTGTCAGACACTGGCTGTATCTGCCCATCGTGCTCAAGCAGTCCACTTGATGCGCCTGGAGTGAGGCGAAGGATCCGCGGACTGTTCGCGGAGCCCAAACCACGAGCCGCATGTCGTGCACGGGGTGCAACCGCCGACCGTGCGTCGCTGGACCGCCAAGCAGTACAGCGGATTGCGGCGGATGACCAGCTGGCGTGAGCAGCTCGGGCACCTGCCCTCGTCCTCAGAACATCTATTGCTCCGCTGTATGTTTCCGCGATAGAAGCTGACGTCTCGCCGTGGCCCAGAGCTGCTGCCCCCAGTCCTGCTACCTGCACCCAGCCCGGACCTTGGGCACCCGTTGGCGATATAAATCCCTGTTGGTAAACGTGGTGATTCTGCCGTATAATGAGCTGGGCGACAGTACCATAGAACTGGGTGTCGGCCAGGGAGGCAAATACCCAGCAGGAGAGCCAAGCGCCGCTATCAACTCGGAGAGATGCAGATGCAAGACGAGGGGCTGAACAGCAAGATGCGCGAGGTGCGCGAGATGGCCGATGCCAAGGGCTTCTCCTCCGATCACACGCGCATCTGGGAGATGCTTGCCCTGATCCATACTGAGATATCAGAGGCCACCGACGCGTATAAGAAAGGCTCCGCCCTGGACAAGGTCGGGGAAGAATTGATCGACGCGATCATCCGCATCCTGCACCTGCTCTCGGCACTGGACTTGGATGCCGAAGATCTGTTTCAGCAGAAGATGCGGGTCAACTGGTCGCGCCCTCACAAGTTTGGCACAGTGCGCGGTGGATAGCAGACGCGTCTTTGAAGAAGGAGAAGTCGTGTTGGTCGTCCTCGGCCGCAAGCGATTCCTGATGCGCTTGCTGGCGGGCGAGGTGCAGCACACGCATCGCGGCCTGATCCCTCACGACAGCCTCATCGGAGAGGTGCCTGGCAAGGCGATGACCACGCATCTGGGAGATCCCTTTGTGGCGCTGCCCCCCTCACTGCACGACATCATTATGAGTATTCAGCGTCGCTCGCAGATCGTTTATCCCAAGGAGATTGGCTACATCCTGCTCAAGCTGAACGTGGGCCCTGGCACCCGCATTGTGGAGTGCGGTACGGGCAGTGGCGCCCTGACCATCGCGTTGGCACACACCGTGCGCCCCAACGGCCGCGTGTATTCATATGAACAGCGCGAAGACATGCTGGACACAGCTGCCCGGAATCTGACCAATGCCGGCCTCTTGGACTGGGTAGAGCTGAAGCACCGCGACATTGCCAAGGGCCTTGACGAGCATGACGTGGATGCACTTTTTCTGGATGTGCGCACACCATGGCTGTACGTTCAAGAAGCCTGGAAAGCACTGGTTGAAGGTGGCTTTTTCGGGGCTATCGTCCCGACTGCCAATCAGGTGTCGGAGCTCATCAAGGGCCTGGAGGAGCAAGGCTTTCACGACATCGAAGTATGCGAGATTCTGCTGCGACCCTACAAGACTGTTGCTGAGCGTCTGCGGCCAACAGATCGTATGGTGGCGCACACCGGCTACCTGATCTTCGCGCGTCGGCTGGCACAGGTCCCCGGCGAAGAGATTTCTGAACATGGCGCAACGGAGCACAGCAACCCTTCGGCACCGGAGCTTGGCAAGGGTTAAGGCACTTGACGTAGCCACACTTCGGGTATAGTATAGCCAGGCAGGCACTGCCCTGCTTTGTGCTAGTCATAGGGAATCGTCGTGCCAGATGAAATCGGTTTGTGGTCGCTCTGGTGCTTTGAGGGAGAACAAGCACCCTGGCATGAAGTATTGCTGTCAGATGAAGGATCAAAGGAAATGGCTCAGATACGAAGACTGGTGCTGGACGTCCTGAAACCGCACAACCCCTCGATCATTCAGCTTGCCGGCGAGTTGAGCGAGTTGAGCGGGGTGGAGGCGGTGAACATCAGCATTTATGAGGTCGACCAGCGGGTGGAGAATGCCAAAGTCACGCTGGAGGGTACCAATCTCGACTATGATGACGTGCTCAAGATCATCGGCGAGAACGGCGGTGCGGTGCACTCCATCGACGAGGTGGTCGCGGGCGGCATGATCATTGAGGATGCAGCCACACCCCAAGACGCGCTAACCTGAACGTGTGCTGTGGGTCCACAGTTGGTAGTCGCCACTTGATGGGACAGCTGGAAAACGCCTGTTCACACCGACGCCAGCGTCCAACCACATGCTGTTTGCCTCGAATTGCAGACTGATCGTTGTTTAAATGACCAACCTACGAGAAGAGATCCGGCGCTTTAGAGAGTACGAACAGGTCGCCGACATAAGCGAGATCGCTCGCCGCCTTTTCGCGATGAACTCATTTGATGGCGTGTTGACCATCCTGGGCGTCCTGGTGGGCAACTACCTGGCGGAGGTGCGCAGTCCGGCCACGATCATCGTCACTGGGATGGCCACCAGCGTCTCCATGGGCGTGTCGGGCCTGTGGGGGGCGTACCTGACCGAATCCGCCGAGCGCCAGAAAAGCCTCGATGACCTCGAGGAGGTCACACTGACCGATCTTTCCGATACGCGCATAGGACGTGCCTCGCGTGTGGCAGTGGTGATCGTTGCTGCCGTCGACGGCATTGCGCCCCTTCTGGCCTCTTTCCTCGTGTTGGTACCCTTCTTCCTGACTTCGGTGTGGGGCAACATCCTATACAGTTACTACCTGGCGCTGGTGATTGCCATGCTCAGCCTGTTCGCGCTCGGCGCGTTTCTGGGCACGATATCCAAGCAGAACGTGCTGATCGCCGGCCTGAAGATGATCGTCGCTGGCGCTGTCGCTCTCTTGCTGAGCTACCTGCTCGAGAACGCCCTCCAACCTTAAGAGGGAGGAGATGTGGTCCATGCCGCCACTGCGACCCATTCGCCCCCGGCGGAGACCCTTTGCCGCTGCACGGCAGAGACTGGCCCGAGCAAACGAGCATTTCGCCCACGGCGAGTATGGAAAGGCAGCATCGATCTTCCAGGAACTGGCAGAGGCAGCCGAGGGGCGTGGCATACTGGACCGTGCTGGCGACCTCCGCATGCGGGTTGCCCAGTGCTACCTGAAGCTCGGCAATCTCGACCGCGCGGACGACGAAGCGCGACACGCGTTGCGCCTGTACCTGCGTGCCCAGCGGCCGCGAAAAGTGCGCCGCTTGCTGCCCAAGGTGATGGCCACACTGGAGAAACACGGGCGGCAAGATGAGGCGAAGGAGCTGCGCGAAAAGGCCGAACAGTTGCTGGGCTCCGCGCCCGGTGAAGCTGGCCCTCTCGGGCCAGGCATCATACCAGCGCGCGGCACCCTTCCGGGCAAGTGCCCCTACTGCGGGAGTGTGGTCAACGCCACCTAGCTACTGTCGGATTCGCCATTCACTCGACGAGCCCTGAGGCCGACGCCAAACTGCCCTAGACGCACCAT
>SMTZ1_10022481_pt1 | contig 17174 bp, 13 predicted proteins | sample DeeMarSWOR136_30_FD_25667 | JGI IMG/M metagenome (IMG submission 25667)
GGCTCATCAATGATTATGTGGGCAGGAGTGAATCCACTCTCGAGCGCCGCCGTATAAAGAATGGGTTTTATCGATGAACCTGACTGCCTCAAGGCTTGAGTTGCATTGTTCCATTGGCTCTTTTTAAAAGACTTACCCCCTACCATGGCTTTTATCTGGCCGGTGTGGGGCTCGATGGCCAGAAAAGCTCCTTCGATGAGAGGCTCCTGGTCAAGAGAGACAAGAAGTTCTTTATTTTCCTCGTCTATTTCCTTTATTTTAACAAGGATTAAATCTCCTTCCTTGATAAGATCTTCCAGATTCTTCATCCCAGTCCAGTCAATGTCTGAATTATTCATCCGTCCTAAATAATCTTTTACTTTTACAGAAGCCTCTTCGCTCGCGACCGATAAAACGACAGCATCTACGATATCTCCTCCACGAAGGGAAGGTTCTACCCAACTATCAGGCGGCCAGTCTTCGATCGAGATATTCTCCAGATCTTCGAGGCTTTCCGCGCCTTCCTCGAGTATGTTCCGTTTATCATCTCTCCACCCCTGTCTTTTATCCAGGACCGGCAACCAATTCAGAAGTGCTTCCTCAGCAAATCTTTGATAAGTTGGATTTAAGGTTGTATAGACTTTTAATCCCTCTCTGTAAAGAGCATCAGCCCCATAATTCTCTTCTAAATACTTCCTGACTTCTTCCTTGAAATAAGCGGCAAAACCAGCATCTCCTCGACGCAACGGCAAAACATTGAACGGTTTCGCCTTAGCTTCCTCTCCTTCTTCTTCTGTCAGATATCCCTCCTCTACCATTCGTCTGATCACATGGTCTCGGCGGTTGTGGGTAATTTCTCGATTCCTGTAAGGAGAATAAAGGGAAGGTCCTCTCAGAATGCCGACGATCATGGCAGCTTCTTCCAGGGTTAACTCCGACACACTCTTTCCAAAGTACAATTGGGAAGCGGCTTCAACTCCATAAGCTCCGTGGCCTAGATTAAACTGATTACAATACATTGTTAATATTTCATGCTTTGAATATTTCCTTTCAATCTGGCGGGCAAGGAGAACCTCTTTAAATTTACGGCGCAGGGTCTGCCTGCGGTGGAGGAAGAGCTCTCTCGCCAGTTGCTGGCTGATGGTGCTGCCGCCGTGGAGCTTTCTCGATTTTCCTCCTAATTTAGTCCTTATATCTTCTCTTAGAGCCCGTAACACTCCCCGAAGATCAAATCCTCTGTGGCGGTAAAATCTGGGGTCTTCTGTAGCAATAATAGCATTTTTGACTATCTCTGGAATTTCCTCATAGGGAATTTCAATCCTTTTCTCTATAGCATATTCTCCGATAACTTCTCCTTCGTCAGAATAGATATAGGTGATGATGTTGGGCTCAAACTCTTCGAGCATGGAGATAGAGGGAAGATTTTGTCTGATGGCCAAGTAAGCGCCCAGCCATACACCTGCAGCGCAGGCAAAGAGCATAATACAAAGTAAGAAGGCTACTTTGAGGAGTTTTCCTACGGAAGGCTTTTTTGCCTTTCTTATCCTTATGATGAATCCTTTGAACGCCATAGAATAAAATATAACAGATGGCCTAAACAGGGTCAAATGATATAAATCGGTGGGTCTGATGAATCAAACCTGTGCACAAGAAGAAGCCTTACAGATCAACCGAATCTATACAGTTCATTTATATATTCAAAAAGGTGGGCTTGATGAATCAAGCCCCTACAAGATCTAGAAAATGGGGCCTGGCCCCATTTTCTGCCATTTTCTCTACAAGAAAAGCCGGAGGGCTATCTCCTCTATCTCTTTGCTGATTTCTTCTTTAGATCTTAGAGCATCTATATGGACAAACTTTTCGCCTTTAAAGCTCCTGAATATTTCTCTTACTTTAGCCAAGTAATCTTCGCGCTCGAAGAGCCTGTCCTTCTTTTTCCGATTCTCTATCCGCTCTAAACCCTTTTGCGGATCAATATCAAGGATAAAAACCAAATCAGGCTGGACGACAAACTCTTCATTCATTCTTGCTATCTGTTTCTCGTCGATTCCCTTTGCTCCTTGATAAGCAATAGTTGAATAATAATATCTATCCAGGATAACGACTCTTTTCTTCTTCAAGGCGGGCTTCAAGTTTTTTTCCACGTTTTCTCTTCGGTCCTTCAGGAACAACTCCAACTCTTCCTCTGGAGTTAGAGAATCCGGATGAAGGGCTTTTTTCTTGATCTTGCGTCCCCATTTGCCTTTGGATGGTTCTCGGAAATAGACCACATCAACATCTTCCTCCTGAAGCCTTTTTAACAGAATTTCCGCTTGCGTTGATTTTCCAGAGCCGTCTATCCCCTCAAAAACAATCAGCACTCCTTTTTCTAAGACCATCGTCCTCGACTTATGTGATAATAGCTCCAATGAATCATTAATGCAACTTTTCTGTAAACTGTGAGTTTTCAGTAAGTAGGACTTGGGTATCTTTTTGGCAAGCTTTGTCTTCGTTTATTTGCCTGAGAAGAACGCACCGGATAGCTTCTTAGAAGAAACCCCTGGTTCCTCTCCCGCCTTTCTTCATGCGTCTCCTTCTGTGCAGATGAAGCCTGATTTAGATTTTGTCAGCATCGCCGATAAAGTCGGCCCTGCTGTGGTGAGGATTGCAGCAGAGAAAGTGGAGAAGAGAAGGGTTTCCAGTTTTTGGGAGGATTGGCCTGAGGATTTCTGGGATAGGTTTTTTGGTATCCCCCGTGAAAGAGAACGAGAGTTCCGCTCTGAAGCAAGGGGCACTGGTTTCTTTATCAGCTCAGACGGATACATAGTGACCAATAATCATATGGTGGAAAATGCTGAGAATGTAACCGTCACTACTCATAATGAAAAAGAATATAAGGCAAAAATTGTGGGAGCAGATCCTAGTACAGATTTGGCTCTACTAAAGGTCAATGATAAAGATTTACCCTTTGCCGAGCTCGGAGATTCTGAAACGCTGCGCGTGGGAGAATGGGTTTTAGCCATTGGAAATCCATGGGGATTTGAACATACTGTCACTGCAGGCATTGTCAGTTCTAAAGGAAGACAGCTGGGGATTCCGGATGTTCCCTATCAGGACTATATCCAGACTGATGCTGCCATTAACCGTGGAAACAGCGGCGGCCCCCTGGTGAGCATGAAGGGAGAGGTTGTCGGTATTACAAGCAACATTATCTCTCCATCAGGAGGAAACATCGGCATAGGTTTTGCCATTCCTTCCAATCTAGCCAGAAAAATCGTTAAGCAGCTCAAGGAAAAAGGAAGAGTAATCAGAGGATACCTTGGAGTAAGCAGTGGCCCAGTAACTGAAGAAGACAAAGATCATCTTGGATTGAAAGTAAGAAACGGAGCCCTTGTAAACGAGGTCGAGCGTGAAACACCTGCTGAGAAGGCCGGATTAAAGCCAGCTGATGTTATTATTGAAGTTGACGGCAAGCCTGTTAAGGATCACCACGACCTGATGTTTAAGATCGCTGAAATCGAGCCAGGGACAAAAATCGAGATAAAAGTCATCCGGGATGGAAAAGAGATGATTTTAACTGCGACTCTTAGTGAACGGCCATCTGAAGAAGGACAAGAAGCCCCTGCCGCCTCTGGTAAAGATATAGGAATCAATATTACGACTATGACTCCACGCCTTGCCAAGCGCTATGGATTCCAAACTGAGGAAGGAGTTTTGATCACCAACGTCCACCAATTCAGTGAAGCAGATCGAAAAGGCCTTAGAGCTGGGGATATCATCCTTGAAGCTAACGGAAAAAATGTAAAAACTGATAGGGAGCTTAGAAATATCGTGAATAAACTGGATTCCGGTGACACTCTCATGCTGCGAATTAGAAGAGAACGCGAAGGACGGCCAGAAGAATTCATCAGGACCTTAAGGATTCCTGAATGAAGTTTTTCAAGGTCCATTCTCTAGGCAACGATTTCCTGGTCATCGATAAGGTGGAGACCAAGGGTCTCTCTGACATAAGCAGCCTTGCCGGAACAATCTGCGATCGCCACACAGGTGTAGGAGCCGATGGCTTGCTCCTTATCTCAGTCAAAAATAAAGCAAAAGGTCATGTCAATTTCCGCATATTCAATGCTGATGGAACAGAGGCAGAGGTCTCTGGTAACGGATTAAGATGCGCAGCCGCTTCCCTTTATCACCAAAAGAAAATAGACTCTCCTCAAATCCTTTTTCGGACTACTGTTGGTCAAAGAGAATGCGAGCTTATTGAGGGGAAAAAGAATGTTTTCATCCTCAAGATCGAAATGGGAATCCCCCGCTTGAGCTCTCAAGATATTCCTTTTGATGACGGTTCGCCTCATGAAAAAATCATAGATTATCCCCTTTCTATCAATAAAATAATCTATCCCATCACAGCTCTTTCCCTTGGCAATCCGCATTGTGCAATCTTTGTGGACCGTTTTCCTGACCGTATCGAATGGCATCAGATCGGGCGAGAGATTGAATCGCATCCCTTCTTCCCCAACAGGACAAACATAGAGCTTATCAGGATGTTGAGCAGAGAGGAAATTGAAGTTCTCTTCTGGGAAAGGGGCGTTGGAGAAACCCTATCCTCAGGAAGCGGCGCCTGCGCGGCGGCTGTGGCTTCTATATTGAAGAACCTGACCGATAAAAAAGTCAAAGTGAGAACCAGTATGGGGCACTTGACTGTAGAGTGGGAAAAAGAGAAAGTTTATCAAACCGGCCCGGCCGAGATCGTTTTCAAAGGCGACTTTTTTACTTAAAAGGAAAAGCTGACTCCTAGACCCATAATAAAAACATTGAGGTTGTACCGATCTGCGGTATCCGTTTCCCGCTCCTTTCCGATGGCATAAGCGTAAACGAAATCAATCTGCGTCCTCCCTGTCCGGTAGCCAATCCCCCCTAATATGGTGAACTTGTCAACATCTATGTTTTTGCAATCGAGAGTTGAATCAGGCGTAGCGTAGCGATCAAACCCCAAGCCTGCACGGAGGAAAACTCCTTGAGGAAAGGCGTATTCCACTCCACCCCTCAAAATTAGGATGTTATTAAAATCCATGGCTTCTTCATATTCGATATCAGGCGTCCCGTAAGGGAGGTCTTTAACCATTTTATCCACCTTCTGGAGACGTGACCACATGGTATATTGAGCGCTGGTGGAAAGAAGGAGATTTTCGGATATTTTATACGAGAATCCCAGTTCTACATCCCAGGGAAGATTGAAACTCGTTTCCGAATCGCCTCTAAGCTCGACTGGCACGGTTCCAAAACCAGGGATTGTCTGGAGCTGAGTGATCCTTGTATCCCCGGAAAGCTCCATCCTGGAAGGCCCTCTTATGCTCAATCCAATCCCGATTCTCTCTGTTGGTCTGAACATGAGACCAAAGCCCGCTGAAACAGCTGAGCCGCTCTCTTCTGAGACCACGGTAGTATCAGGATCCATAAGCGCATCGACATTTAATACAGCACGGTAAAAATTCAAGTTGAAGCCGATAGATAATTTCTCGCTAAATTGATACGCCAGGGTTGGAGTCAGAGTATAAATACCCAGAGTAGATTTAAAGCGAGAATATTCATCCTCACCTACCTTATAAGGACAGCCCGGCTCTCCCTCTTTCCAATCAACTCCTCCCCCTGCATAAGGAACATAAATTCCAAATCCCAAAGTTAGTTTTTCACTTGTCCTGTAAGAGAGAAAGATCTGAGGCAAAGAGACGTTGTATTTGCTTTGAGTTTTCGATCCAGTAGGAACGATGTACTCATGATCTGGCCAAATGTAAAAACCATTAATGGAAAAATTTAAATTATTTCTCTGAAAAACCAAGCCAGCAGGATTATAGAAAATGGCACTCGGATCATCGGCAATCCCCACAAAAGCTCCTCCCATAGCTATAGCCCTGCATCCCATCAGGGTGTTATTCCATCCACCTGCCCAAAGACTGGGGGAGACTAATAAAACTAAAGAGAGAAGAATGAAGGTTCTTTTTGACATTAGACCCTCCTTCCAGGGCGTATGGATTTTTCGCTGTCTATTGAATTATAAAATTCCGCTCTTTTTGTCAAGAGCTATTAATGGGGTCAGACTTGCAAAACTTGTATTAATGGGATCAAATATTTAATTCATTTATTGTAGGGGCTTGATTCATCAAGCCCACATTATTAATTGTATAAATAAATCGGTGGTTTTGATAAATCAAGCCCCTACATAAAAGAAATCAAACGTTTATATAGGATGTAGGAAAAAGGGGCCTGTCCCCTTTTTTTCAATGGTGCAAGTTTTGCAAGTTATGCAAGTCTGACCCCAATGTTAACATTTTTGATTGTATAAATAAATAGGTGGGTTTGATAAATCAAACCCCTACAAAATATATTAATGGGATTAGGTTTTGGATTTTTGGGTCGCGTTTTTTACCAAAGCATGCTTAAAAACTTCGTTTATTTCCTCGACAAAAATAAACTGCATCTCTTTTTTAGCCTTTCTTGGTAAATCGACCAAATCCTTTTTATTCGCTGCGGGCAAAATCATTGTCTTCACTCCTGCCCGCTGTGCGGCTAAAACTTTTTCTTTAACGCCTCCTACTGGAAGCACATTGCCCCTTAGAGTAATCTCTCCTGTCATGGCGACATCCCATTTAACCTTCAAATCAGTGCAGACAGAAATAAGGGAGGCGGCGATGGTAACCCCAGCAGAAGGACCATCTTTGGGTATTGCCCCCTCGGGGATATGAATATGAAAATCGTTTTGAGAAAAAATATTACTTTTAATGCCCAACTCACCAGCATGGGCCTTGGCATAACTCAAGCCTGCCTGAGCCGACTCTTTCATCACATCACCCAACGATCCTGTCAGCGACAACGCCCCCTTTCCCTTCATTTTGGTAGTTTCCACAAAAAGGATCTCTCCTCCTGTGGCTGTCCAGGCTAGGCCCGTAGCCACTCCAACCTGATCCTTTTTCAGAAGCTGGTCTTTGAATACTTTTGGAGGACCGAGGTAGCTTTCAAGACCCTTGGAAGCGATTTTGGTCAGTTTCTTTTTCCCTTCAGCGACCTTTCGGGCGACCTTGCGGCAAACTGAGGCAATCTCCCGCTCAAGATTTCTTACTCCTGCTTCCCTTGTGTAAAGAGAGATAATTTTTTTAATGGCTCCTGGAGTGAAAGAGATCAACTTCTCGTCGAGCGCATTTTCCTCTATTTGCTTTGGTATGAGGTGGCGAAGAGCAATCTTCAGTTTTTCTTCCTCGGTATAGCCTGGAAGACGGAGGATCTCCATCCTGTCCCGGAACGCAGGCTGGATTGGATCAAGAAAATTGGCAGTGGTGATGAACATAACCTTGGAGAGGTCAAAGGGAACGCCAAGATAGTGGTCTCTAAAGGAATAATTTTGCTCGGGGTCCAGGACCTCAAGAAGAGCGGAGGAAGGATCCCCCCTGAAATCAGCGCCGATTTTATCAACTTCATCCATCATAAACACTGGATTATTCGAGCCAACTCTCCTCAATCCCTGAATGATCTTTCCGGGTAAAGCCCCGACATATGTCCTTCTGTGTCCTCTAATCTCTGCTTCGTCCCTGACTCCCCCGAGAGAAATGCGGATAAATTTTCTTCCCATAGCCCTGGCTATGGAGCGGCCGAGAGAAGTCTTTCCCACCCCGGGAGGTCCGACAAAACAAAGAATAGGACCTTTTGTCTTTTTGGAAAGTTTCCTCACACCCAAATATTCAAGGATCCTCTCTTTAAGCTTGTCGAGACCATAATGGTCTTCATCCAAAATTACCTTGGCTGATTTGAGCTCTAAATTATCAACCGTGCTTTTGTTCCAGGGAAGAGCAAACATCCAATCCAGATAATTGCGCACAACAGCTGTTTCGGCTGACTCAGGATGCATCTGCGAGAGGCGTTTGATCTGTTTTTCCAGTTCTTCCTGGACTTCCTGGGAGACCTTTAACTTTTTCAATGTGTCCTGATAGCTTTTGATCTCGTCCTGAATCTCACTCCCCTCTCCCAGCTCTTTCTGGATTGCCTTCATCTGCTGCCTCAGGAAATATTGCTTCTGGAGCTTGTCCATCTCCCCTTTAGCTTCGCTGCTGATTTTAGACTGGACATCCAGAAGCTCGAGCTCTCTGGTTAAGAGCTCATAAACTTTCTTAAGCCTGGTGGCAGGATCAGCTATCTCTAAAATGCGCTGAGCTTCATTAACCTTTAATTCCAGGTTGGCAGCGGTCAGGTCAGCCAACCTGCCCGGCTCATCGATATTAGAGGCTAGGATCATAACCTCAGGAGGAATATCTTTTCCTAAGGAAGAAGCCTTCTCCAGCCCGGTGCGAGCATTCCTCACCAATGCTTCGATCTCAATGGATTTTGCCGCTTCTTCAGGCTCGTTAATCACTTCTATCCCTGCCGAATAATAAGGCTTCTCCTCATCCAAACTCGTTATTTTTGCCCGGACAAGACCCTGAGCCAAAATTCTCACTCTTGCTCTTGCATCCGGGAGCTTCAGCATCCTCATGATCAAAGCCACTGTGCCCACTTCATAGATATCTTCCCTTTTGGGCTCTTCAGTTTCCATGTGCTTCTGAGTCAGGAGAAGAATCATCCGGTGTGAGGCAAGCGAATGATCAATTGCCTTCTTTGATTTATCCCTGCCAACGAATAAGGGAATTACCATATAGGGAAAAACAACGATATCCCTCAGCATAAGAATTGGTAAGTCCTTTGGAATCTGAATTTTTTTATCTTTAATTCCCGAGATATCTTCGATCTCGTCTTTGTCGTTCCTATTATTTTCAGCCATAATTTTCCTCCGGATTCATTCCTCCGTCTTCTGGATTTTTATAAAAAATGCCTGTCTTTGTCCAGAAAAACCTCCCTCTTTCTTATATATATCTTCCTCTTCAATTACTATTCTCGAGGAAGCTTCCGCTCTCTTCTCTCTCTCCTGTAATCTACCTTTCTCTTAAAATAGATTCTAATTCTTCTTTGAACTCTAAAACATCCTTGAATTCCCGGTGAACCGAAGCAAACCGGACATAGGCAACCTTATCCAGCGCCTTGAGCCTCTTCATCACGAACTGTCCGATCTTCGAGGCTTTCATCTCCTTTTCTGGTCCCTCCTGCAGTTTGCTTTCGATTTCTTCGACGACTTCTTCAAGCTTCTGTAAAGGAACAGGTCTTTTCTCGCACGCTTTAAGCAAGCCCTTGAGGAGCTTTTGGCTATCAAAGGGCTGGCGTCTTCCGTCTTTTTTTATAACCATGTAGGGAATTTCTTCTATTCTTTCATAGGTGGTAAATCTTTTCTTGCAGGAAAGACACTCTCTCCGCCGGCGTATGGATAGGCCATTTTTGCTTTCACGGGAATCAATGACCTTACTCTCTGGATGTTCGCAGTAGGGACACTTCATTTGTCAGCAGCTTCTCCTAATTTTTTTAGCTGGAACAGCGATATGCCCTCTTTCCATAATATAGCATATCCTATCAAGCAAGTCACCACAAGCTGGATGGCATGGATGACGATCGTCATCCCCACAGCCTTGCTCTTGGCGATATCGAGGAATGAAGTCATCCCGACCATGCTGAAGTAATGGAATCCTCCCGCCATGCCAGGCGTAGGAATAGATGCTCCTACCATCGTCAAAAACACGTAAGGAATAAGGGAAAAGTAAGGAAATGAAAGACCATAAGCGAAAAAGAAAATCCAATAATAAAAAATAATGCCCAGCCAGACAAAAAAGGATAAGAATATGAACACAAGCAAATTTCCGATAGAATGAAAAAATTTCAATCCCTGAATAAATTCCTTGAAAACCTCGAGGATTCTATCGGAGATTCTATGAGGAACTGGTTTGAGGAAAAAAGTAATTATCGAGAGAGCCTTTTCTCTGAAAAAGTAAAGAAAAAGAGCAACAGCAAAAACAAAAAGAGCAACTGCTACTCCTATTATCCCCCACAGCTGAAGATTCGAATAGGCCTCCTCTGTCGCCAGAAAATAGGAAGGATAAAGAGGTCTAGAAAGAATAAAAAGCCCCAGCAAAAAACACATTATCATTATATCAAAAGTCCTCTCCACAACGATTGTACCCATAACAAATCCTTTACTCATTTTTTCCTTCTGGGCAACGTATAAGGGCCTGACCAGTTCTCCTAATCTTCCTGGAAAAATAAAGGACACCGTAAAGCCCACGGCATAGCTAGAAAACCGATTTGAAAATTTGACTTTCTTTTTCTCGTGCTTGAGGAGGTATTCCCATCTGATAGCGCGGGTAACAAAGTGGATTGGAGTGATGATGATGAGGATTATAAAAAATTTAAGATTGACAGTTGTCAGGTAGCCTAAAACCTCACTCCACTCAACTCTCCGGAAGAAAAAATAAAGAAAAACAAAGGTAAGGAGGAATAATAAAGACATACGAATAACGTTTTTTTTCATAATGAGTCGTCCATATTACCATCGGATATTTACCAAGTCAACGCAATATGCGCAAGATGGGGTCAGACTTGCAAAACTTGAATTATTTGAATGCTTTTGTCTAATTTGATTAAAAATTAAAGCACGTACAATAGATTACACGTGGATCAAGGAGAAGAATTGATAAGGAGATACGGCTTTAAGGTCTAAACGGCCCGGCTGTCGGGTCATAAGACTTTATGCCAACCTATAATAACCTGACAAACTTCAAATCTTTTGTCTTTCTGAATAGCTGCGCATCAGCAGTGACGAAATCACAGTTAAGTCTTTCAGCTAAAATCACATAGCTTGAATCATAAACGCTTATTTTATATTTGCGCGAAACACTGATTGAAGAGAGAAATTCTTCTAGGCCTAAAGTGTACGTATCAATTTCAAGATTAAATATCTCAGCTAAAGCTGAGGAAGCATTATTTATAGGTATAGCCACTTTGGTAGCCAAGACGTTAGCCAATTCATAGTATAAAAGTTCAGGAGCAGCAATTTTATCTTCTCCTGTAATGTGATTCTCCCTCAGTTGGAGCGCCAGAGGAGTATCCTGCTCCTCAAGAATCAATTTCAGGATTATTGACGCATCCAAGACAATCATCTCTCTTCTCTCATTTCACGAATTATTTTCGCAGAATTTAGGCCTTTTAATTGTTTTGCATGCTTCTTCCGCCATTGATCGATCCTGGATGCAGCCAAGCGAAGCCTTTTCTCCCGCTCCTTTTCCTCTTTTAGCTCTTTGTAATCCTCAAAGGGAATTATCACTGCCAAGGGCCTGTTTGACCGAGAAATAATTATATGTGTTTTTTTATTGTGCACATCATCCAAGGTGCTTCCAAATTTTTTTCGGAAAGTTAATGCATTTATTGTCTTCACCGTTACCTCCTAGTGATTTACCTATAATATAGGATATAATATAGTATATGTCAATTGCCTTTAATGAAATTTACAGTGCAATTCATTGATTATATATATTCACAAAAATTATAACGAATCAGAGAAGTGATCGTTCTCACAAAAACTATAAATACAATCCTAAGAGAACAAATTGCCTGTATTCAGCAAGACCTCAAAAGGTGATTGAAAATCACCATAGGAATCACCTCTTAAGGCTATTTACTTGATATTTCATCTAAACTACTTTATTATCAACAGACAAGAGATATGTAGAATGAGGTTGTTAATGAAAAAAGCGCTGTTGAGATTATTCCTTTATCCGCTCATCCTGATTTTCATCGCAAGCTTCTCTTTTGCTGACAAAATTTATTTAAAAAATGGCTATACGATAACTGGCGAAATAATCTCTTCAGATGAAACGACTGTAACCATAAGAGCACCTGTCCTGGGTGTTATGACGATTGGGAAAGATAAAATCACTAAAATTGAACCGCCGCTGGAAGGATCTCCAGAAGAAAAAGAACCGGAGAAAGAGATAATCGAGCCCCAGACTCCAGAGCCAGAAGCACAAGAACCTGCCAAAAAGGCTGTTATTCCCCAGGAATCAAAGACAGAGAGCGCCGGTCAAGTACCTATCATTAAAGATTTTATAGGAAAACGACCGTTGAAAGACCGGATAAGCTTTTATCTTGGCGGAGGATTGACCAATATCGACGGCGGGGATTTAAACGATGTTATAAGAGACTACAAACAATTAATCGCTGATTATAATGATTTTTACCTCACTAACTACACCGCTGACTGGAACGAAATTAAAAGAATAACCAACTGGAAAGCAGAGGTACTGGTTAATATAACTTCCACTCTTAGTTTCGGTCTGGGCGTTGAGTATATGAACTACAAGATTCATAGAGGTAATATAGTACTAAATGATTCAGATAGCGGGACAGTTAATCAAGGCCTGTATTATTATAATTACACCTTAACAGACAATTACCAGTTTGCACCCCAGCAGGAATTAACGATTATTCCCATCACATTCAATTTATACTATTTCGTTCCCATCGGCAGAATAGCAGAAGTATTCGTCAAAGCAGGTGTTAGCTATAACGTCGGCAAACTTGAATATAACGAGACTTACGAATCTGATTATGACTATCAAGCAGATTATTATGCTAGTGATGATACTTTCTGGTATACCTATATTGATAACTATACAGAAGACGGAACTTATAGTTATAGTGTCAAAAGTAATGAATCAGGAATTCAAGCAGGTATTGGTTTTGACATCAAGCCTCTCCCGTTTGTGTCCCTAGTTGTCGAGGGCACTTACAGGCGTGCTAATTTTAAAACCTGGACTGGAAGCGGGAATGATAGCTGGATCTGGGATGAACAGTGGGGCCGTTCAGATTTAGGCTACAGTACTGACAGCGGGAACGAATCAGAGGCCTGGAGTGGAAGAATCTGGTATTATGATCTTTATGATTCCGACTTAGACAAACAGTATGGATTTCTGTCGCTGCATGAAGAGGCGCCTGAGGCTTCTGAATTTATCAAAAACCCACGCGTAGGAAAGATCAATATAAACGGCTTTTCCCTTAGATTAGGGATAAGAATCAACTTTTAATCCGCACGTTCCGTTTCTTCATATTCTCAATAACAAAAGGGTATTCCTCCAGGCCCTCTTCCTCAAGCCGGGCTCCTATTTCGTATTCTTCAAGAACTTTTTTCAGCCGGTCTATATCCTTATCAGTAAATAAATCTCTCATCACTGCTGGCCAGGCCTTCATCCCCTCCTTCTCCAATTCTTTTAGCGCTACCAGTGGATACTGGAAAAACTCCCTCTTTGCTCCCGCTACAAGCTCAAAAGATTCCTCATCCACACCTTTTAGAGAAATCCTTATCCACAAATTCTTAAATATTAATTTCTCTATAAGGTCCTTTCTACAACCCAGAAAAAACCCGTTCGTCTCGAGGATAAATACAGAATGAGGCTGCTCCTGGAATATAATCTTTAGCACTCCTAAAAGATGCTCGAGCGAGGCTTCACCTAAAAGAGGCTCAGACCCTGTTATCCTGAAGAGATGAAAAGACCTTTTCCTCGCAATTTCAAGCAAATTTGAAGCCACTTCCTGGGCAGAGTAGTATCTATCGAAGCGAGCCGGGTTTAAATTCCTGAAGTAATTCCAGCAATAGGCACAGAGAAAAGAACATCCTATGGCATCGGCAGTTGCGATTCCCCCATAATAAGGAGCTGCCCTGAACCTGTAATACAATCTTTTCCCATCTTTCATGACAAGGCGCTCAACCTCCTCAGCCCTCTTTACAGGATCAAAAGGAAAACGCAAGCTCATGGTTCACTCTCTCCAAAAAAGGAGATAAATCCCTCAATATATTCCCCCACAGGATGACAAAATACAAGAAAAGCTTCAACCCCCACAATTTAAGATTGGTATCTTCGAAGCTCCTGGCAGGTTTATTTCTTCTTCGTCTCTTTCGCTTTACCCTTTTCTTCTGCCTCAGGGTCGAGATCAGTATGGGTGGCGGGCATTTCAATATCTTGAGGAGTCACACTATAACTCTGTTTTATAAAACTATCCAGGGCATCAACGACATCAGGATCGAATTGTTTCCCTTTCAAGGCCTTAAGCTTTTTCATGGCATCATTGAAGGGCAGCGGTTTATTATACGGGCGCTGGGTGGTCATAGCATCAAAAGCATCTGCAGCACAGAGAATCCGGGCACCGAGTGGAATCTTCTTCCCCTTCAGACCATCTGGATAGCCTGTGCCACCATAATGCTCGTGATGGCCGCGAACCATGGGCAGGACAAAACTGAGGTACTCGATAGGCCTCAGGATATTCTCACCGGTGAGAACATGGGCCTGTATGGAGTGAAATTCCATAGTGGAGAGAGCGCTCTCTTTATCTATAATGCGTTCTCTGACACCAATTTTTCCTATATCATGGAGTTCGGCAGCAGTCTTAATCCTTTTACACTCCTCCTCACTTAATCTCATCTCCTGGGCAATTCCGAGCGCATAGCGGCTTGTTCTCTGCGAATGCCCGCGCGTATAAGGATCTTTTGCTTCCACAGTGTTCAGGAGCGCAAGTATTGCTTCATGGTATGCTTTCTGCAGGTCCTCGTAAAGCCTGGAGTTATCAATGGCCACTGCAGATTGGTTGGCCATTGCCGAAAGAAGAGCCACATCGTTCTCATCAAAACAATTTGGTTTTTCTCGGTTATCAAGATATATCAGACCTAACACTTCCCCCTGGTAGACAAGAGGGGCACACATGACAGAGCGAAGGTTCATGGTCATTATACTCTCTGCTCCTGAGAACCTCTCATCCTGGGCAGCATCGTTTGCCAGGATACAGACCTCTTCTTTGACCGACTTATTGAGAATGCTCCGGCTTATCTGGAAAGATTCAGTAGGAATATCGGGCCTGCTTTTGATGTATTTCGGCACAAACTCTTTGCCTTTATCTTTGAGAAGGATACAAACCCTTTGCACATCAGCGAAAACACTCAGCAATTTTTCAGCTATTTGATCGAGGAGCTCATCAAGCGTCTGTATAGAGTTTATCGAATTACCAACCTCATAGATCGTTTCAAGGTTCTTGAGCAGCCTTTCTGTAGTGGCCAGTTCTTTAGTCGTGGCCTGGGGCAGTTTTTCAGCAATGGTTTTAGAGGCGGAGACTACCTCTTCTATTTGATCCGACAACTTATCGAGAGGGATTGTTGAGGTGACAAGCGGTTTTCCATCCTGGAATTGGACGTCTGCGGCCACACGATCTTCACGAACCTGGATTTTGGTGTCGCCGATTCGTATCTCATCACCGGGCGCCAGTATCTGACGCGTGACTCGATTCTCGTTAATGAAGGAGCCGTTCATACTCTTCTTGTCATGGAATATGGAAATACCCCCCTCGACGATTATCTCAGCATGTATCCTGGATAACTTGGCATCGTCGATTATAATATCACAGACAGAATCGCGACCAATGACTGTCCGGGCACCGGTTAGGTCCCAGAGGGTGTCCTTGTCCGGACCTTCTACGCAGAAAAGCTTCATCGGGCTATCTCGTGATCTATCTCTATAACGCCTCGCACTCCTCTCTCCTTCTCCCCAGAGAATTTATAGCATAGAAGGAATATGAAGTCAAATGGAAGGAGGGGGAGGCGTCAAAGCAAAGTAAATGTATGCGGTTTTATACAACGTGAAACTGCCTGGCCTTAATCAAAATGAAAATGTCGTCTCTTGTCGTTTTATGTCGCCTTATGTCGTTTTTTGTCGCATCAAATGCTTCAAGTAATCCGGCATTCCTAAAAAGAAGCTTAATCATTCCCCCAGATTTATCATGCACACCAATAAGAAATCAGAATTCTTTTATTTAATTTCTAAATATGATCCATAAGGATTATGGTATGTTTGATGTAAATATCCGGAACTCAGATCACTTCCTACAAAATCAAATATCCTCAACCCACCTAAGACAGCAGCTATTTCATCGTTGCCATCATTATCAATGTCACCAACTGCAAGGCCTTGAAATCCACCCGTAACAGAAACTGAATTAACTATATTGTAGGTGTTATTTACATCATCATACTCGAATACATACATTGAATCCCCAGATGCTCCAATTACAACTTCTTTTTCCCCGTCTCCATTTATATCGCCCACATCAATGCCTTCAGTGAAATATCCCAGTTCTTCGCTTATAAAAACGGAGTCATATCCTTGATTATTTGGATTATGCTTCCATATCATGAGTCTGGAGTTGTTTCCTCCAGATACAATCTCATTAGATCCGTCATTGTCAGAGTCTCTTACCTTTGCATAGTCAATTCCTAGAAACCCAAGGCGCCGATCAAAAACATCTATCTGTTTTGCGACTATTTCTTCCCATATTCCACTTTCACTAAGCTTCCAAATAATCGGAGCACCTATATCAAACATAGCAAGTACAAGCTCGTTTTTTTCATCATTATCAGCATCGCCTACATCAATGGTATAAATTGTATGATCATACTCAGGAAAAACCCTTTCATGTTCAGGGATGAATGAATAAGATCCGTCCGATTCTTCTATTTTGTATATTTCAATATGCCTTCCCTTTAGAATCACAAGTTCATTCTCTTCGTCGTTATCAACATCTGCGATTATCGTGTCTCGAACTATGCTGGTTGATTCTCCAAGATAAGAACTTTCTCCCTTCGGTGAACCATTAGAACCACTCTCGAATATGAATATTTTTTGGTTATAATAATTTGTCACAACTTTATTTTTCCCCTTTCCAGAAGTTCCTTGACGAACTAAATAATTTACAACTGCGGATATTTCTTTATTCAAATCATTATCAATATCTCCAATACTTGTCAGTCGACCTGATACACCAATGGCTTCACTTGCCCAGGTATCTTGGTATTCTCCTACGACATCTCCATCAACATATTTTTGACCTATGCATTTAAACTGGTAGACTTTTCCAGCACAGTAAAGAAAACTTGAGCCCTTACAGACAATTTGCAAATACGTCTGATCTATTTCTAAAGGTTCGTATATTTTTGGCAAGCAATCTTGGCAGGGCTGATTTTCGGGCTCTTTATCAGACTGATATTCTTCATATTCACATATTCCATTGTTGTTGCACTTTGGTGGCTTCCCCTTTCCTGGCGGTTTTCCTTTGCCCTCTTTTTGAGCTTCAACAAAACTGATGCTCATAAAAAACAGAGAGAGAGCAAGGATGGTTACCAAACCAATAAGTTTTAACTCGCGGAATTTTCTCATTTATCCCTCCCTTAATTAAATATCAATTTTTAATTTCTTAATCATAGCATTAAGCTCTAA
>SMTZ1_10003615_pt1 | contig 17170 bp, 19 predicted proteins | sample DeeMarSWOR136_30_FD_25667 | JGI IMG/M metagenome (IMG submission 25667)
CCATCGGGGTGATATAAAACCCCTTATCCCCCTGCTCGGCCTGTCCCTGATCCAACGAGTCATCCTCACCGCACATGAGTGTGGACTTACTGATTTCTACGTGGTCACAGGGTACAGGGGTGAACAGGTGCAAGGACACCTCGACAAATTCAGCAAAGACAGAGGCATCAAGATAACCCACATTATCAACGATGAGTGGGAGAAGGGCAATGCTCTTTCCGTCGCTAAGGCAAAAGATATGTTGCATGAAAAGTTCATTCTGTTGATGGCGGATCATCTCTTTGACGAATCGATACTGGTCGGCCTTCAAAATGCGGCCATAGCTGATGGCGAGGTCATGCTGGCCATAGATCACAACATTACAAGCACTGAATTTGTCAATGTGGCTGATGTCACGAAGGTTCTCAGGGAAGATGATGCGATCCGAGACATAGGGAAGGATATCAAGAAATACAATGCCTACGATACTAGGATCTTTCTTTGTTCTCCAGGAATCTTCAGGGCCGCCGAAGAAAGCATGCGACAGGGGGATAGCTCCCTTTCAGGAGCCATGAGAGTCTTGGCCAAGAAGGCAAGGCCAGGTGCTTGAGCATCAATGACGGCTACTGGATTGACGTGGATGATGAGAAAGCCTTTAGAACCGCGGAAAGCGAGCTTTTGACCACGCTACCAGAAGCGTCGGACGGTCTGATATCGCGGTATGTAAACAGGCCTCTGTCAGGGAAGATCACACGGCATCTGCTAAAAACTGCGGTTACTCCAAACCATGCTTCCGTTGCAAGCTTTTTCGTTGCCATGTTGGGGGCACTCCTCTTTTTCCTAGGAGGATTCGCGAACCGAGTCGCTGGCGCTACTTTGGCACAGCTATCGTCTGTTCTTAACGGATGCGATGGTGCAATAGCGAGGTTGAAATATCAGGCTTTATCCTTTGGTGGACGGTTGGATGCTGTTCTAGACCGTTATGCTGACGCGTTTCTTCTCTTTGGATTGACATATCATGTATATGTTCCGCAAAAAGCGTTTCTGAACCTTATTTTTCGGCTTCATGGCAATAATCGGGTCTTTTGTGAACAGTTATACAGCCGACAAGTATGATCTGTTTATGAAGAACACGCTCGGCGGCGAGAAACAATCTTTCCGCATAGGTCGTGACGTGAGGATATTCATCATCTTTCTCGGGGCGTTGATGAATCAGCCACTGTTGACTCTTCTCATTCTTGCTCTCGTAACGAACGCAGAAAATGTCAGGAGGATAGTGGTCCTCTCTGACGGCGTATGATATGCGCAGGAGAGAAGGTCCAGGAAATCACTGGACAGCCTCCGTCTAGGGAGAGTCTTCCCTTACAAGCTTTCAAAAGAAGCTTTTGGCGCTAGATCCGGTCCCTATGAGGCCGGCAAGGAGCACCATGAGACCCCACAGAATGCCTGCGGCCAAAGATATGGCTGTCAGATTGAATTTCATCGTTACCTCCCAGTTTGATCTTCTCATCACTTCTATAATACCGCTCATTGACGGGTTGTCCTCGTGATTACATCTTGATGCGCTTCACCTGGCGATTCAGGCCGCCATTTCGGGGCAGGAATATGGGGCGTGGTGCCTTGACATCAAAAGGTCTTTGTGTGAGTATATTAGTGATTACTAATATAAATCCACGCTACATGAATGAAGCCCGAAAGCTCGCTCGCATCTTCAGAATTCTGTCGGTAGAGACGCGCGTCCGAATCGTTCAGCTGTTGAAGAATCATGCGCTGTGTGTGGGTGCGGGGGCAGTCTCCCAGCACCTGCGCGTTCTGCGCGATGCGGACCTAGTCGTGCCTGAGAAGAGGGGCTATTATGTCCACTATCGGTTGAACGAGAAGACGCTCGATCGGTGGAAGGATGCAGTGGAGCGATTCTTGGGAATCGAGTCCAAGATTGGCCTGTACAACAGCTCTGAACATTCACAGGAGAAAGGAGAAAGGCTATGTGTGAAGGCGGACAGGGGTGTCAAAAACCAAAAGAACTGATCGGTAAGCCCGAAGATTGTTCAGCTGAGCAGATCAGGAAGTGTCACGGAGACACAGTGGAGCACCCATGTACCAAACAGACAGAGAAGAAAAAAGGAGAGTAACGCTGGAGGGGAGTGACTCCATCATTCAGGTGGAGCAGCTTTGCAAAAGCTACGGAGATACTCGTGCCCTGGAGGACGCGAGCTTCGCCGTTCGCCGGGGTGAGATCTTCGGTTATCTTGGCCCCAATGGTGCTGGAAAAACCACAACCATCAACATCCTCTGTGGCCTGCTGAAGCGCGACACTGGAAAAGTGGCGGTTTGCGGGCTGGATATTGACCGTGATCCGGTCGCTGTGAAAGGACGGATTGGTGTTGTGCCCGAAGAATCAAACTTGTATCCGGAACTGACCTGCCGCAGGAATTTGGAGTATCTCGGCGAGTTGTACGGCCTGTCACGCGTTGCCCGAAAAAAGCAAGTGCATGATCTATTACAGACTTTCGATCTGGTCGACAAGGGAACGACGCCGTTTCGAGCGCTGTCACGAGGGATGAAGCGTCGCTTGACAGTTGCAGCGGCCCTCCTGCATGCGCCTGAGGTAGTTTTTTTGGACGAACCAACGGCAGGGCTCGACGTGCCCAGCGCACGAGCTCTTCGCAGCCTCATCCAGGCCATCAATGGCGATGGGACCACAGTGTTTCTTACGACACACAATTTAGCTGAGGCAGAGGCTCTGTGTGATCGCGTGCTTATTCTCGTGAAGGGGCGTGTTGTCGCCGAAGGGACCGGGCAGGAGATTCGGGGAAGGGTGGAAGAAACCAAAACGCTTTCGGTGGTTTTTTCAGGAGATGTTGTGCAGGAGTCATTACGTGCTGCTTGTCCAGCAGTTCATTCAGTTTTTCCGGTGGACGGTGCATGGCAGCTTGGAGTGACCGAGACGCACGCGGCGGTAGCACAAATCGTGTCGTTTGCCGAGAAACAGGGCATTCGGGTCTTGAAGATCGGAACAACCACTGCAAGTCTTGAAGATGCCTTCATGAGGATCGTCAACGACAAGGCCGACGGGCAGGAGGACGAGTCGTGAATCAGTTGGCCAATGTTTTTTTCATCAGCCGAAAGGACATTGAAAGCTATTACAGTAAGCCGCCCCTGATCACGTGGGGAATCCTCTTTCCGGCTGTACTCATGCTTGCCATCTACGTCAAGGACCCGACAACCTATCTCGACGTCGCCCCCGGGCTCATCGCTATGACACTCCTTTTCGGTAATACCTCCATGGCTGCCATCGTTGTGACCTTTGAGAAACGTTCGGGGACGTTGCAACGGTTACTCCTGACGCCCGTTACGATTCGGACCATCGTCACAGGCAAAGCGGCCAGTGCGGCGGTCTATGGCATTGCGACCTCGCTGGTTATCATGGTAGGGCTCATTTGCCTGCTCGGGATGCGCATTGTCAATCCTTTTGTGTTGAGCATTGGCCTACTCTTGGGAGCAGGAACATTTTCCCTCTTGGGCCTTATTGCTTCGGTGATGGTCCGGGAGGTCTTTGAGGCGATGACGCTGATGAACCTCTTAAGGTTCCCGATGCTTTTTATCAGCGGCGTTTTCATGCCAGTAGCGGTGTTCCCGGCTTGGATCAAACCAGTGTCCATGATTTCGCCTCTGACCTACGTGGTGGAACTGCTGCGCTTCGGCATCTTTGGGGAGTCGTACTTTTCCTCGCCGTGGATATGCATTTTTGTGGCAGCTGGTTTCCTGGTCATCAGTTGGTTACTCGCGGGGCCAGCGTTTGGGCGATCCGCGGACCGGTGACCGTATGTTCTTTGGAGGGATGCAAAAGCACCCGTGGGCTGATATGTCGAATCCTGTCGCAAGTATCAAGAAACCGGTGATATGTCTGGACGTGCTTTTAGCGATTGCGGACCTCTTCGCCTCGGCGGGTTAAGGACTTGAAACCGTCCCTTTTCCACCTCGCCTGAGCCATACATGGACAAGATGTTCTAACGAGGGCTCGGAAGAATGCCCTTGCTTAGGCCGGCAGTGGGCCCATTCCGAGTCAACTGTCACCGGCCGGCCTATATCTATCTAAAATCGTCTCAATGATCCTGGTTGTTGAGGCACCCTCAACGTACGGCACAGTTACACTTTTGGCGACGAATTCCCTCCCCACAATATCTTTCTCGTTCCAATCTCCGCCTTTCACCAGACAATCAGGGCGCAACAAGGAGATGAGTTCGAAGGGATCAGGCTCAGCGAAGGGTACCACATAGTCGACTGATTCCAGAGCCGCCAGAACAGCCATTCTCTCTTCTTCAGAGACGATCGGCCTCGTCCCTCCCTTGATCTCTTGCACGGATGTATCCGTGTTTATCCCAACTATCAAAACATCACCCAATTTGCGAGCCTCTTCCAAATATGTCACATGCCCTCTGTGCAATATGTCGAAGCAACCGTTGGTGAAGACGATCTTCTTGCCCTGGGTTTTCAAATCCGCGACAATTTCCCTGAGTTCTGCTCGTTCCTTGATTTTGTTGCGAATCGGTCTCAATTATTTCCCCTCGTGAAAAGCTCGTATAGCAACGTCGGTCTCATCAGCACGCTGAGCTTGTGCTGCCCGCCCAATGCCAGACTTACGTTCTCACATCTCGCAGGAGGGGCCTCGAGGCTACGTCGAACTTATACTAACAAGTTTGAACACGTGAATCAAGAAACGGATCACGACAGGAAAATCGTTCTACAGCAGGGACATTCAGAATCCCTATTCAATCGTGTCATGAGGAAGCAACGCCACGGTTATTGCCCAAATTCAAAACATATGTCCATAATGCGTGACTAGGGTGGCACAAGGCCACGAGAAGACCATAAAGCTATTTCTGTTGTTGAATTTGTTAGGTTGTGATATTATTTTAAAAAATCGGAGTTCATGAATACAACGAGGACACAGTGGGTCAGATACACAAAAGTCTAATATTTTGGTTAATCCTCATCCTCATGATGATATTACTCTTCAATTCATTTTCCCCTAAGGGGGGTAAGGAGAAACAGGTTATTTTTAGTGATTTTATGAATGCAGTGTCTTCGGGGGAGGTGGCTAGCGTCACGATACAGGGGGAGACAATAACGGGTCGGTTCACAAATGGCAACGCTTTCAAAACGTATGCCCCAGCCGATCCTGATTTGGTGCCGATGCTTCGGGAGAGAGGAATCCAGATTGCGGCCAAACCTGAAAACGACTCGCCCTTTCTACACACGGTGTTGATTTCGTGGCTTCCGATGCTCTTGCTCATCGGGGTGTGGATTTTTTTCATGAGACAGATGCAGGCGGGCGGTGGGAAGGCCATGTCTTTTGGAAAGAGCAAAGCTCGCCTTTTCCTCAAGGATGAAGGGAAGAGAGTCACGTTTCAGGACGTGGCTGGGATCGACGAATCAAAGGAAGAAGTGCGGGAGATTATCGAGTTTCTGAGGGAGCCCCAGAAGTTTACGAGGCTCGGGGGTCGAATACCAAAGGGTATTTTGTTAGTGGGTCCACCTGGTTCGGGTAAGACACTCCTCGCGCGAGCCATTGCCGGTGAAGCAGACGTTCCGTTCTTAAGCATCAGTGGATCTGACTTCGTTGAGATGTTCGTGGGAGTCGGGGCGTCGCGGGTGCGCGATCTTTTCTTGCAGGCCAAGAAGAATGCCCCCTGTATCCTCTTCATTGATGAAATAGATGCAGTCGGTAGATACCGGGGCGCCGGCCTAGGGGGAGGTCATGACGAACGAGAGCAGACGCTGAACCAACTCCTCGTTGAGATGGATGGTTTTGAGGTGAATGAGGGGACAATCATCATTGCGGCGACAAATAGACCTGACATCCTCGACCCGGCGCTGCTTCGCCCTGGTCGGTTCGACCGACAAGTGGTCGTGTCCATCCCTGATGTCAAAGGCAGGACAGAGATATTAGAGGTACACACAACAAATACCCCCCTGGCCGACACTGTGGATCTCAGAGTACTGGCTAGGGGGACGCCGGGGTTCACCGGGGCTGATTTAGAGAATTTGGTAAATGAGGCGGCGCTGCTGGCTGCCAAGCAGAATAAGAAGCGCATAGATATGCAAGACTTGGAGCAGGCCAAGGACAAGGTGCTCATGGGCACCGAACGTCGAAGCATGATTATTTCGGACGAAGAGAAGAAAGACACCGCATACCACGAAGCTGGTCATGCTCTGGTGGCCAAGTTAATACCCGGGGCAGACCCTATCCACAAGGTCACGATCATTCCCCGGGGACGGGCTTTAGGCGTTACCCAACAGTTACCCCTTGATGAGCGACATATTTATCCCGTGGAATATCTCATTGCTAACATCACTACCCTCCTGGGAGGGAGAGCGGCTGAAGAGCTTGTCCTGGAACGTTTCACCACTGGGGCAGGGAATGACATCGAAAAGGCGACGGAGATCGCTCGGAAGATGGTGTGTGAATGGGGAATGAGTGAGTCCCTCGGTCCTCTTTCTTTCGGAAAAAGGGACGAACAAATATTTCTGGGCAAGGAGTTAGCACAATATCGGGATTACAGTGAGAGGACTGCCCAGGAGATAGATGGGGAGATAAGACGAATCGTGATACAGTGCTATGGTCGAGCGAAGGAGTTACTGCAGGAGAACCTCGATCTTCTCAATGGACTGGCGAAAAGCTTACTCGAGAGGGAGTCCCTTACGGGCGATGAGATCGACGAAATTGTCCAGGAGGGGGCGCGGGCATGATTTGCCCCCGGGGCGGGAACAGGAGGAGCTTCTCGCTCCGTTGCAGCCAGGGAGAGTTACTACTGGGGAAAAAGACCCTGGTCATGGGAGTCTTAAATGTCACTCCTGATTCTTTTTCCGATGGAGGGCTTTTTTTTAAACCAACTCGGGCTATTGAGCATGGGCTCAAGATGGCCGAGGAAGGAGCTGACATTATTGATGTTGGCGGAGAGTCTACTCGACCGGGTTCTGATGCAATCTCCCCTGAAGAAGAGTTAGAGAGAATTATACCTGTCGTAGCAGCACTGTCGCCCCAACTTACCATTCCTATTTCAGCCGATACCTACAAATCACGGGTGGCTGAAGAGGCCATCGAGGCCGGGGCCCAGATTGTAAATGACATCAGTGGCTTGCGGTTTGATCCCCAGATGCCCTCTGTTGTCGTCAAATATGGGTGTCCGGTGATCATGATGCACGTCAAGGGGACTCCGAAAACAATGCAGGACAACCCTCAGTACGAAGACGTCATAGGTGAAATCATCACGTATTTTCGTGAAGGCATAGAAATTCTGGAACGAGCTGGGGGTGATCGGGAACAGGTGATTGTCGATCCCGGAATCGGATTTGGTAAGAGGGCCCAGGACAATCTTGTGATCCTCAACAGGCTCAATGAGCTGTCTGTTCTGGGGCGACCGATCTCGGTGGGAACCTCACGCAAGTCTTTTATTGGTGCAGTATTGGGCCGCGACGTGGGTGACAGAGAGATAGGAACTCTAGCCTCAGTAGCGGTCTCGGTTGTGCGTGGTGCACACGTCGTCAGGGTGCACGAGGTCGCTCCGGCACGGCAGGTGGTTGACATGGTAGATGCTGTGTCAAATGCCGAGGCTTGATAGCAATGATGGGAATAGTTGAAATCTTCAGCGATTTCAGATGGCAGGATGCCGTAGACATACTCATTGTCTCGGCAGTAATCTACTGGATTATTCTGCTTATTCGCGGGACCCGATCACTGCAGATGCTCATTGGTTTAATCTTGCTCATACTGGCCTTTCTGATCTCCCAAAAGGGAAGACTGACAACCCTTTCCTGGATGCTCAACAACTTTCTCAGCTCCATCATTCTGATCATAGTGGTGATATTCCAGAGTGATATCCGTCGTGCCCTCTCTACGGTGGGGCAGAACCCTTTTTTTCTTGGAGGATCCTCTCCGCATGGGGCGCCTATTATCGAGGAGATCATCAGTGCCGCTATCAGCATGGCTAGTAGGAAGATAGGTGCGCTGGTCGTGCTTGAGCGGGAGGCTGACGTGGATCAACACGTTGAAGTGGGTCTACCGATAGACGCCACGGTGACCAAAGAACTGATCATGTCCATCTTTGTCCCCGATTCACCCCTTCACGACGGAGCCATCCTGATCAAAAGAGGGAAATTAACGGCAGCCCGGTGTGTCTTGCCGCTGACGTCAGCCCCACGGCTAGTCCAGAGCATGGGCACCCGCCACCGGGCGGCCCTGGGACTGACCGAGGAGACCGATGCGGTGGTCATCGTCGTGTCAGAAGAGAAGGGTACCATCTCACTGGCTATTGGGGGAAAGCTGACGAGAAATCTCGACGCCAATGGCCTCAGGCGGGTCTTGTACAATCTCTTCGTTGGCAGGCAAGAAAAGAGACGGATCATCCCAATCAGGTAACATGAAACCTATTGAAATTATTACAAAGAATCCAGGCCTGAAGGCAATTTCTCTTGTTCTCGCTATCATTCTGTGGCTCTTTGTGACGAGCGAAACAGGAGGGGAACTTTCCGTCGCCACTCCACTTGAGTTTTACGAGCTTCCTGGGAAGCTTATTGTGACCAGCGTCAGTGCGGAAGCCATAAACGTGCGTATCAATGGATCTCGGTCACAGCTTGAGCGGCTTGCCAGCAGAGACATTAGGACGAGAGTTGATCTCTCCGACGCCAAACAGGGGGCAAATACCTTTGACATCCTTCCAAGAAACGTAACTGTTCCCCAGGGGCTTAAGATCAGCCAAATCAGCCCCAGCTCGATCAAAGTTGAACTCGATCAGGTGGTGGACAAAATTGTGCGTATTCAACCTGTGGTACAAGGGAAGCCTGAAGCGGGTTACCGGGTGACCCGGATCACGGTCGATCCGCGGTACATCAAGCTAGAAGGGGCACGGAGCCGACTGATGGAAATCAGAGAGGTATCCACTGAGGAGATTGATGTTTCTGGTCTCAGGGAGACAGTGAAAGTTGAAGTTGCGCTGAGACTCGCTGACCTGAATCTGAAGCGAGGCGTGGCTAGACGGGTCAGGGTGACGGTGGAGATTGAAGAGGAGAGAGCTGAAAAGTGAAAAAGCTATTCGGAACAGACGGAGTGCGGGGCACGGCGAACCAAGACCCGATGACTGGCGAGGTGGCCATGCAAATTGGGAGAGCTGTGGCCTATCTCTTGCGGAATCGTAGCGGGAGGCAGAGGGTTGTTCTCGGAAAGGACACACGGCTGTCCGGATACATGTTGGAAACGGCCATTGCCTCGGGAATCTGCTCGATGGGTGGTGATGTTCTTTTGGTTGGTCCCATGCCTACTCCCGGGATCGCCTTTCTTACGAGGGATATGCGGGCAGACGCAGGGATTGTTATCTCCGCGTCGCACAACCCTTTCTATGATAACGGAATTAAGATTTTCTCTGGTGACGGTTTCAAACTCCCTGACGAGATGGAACATAAGCTTGAAAAATTAATCTTTTCTGACGAACTAAACAGCTTTCGCCCCACTGGGGAAGGGGTGGGCCGAGCCAGCCGGATCGATGATGCCGTCGGTAGGTACATAATATTCTTGAAGAGCACCTTTCCCCACGATCTCAACCTGCAAGGCATGAAGATCGTGGTGGACTGTGCCAATGGGGCGGCGTACAAAGTGACCCCTACGTTGCTGCGGGAGCTCTCAGCTGAGGTGTACGCTGTCGGCGTAGAGCCCGATGGTACAAATATTAATCTCAACTGTGGATCGTTGCAGCCTGAGCTGATTAGTCGACTGGTCGTAGAGAAGGGGGCCGATTTGGGTATCGCCTTTGACGGTGACGCCGACCGCGTGGTTTTTGTGGACCACAACGGGAAACTGGTAGATGGTGATCACATTATGGCTGTCTGTTTTCTGGAAATGATGCGGGAGGGACGGCTGAAGAAGAACACGCTGGTCGCTACCGTCATGAGCAATATGGGTCTGGAAATGGTTGTCACGGAAGCCGGGGGAAAGTTGGTGAGGGCCCCGGTAGGTGACCGCTATGTGGTCGAGGAGATGGTGAAGGGGGGATACAATCTGGGCGGGGAGCAATCAGGACATGTCGTGTTCTTGGATCACAATACCACCGGAGACGGTCTCCTGACTGCCCTTGAGGTGTTAGCCATAATGAGAAAAAGGGAGACACCACTGGCTGAGTTGGCTGGGGTGATGGTTACTTACCCTCAAACCCAACGGACTGTCAGGGTCCAGGAGAAAAGGCCGCTCTCGGAAATACCGAAGCTTCAAGAGATGATAAGGGGATTCGAGAGTTTACTGGGTGAGCGGGGAAGAATCCTAGTCAGGTACTCGGGGACTGAACCAGTATTGCGCATCATGGTCGAGGGGGAAAATGGTGGGCAGATTGCTCAAATGGCCGATGCCATGACCGAGACAGCGCAACGCATTTTGGGATAGGTGGGCGGAAGCAATGAGATTGGGGGTTAACGTCGACCATGTGGCAACGGTGCGAGAGGCAAGAAGAAGCACCTATCCTGATCCGGTGACTGCTGCCGCCTTAGCCGAGCTGGCGGGAGCGGCGAGCATCGTGGTACACCTGAGAGAGGACAGGAGACATATTAGAGATCGGGATTTGCAGATCCTCAGGGAGACGGTTCAGACGAGCTTGAATATGGAGATGGCAGCAACGCCGGAGATGATCCGAATTGCCACGACGCTGAAGCCAGACACGTCAACATTGGTTCCTGAGAAGCGACAGGAGCTCACTACCGAGGGTGGACTCAATGTACTCGGGAACCGAAAGAGAATACATGAAGCCGTCAAAGCTCTTCAGGATGAGGGCATCACAGTCAGCTTGTTTATTGATCCTGTTCGGGAGCAGATACAGGCTGCCCGTGAGGTGGAAGCTAATGCCATTGAGATCCACACTGGTGCGTACTGTGAGGCCAAGAATCCAGCGACGATGGCTGAGGAACTCAAATCGGTGATGGTTGCTGCACAACAGGCCAGTGGTCTTGACCTAGAGGTGAAGGCTGGGCACGGCCTCAACTATACCAATGTACACCCCATTGCGGCAATTCCAGACATAGAGGAGTTGAGCATCGGACACAGCATTGTGGCACGGGCAGTATTGGTGGGGATGGAGCAAGCGGTTCGGGAGATGATTGCCCTTATTTCAGTGTCACCTCCTGCACCATCTCGAACATAAACTGACTGGCAAAACCTAGGTTCTCGATCGAAAGACGTTCGTTGTGACCGTGAACCAACCGCAGATCTTCATGAGTCAAACGCAGCGGGGAGAAGTCGTAACAGGGGACTTCTGCTTTTCGGAAGAAGCGGCTGTCAGTTGCACCGGTGATGAGAACGGGAGTAACCACACATCCAGGATTTCTCCTCTGGGCTACTGTCTGGATGGCGCGGTACAGTTCATTGTCCGTGGGTGAAGGAGGAGGGGAGAAGTGGTCGAAACCTGCCACCGGCGCTAGTTCCACCTCATCGTTCAGAAGTTCGCTGATCTGGATGAAAAAGTCGTTGCAGGAGGCGCCTGGGAGTATTCGGCAGTCGAAAGCTGCCTCAGCGTCAGAGGGAATCACGTTGACCTTGCTTCCTGCCTTCAGTACAGTGGGAGTCACGGTATTCCGAACCATGGCATTGTAATACGGGTTTGCCGTGAAGCTTGCGACGAAGGAGGGTTCGTACAGCGCTTCCTCTATATTGCGATACGCCTCTGACTCTTCAGCAGGTTTAATTCTGGCCAGGTTAGCGAAATATTCTTTCACTAGCGGAATGACCACAAAGGGAGTCTCCCACTCGACCAGTCGATTCAGTGCACGGATCAACTTCACATTCGCACTATCCTGATGGGGCATAGAGCCGTGTCCGGAAGCCCCCCTGGCCCGGAGAGTAAACTGGCATACCACCTTCTGGGCTGTTGATATCTCATAGTGAGATACCTCTCCGTTCTCCAGCAGCATGATACCTCCCCCCTCATTGAGCACAAAGGCTGCCTGTTTTAGACGAGGGTCGTGATCCATCATCCATTTTACCCCTAACCTCCCTCCCGTCTCTTCATCAGCTGTAGCTAGAAAGAGGATGTCTCGCTTCAATGGGATTTTGTGGCGCTTTAGCAATAAGACAGTCATCAGTTGCGCCACTGCACTGCCCTTCATATCGATGGCGCCGCGTCCGCATATGTAACCGTTCTTGACAATCCCAGCAAAGGGGTCTACATCCCATTTGTCTTCTTCCACCGGCACCACGTCCATGTGATTGAGAAGAACCAAGGCACCCTCCCCACTACTGCCCGGCAGGCGGGCCACGAGATTGGCACGATGAGGTGCAGGTTCATAGATTGTGGCATCGATGTCGTCTTTTTTTAGAATCTCCCTCAGGTATAGGGCGGCTTCCAACTCATTTCCTGGGGGATTGGTCGTGTTGATTTTGACGTAATTCCTGAGAATTTCGACGGCTTCATCCTGGATCGCCTGCCAGTCGATTTGGTCTTTGATCATTAGTCCCTCCAGCATTCTTGTGAAGCTATGGGTACAGTGTTCAACTTGTGGTCTGCATGCAGATTCGGGTGTCCGCCTCCTTTGAAGAATTTTACTGTGCGATTAGACAGTACACAAGGAAAACATGTGTTTTGGAATCAGTCGGAGAAGCAACGTAACCATCGGTCTTCAGGATAGCATGATGGAAGACGTGCATACCTCAGAGTTCGTCGTTGAATCCACCCCGGACAAATGGGTGTATGGTGTGACAACACTAACCAAGTGTTGATGCTATCCAATCGCCGAGATGGTGGGTTACAAAAATGACCACCAGGGCAATAAGCACATGCTCCGCAATGACCTTGGCCGGTTTTACTTGTTGTTCCCTGGCGATGATAAAACTGAGAATGCTCAAGAGACACAGGCCCCCAATGACGCTAACCAGGATTGCTGTCGCGAGTTCTAGAAGTACGAGCGGAAGAATGAAAACGGAAGCGAAGATAAACTTCGACACAAAGGTGGCAATGGTTGATTCCCATATTTGCCGCTCTGTGTGTTTATTCTCAGCTTCCTCAGCGATGTGAATGCCAAGTGCATCCGAAAGTGCATCTGCAATCGCTACTATGGCTATACCACCTACAACAGCGAGCTTTGAATGCGTACCCGCATGTAAGCCGACTATTAATCCCAGCGTAGTGATTATGCCCGACGTTAGGCCAAAGCTGAGTCCGGTCTTTATGGAATGTGGCAACACGGTCGTCTGACCCCGATCTGTTGTCTAACCTTGGCGTTACATTGGTCGCACCAGGCATCCGGTGGTTCTGTCGGTTCAGCAAAGGTGGCGTCGCTGGCATTTGATCCACCCATTGTGAAGCGCTGGGTTGGCGCGGTTCTACCTTGTCATCCTCGTCTACAGACCGACACCCCGTCTGCTGCGGCTCTCGGTTTTGATTAACCCCGAATGACCGCACCCGCACTATAGCACGAAAATCTTATTCCTGTTAAGGATTTCTCGACCGTTCGGACAGACTGCGAGGAAGCGTATCATTAACACACCTTGTTTCTTGCCAGTGATGAGAATACGGGATTGTTCTGCGGTGATGGGCAACGCAACGGTAACAGAGGAACCCGTGGACGGTGTAAGGAGGGAGGCAAGTGTGGCGCAGAAGGTGATGGTCTTTTTTGTCCCGCCCGAGCTGATTGTATCTCTCTGGTGATTGAGTCGTTGGCTGATCAAGTCATCTGTTGGACAATACGAGCTGTCGGCTAGCGCGGAGACCGTGAGTCAGCCAGGGACGTCAGTCCTCCCCGAATAAGGGAACGATCTTGAACCGTTCAACGTCCACCAGCCCCTTGTCGGTGACCTTGAGTTCAGGTATGACGGGCAGGGCCAAGAAGGAAAGGGTCATAAAGGGATCTGTCAAGGTTCCTCCCATCTCCCTGACCGTGTGATGGAGGCTGTCAAGTCTACCCCGGACCTCCTCCATAGGTGAGTCAGACATGAGTCCTGCAACTGGCAAGGGTAGGGAATCCAGAATCGTACCTTCCTGGACTGCGATTAATCCGCCACCCATTTCAGCGATTGTCCGCACAGCCAGAGTCATGTCATTATCATCGACGCCGACCACCACGATATTGTGAGAATCGTGGGCAACGGAGGAGCCGATGACGCCTTTTTGAAGACCAAAGCCTTTGACGAACCCAATCCCGACATTTCCCGTACCCTTGTGCCTCTCTACCACTGCGACCTTCAGAATGTCTCTCTGAAGGTCGGCGACAACACACCCATTCTGCTCTTTCACAGGATGGACGATCTTTTTTGTTACTATTTGTTCGGGAATGACCTCGATGACCTTCATTACATTTCCCTGGACAGCTATACGGAGTCGCTCGGAACCAATTAGTGCCATGTTGAAGGTGTTTTTTGTCCTGATCCTTTCCCCTTTCCATGGCCCAGAGAGAATCCCGCCACGCTCGGCAACCATGCGGCCATCTTTGTACACCTGCCAAATCTTCATCGCTTTCATGTCTTCTATTACCGCGAGATCAGCCCTGTAACCAGGCGCGATTGCGCCCAGTTTCGGTAATGAAAAGTACTCAGCAGGATTGATGGTGGCCATCTGGATCGCAGTAACCGGATCAATGCCCCGTTGGATCGCCTTCTTGACACACAGGTCGATGCTTCCCTCTGCAATGAGGTCAGCGGGATGGCGATCGTCAGATGCGAACATACACCGGCGGGCGTTCTTCGGAGTGACGAGCAAAATGAGTTCTTCGAGGTTTTTTGCTGCGGAGCCCTCCCTGATCATAATGTGCATCCCTTGGACCAACTTTTCCTCAGCTTCTTTTCTGCTGGTACATTCATGATCTGAAGAGATTCCAGCAACAATGTAGGCCGTGAGGTCCTTTCCGCTGAGCCCCGGGGCATGCCCATCAATCTTCTTGGTACCCGCTAGCTCGAGCTTTTTGAGCACTTCAGGGGTTCTGTGAACGACACCGGGAAAATTCATCATTTCACCCAGGCCCAGAGCCCATTCTTCTGTCATGAGGTCGCGAAGATCCTCCGCGCTGATACGAGCCCCGGAGGTTTCCAAGGGTGTTGCCGGGACGCATGAGGGGAGCATACAATACAGATTGAACGGAACCGGTCTCACGTTCTCGAACATCAGTCGTATTCCCTCTGTCCCAAGAACATTGGCGATTTCATGAAAATCAGTAACGGCCGTGGTTACCCCATGGGGAAGCACTGTCCGGGCATATTCGCGCGGCGTCACCATGCTGCTCTCGATGTGAACGTGGGGGTCGATGAAGGCCGGAGCGAGAAACATGCCCTGCAGATCTATTACGTGCCGAGAAGGATAATCCCCGAATCCTACGACGACTCCGCCAGCAACGGCCACATTTCTCGGTTCGATCTTGGCCGATATAACGTTGATCACCCGAGCATTTTTCAAACAGAGATCGACCTCCCGTTCCCCTCTGGCCAGTGCGATGGCGTCACGTAGCTCCATCATATTCTCTCAATGCACGACTGTGCGCACTATACCCCGTTTGCATGGATATGACAATGAACCGCTGTTTCTCTGTACAGCCATAACCTGAAGATAAATCGTCGGCCTTGGAAGAACACGAAGTGTGGCCCCGATTCTTCGGTTATGCACGGGGTCATCGATGGCAATAGGTTGGTTGCACGCTCTGCAATCATAGTGGTAACATAAAAAGAAGGTAAGAAGGATTCTGGGGAACACGAGTGAAGTATGTTGTTATTCTTACAGGGAGGTTCACGTGATGGCTGCCGAGCAAGAACCAAAGGTAATCGGGGTCAGTTGCAGCCCCCGCAAGGGAGGCAACACAGACATCTTAGTCCAGCAGGTATTGGTGAGGGCTGAGGAAGCTGGCGCGGGAGTTGAGTTCGTGCGGGTTGCAGATATGCGGATTGCCCCTTGTGACGCCTGCTGGAGGTGCGCCGAGACGGAGCAGTGCCACATTAACGACGACATGCAGGGCATTTATCCCAAGCTCATTGGTGCTGACGGAATTGTCATTGGAAGCCCAGTTCATATGGCCTACAACGTGAGCGGACAGGCTCAGGTCTTCTTTGACCGCACCTTCCCATTCTGGCATCAAAAGACGTTGAGAAATAAAGTGGGCGGGAGTGTGGCGGTCGCAAATCGCAGAGGGGCCTTCAGCGTTATAACAATCATTAACAACGTGTTTTTTGGCCACGATATGATTATCGCAGGTTACGCCAATGGTTATGGGCGCAACCCGGGAGACGTGCGAAAAGATGAAAGAGCAATACGTGAAGCTACAGTCCTCGGAAAACGCATGTGTGATCTCATACGGGTTCTCAGAGATGATATCAAATGAGACCCTGCGAGTTCCAGGGTGAATCTGCGTTTCTTGGTAACAAATCGTCGACGGGAAGAGGATCAACTGAACATGGCTGAGCAAATCAGTACCGATGTGGTCGTTGTCGGAGCGGGAATCGCCGGGCTTTCGGCGGCATTGGAAGCCCATCAAATGGGGGTGAACATAGCGGTCGTAGAAAAGCTGAAAGCTGCCCGGGGTAATACCCACTACGCTGGCGGAGGACATTTTCATAAGGTGTCGCGCTCACCCAAGGAGATTGTTCAAGAAGCCGCTGCAAGCGGCAAGGGAAGGGTGGATGCGGACCTGGTGCGAAGTTTCGCTGAAAATGTCAATGACGGAATAGACTGGATGGCGTCTTTGGGGCTCGAGTGGTACAGAGGTACGCCGGTGAGCGGACGACCCCGCAGCTTGGAGAAAGACGGACTGGGGAGGTATCGGGTGAGAGGGGGCGGAGCCGCCATCTGCCGGACCCTTGTCTCCGCCGTCAAAGAACGGGGGATAGATGTCTGGTATCAAACTAGGGCGGACAAGATTCTTACTGATGGCCACGGCACAGTAACAGGGTTGAGAGTCGAGAGCAAGAGAAAACAGGTCGAATTTAGCGCCCGGACCATCGTGTTGGCCACCGGGGGATTTCAAGGCAACAAGAAAATGGTGGAAACGTACATCGGACCGTGGCTGTTGAGGGCAAAATACAGTGGTAGTCCGTTTAACACCGGTGATGGCCACGTGATGGCATTGGAATTGGGGGCTCAATTGATTCATATGGACCAGTGGCACGGCTCCCTACGAAATCGCCACAGGATCAACCCCTATCCTCGCCTTCAGTACGGCAGTATCTTGGTAAACGGAC
>SMTZ1_10006815_pt1 | contig 17170 bp, 21 predicted proteins | sample DeeMarSWOR136_30_FD_25667 | JGI IMG/M metagenome (IMG submission 25667)
TTATTGCAGAGCCTCTGGTACGAGACTGTTAATAGTGTTCAGTGATTCGATTGCATCCTCGTACGGCATCTCAAATATCAAAGGGCCTTCGAACTTGTCTTTGACAAGTTCCAATAGGAAATCTCTGACCGGCATATCGCCCGTTCCTAACGCCAAGTGATCTTGGTAGCCGCCAGCCTCGTTCTTCTCGGCCAAACCGTCATTCAGATGAATCTCTGTTATTCTGTCACGGTGTTTCCGATAGAAATCAGACAGAGGTTCATCTCCACACTGTTTTGTGAGTAGGTGCCCCGTATCGAAACATATGCTGGTGTTGAACTCGTCAACAATCTCCCGGGTAAACTCGAAGGGGAACTCAATATTCTCAATTGCAAGTTTCCGGGGATTGACCTCTGACTTGCTGATAATCTCCTCGACGCTCTTCATGGCAAAGGCATTCATGTATCCTTGTACCAAGCGGTCCACGCCCGGTGAGAATCCCTGCCTGCAGTACTCAGCGGCCAGGGAGCCCGTAGAGTGAAGTACGTATGCCTCAGGCTCAAGATCCTCTACAACCCTAATGGAGTGGACATTGCTATCCACACTTCCAGTACGAATGTAATCATTGAACGAGGACATTTCGATGGCCCAGAATGGCAAATGAGCAGTGTACGAGAGACCTAGCTCGTCCTTTAGCTCCGCGAGTTCTAAGATGACTTCGGGCGTCAACGAGCCAGGCACCATGTGCTCAATCTCCATGGGAATCTCAATCGCCGCTGCCTCTCGGACTATCTCAACCATACTGATACGAGAGAAGTCTGGGATGCCTCCGGCGACGATTCTCTTTACTGCAGGTATAAATTCGATTGCGACTACGCCAAAGCGCATCTCCACTTCACCTCATCTGAGCAGACTAGGGAATGATTCCAGTCAACCACACGTGTAAGCCCGCTATCACTGGCAAAAAGAGTGTTGCCGTGAGAGTAATGACCACTAGAAGCGTGTTTATAGATGGCCCAGCCGTATCTTTGAACGGGTCCCCAATCATATCAGCTGTGACAGCTCGATCCCATACCTCATAATGCTCTTTCGTTCCCTTCTTGTGTTTGGAGTATTCAGGAGACTCTATGATCTTCTTGGTATTGTCCCAGGCCCCTCCTGCATTGTCCATCAAGAGAGCCATTACGAGTCCAGTCAGGACTGCGCCCCCCAGATATCCTGCAAGCGCCTCCAGTCCAAGTAGGGCCCCAGTTGCGATGGTAATCAATATGGCAACCAATGTGCCAGGCATCAGTTCCCTTATTGCACCAGAGGTGGCAATACCGATACATGCATCATAGTCGGGTTTGGAGGTGCCTTCTAAGATTCCCGGGTCCGCACTGAACTGCCTGCGTATCTCCTCGATCATCCGCTCAGAGTTACGTTCTACTCCGAGAATCAGTATTGCTGAGAATGCCACCGGGACCAGTGCACCGATAAGAGCGCCTGCCAACACCACTGGCGCCGCAAGATTCACGTCAGTCACAGGCACTACACCTGGAATTCGCAGGGTGTCTGTGGATTCAAGAAACGCTGCAAAGAGTGCAAGCACTGATACTGCAGAAGCGCCGATGGCAAAGCCTTTGGTAATCGCCTTTGTTGTATTGCCACTGGCATCGAGTCTGTCACAGACCACGATTGCCTTCTCAGGTGCTTGAGCCTGTTCGATGATTCCTCTTGCATTATCAACAATCGGACCATAAGCATCTGAACTCATTATCATTCCGTTGGTAGACAGCAAGCCGACAGCTGCTATCGCCACACAGTATATGCCATTTTCCCAAGTGACTGGACCTAGTGCATTGGCCCCAGATCCAAGTAGGAATGATGCCACCATGGCAGAAGCAATGGCGACGACTGACGGTACTACACTGAGCAGTCCGTATGAGTAACCTGAGAGAATCAGATTAGCAGAACTCTTCTCAGCTGAGTCAACCATTCTCTGAACTGGCTTGAAGCGTCCAAGTCCACGGTAGCTAGTGAACACATCACTTGTAAAGCCAATGAAGACGCCAGCAAGAAGTCCTATGATTGCAGCAAGGGCAATTGAGATGTCAAGTTGAAGAATCAGAACAATAGTCACAGTGAACACAGCAAATAGGATAGTTGTGATGTATGTCCCCCGATTCAGTGCTGGCCCTGGGTCTTGGTCGGATTTTGCTCGGACCATGAAGACGCCCATGACCGAGGCAAGAGTTCCGAGAGCGGCGATCATGAGTGGGAGGAGGCCAAAAAGGGGAACTCCATCAAGATGCAAATCAATCCCGGCACCCAGAATGGCTGCTGCGAGGATAGCGGCCACATTACTGTCGTACAAATCCGCCCCAGTCCCAGCCACATCGCCTACATTGTCACCAACTGCATCAGCAACAGCCGCAGGGTTTCTGGGGTCGTCTTCAGGTATGTGCTGCTCAATCTTCCCAACGATATCAGCTGAGAGATCAGCTGTCTTGGTGTATATGCCACCACCCGCCTTCGCAAACAGAGCAACCGTGCTAGCGCCAAAGGAGAATCCGGTAATGATTTCCCAGAGTCCAACAGCAGGCTCTAAGCCAAGAGATTCAAAGACCTCAACTGGAATGACGGCGTTCCAGAGTAGATACAGTGTACCAAGTCCAACTAGCGCTATTCCAGCAATCATCAAGCCCATCACAGACCCAGCTCTGAACGCGACTTTGAAGGCAGGCCCAAGTCCGCCAGACTCTGCGGCCGCAGCGGTCCGACGGTTTGCCTTCGTGGCCACAACGATACCAACATATCCGGCAGACATGCTTGCCATGGAACCCAGAAAGTAAGAAATGGAAATCTGGATACCGAAGTCGACGAATAGTATTACTATTAGAATGGCAAGGATAATTGTGAATGCTGTAAGAACGCGGTATTGCACTTTGATGAAGGAGTATGCACCTTCTTCGACTAGTGCACTCACTTCACGCATTCTATCGCTACCTTCATCAGCATTCTTCACCTGATAGAAGATGATCAGTGCGACGACAATCGCCACAATCCCGGACAGAATCGATATTCCGATGAATGCTGCAGCTACCATTTGGATGCCTCGCCCAGTTCCTGTGCTACCTACCTCGTAGGATATCTTCTTAGACCGGTTGCTCTGTGACGATGAGAATGTATATGTAAAGGTGACTATTTAGCGCCTTGAGGGAAGCTTCTTCAGCTCGTGACTGTCGACAGCAGAATCGGCTTCTAGTACCTCAACCTTGATCATCTTGTCGCCCTGTCTGATTGACTGCACTACATCGAATCCTTCTAACACACCACCGAAGACGGTGTGCTTGCGATTCAGATGCTTGCAATTGTCCGGATTCAAGACTATGAAGAACTGACTACCTCCTGTATCCCTTCCTGCATGAGCCATTGAGAGAGCACCAATGACATGTTCTTGCTTTGGACCGTCTGTTTCGCATGCGATGGCATAGCCAGGTCCGCCGCCTCCGGTCCCTGTTGGGTCTCCACCCTGAACTACGAAGTCTGGTACAACACGGTGAAATGTAACACCATCATAGTAGCCAGTCCTTGCCAATTCGACGAAGTTCTTGACTGTGTTAATGGCCGCATCAGGCCATAGCTCGGTCATTATGGTGCCTTTGTTAGTTTCAATTCTTACTCTGGTTGTCAATAATCAACACCCCTGGATTGAACCTGGTGAGTCTGTGTCGGTTAATTCTTGGCACCCTGATCCCCTCTTAGAAGTTGTGTGGTGGTATTCGAAACGAGTTCGCCGCTACATCCGTTCCGGCCTGTCCACTTATTAGCGATTCAGAACGTGATTCGATTGTCTGATGATTGTCGAGAAGGAGTACACAGAAGGCAGGACTTCGTTCCTGAGTGCAGATCTTGACCATTACAGTGTGAATCAGAAACAGCCAACAACCGACCTACCTGTCTTCTACAATCCGATAATGCGTCTCAATAGAGACCTTTCTGTGCTCTTCCTTCGGACCTATCTCCAAGAAAAGTCTGTAGAGTTGATGTGTGAGCCACTTGCGGGCTCGGGAGTCAGAACTCTTCGATATCTGAATGAGTGTCCAGGAGATTTCAATGCATTCCTGTTTGACGTGAACCCAATGGCTGCTGACATGGCGCAGAAGAACGTAGAACGATACGGGTTCACTAATCGGGCACAGGTTAAGAGAGGAGATGCAAAGGTCCTACTCCTCACGGAGTCGCGTGACCAAAGATTCGACTTTGTAGACGTAGACCCCTTTGGAAGTCCCGCGCCGTATTTGAATGCAGCAATTCAGTCATTGAAACCACGCGAGGGGCTTCTCGCTCTGACTGCAACTGACATGCCGGTCCTCTGTGGGGTCTATCCTAGCGTAGCACTACGAAAGTATGGAGGCTTGTCGATAAGGGCCCCCTTTGTTCATGAGCTTGCTGTTCGACTTCTAATAGGGTCGGTCTACTCTGTGGCTGGGATGAATGATTCTTCGATCACGCCACTTGCTGTTCTGAGTACGAATCACTACATTCGGGTCTGGCTTCGAATCGAAAGTAGCAGGAACGAGGGAAACGTTCAGGCGGATAGAATGGGGTTGATGCGATACTGTAGGTCATGCATGCGGGTTGAAACCGTGTCGTTGAGAGAGTCGATCCAAACAGCGGACTTTCATCACGAGACAGACTGCTGTAACGGAAGACCGACTGTTGCGGGACCTCTCTGGACAGGAAACCTCTTTGAGAGTTCGATGCTTGATAGGGCGCAGGAGATTCTCACCAGCGATGACTTGGGTCTTGATAAGCGAGCACCAAAGCTCCTTGCTTTGATGAGGGAGGAGGCTAGTCTTGCCGCGATTCCCTACACTGACCTTCACGAGGTCTGTGACCTTCACAACCTTACACCACCAAAGACTGATACAGTCATACAGGCACTAAGGGAGCGTGGACATGCCACTTCGCGTACTCACTTCAGGCCCACTGCGATTCGCACAGAAGCGTCTGTGAGTGAACTAGTAGGAGCTATCACTGATCTATCCGGAGAGAAATAGACAGATGGGAAAGCCAAAGAAACCACGCAAGAAGGAGCACTACTACAGAGCAGCTAAGGCCAAGGGTTACAGGGCAAGAAGTGCCTACAAGCTCAAGCAGATTGTGAAGAAGCACAAACTGCTAAGTGATGTGGACCGCGTGCTGGACCTCTGCAGCAGTCCCGGTGGATGGACCCAAGTCCTTCGTGAACTCGACAGTTCCATAGAGATTGTTGCTGTCGATCTCAACCCTATGGGGCCGATTGAAAGGGTGAACTTTATACAAGGGGACATACTGAGTCCTGAAACAGTCGAGGAAATTAGGAGGGTGACTGGGGGGTCAGTTGACCTTGTCGTATCTGACTGTTCTCCGAGAGTAACAGGAAACTGGGAACTTGATGTGGCCAGACAGCTCTCTCTTGCAGAAGCAACCCTAAGAATCGGACTTGACTTGTTGGGAAGTGGAGGGAGAGTGCTGACCAAGGTCTTTCAAGGTAGTGGATTCCAAGAGTTCTTGCAGTCTGCTAGGAGTGAGTATGATTCGGTCAGGCTTGTCAAACCTGATGCATCACGGAAGACCAGTGCGGAGATTTATCTGCTTGCTACAGGTCCGCTGAAGAAGTCTGAGGGAAAAGAGGCCTAGGAAGCCCCAGAACCCAGCATCCACTCCTCTAGATCTCTGCAACTTACTGGAGAATCGGGCTGACGAACACCGCATCTGCTTATTCGTAGACAATGAAAGCAGGGACACCCATCCATGTCTGATAGGTTGCCGGGCTCAGCTTCACCGCTAATCTCCCCTCTAATGATGTATCTTTCTTCTTTCAATTCCTGTTTTTGCACTTCAATGAGCCCCTGAGATTTCAGTCGCTTTATGCTCTTGACCAGTTTCCTTGAGTCAATGCCAAGTCCAGTAGTCAATTCATCGATGATTAGACCGTTTTCACCAACGGCTCGGAGAGCCTCCAGAATCCGATCCGAATCATCTTTCATTTAAATGACCTTTAACTGATACATGGCAACATCGAACATTCAGCACGGATTGATATTTAGATTTCGGAAGCTGCTACCCATTATCGGCGAGCGATGTACAGAAGTGAACATCATTTTTAACGTTTGTAGAGGTAGAGCATTTGACCTACAAGTCTGGAGAGGTCATCCTTGAGGACCGGCTTCACCGAAACGTAAGGGTTGTTGACAGGTCCAAACACATCAGTAATTGTGCCAACCTTCTCAGCCTTCTTGTCCATGACGATAGAGCGTTCACCGACAGGGGGTGTCTTGTCTGTCCTGACAATCAGGGACCCCCTCTTGGACACGTGAAGTACCTTACCGAGTCTTTTCATTCGTTAGCCCCCGATGCTCTCCAATCATCGTTTCTTCTTCTTTTTCTTCTTGCTCTTCTTCTCAGACGCCTTCTTGGCAGACTCACGTTGTGCAACTACCCTTCTTACGCTCTTCGCAAGCATGAGCAAGACGCGCTTCTTCTTGTGTCTTTCAGGATTCTCAACAACCAGATAGCCTGGGGCTCCAATCCAATTCCGTGGATATCTCTTGTCGGATTCCGCCTCTGACTCGAAACCTGCAGAGTCAGCAGCCTCCTTCAGTATCTTGATTGTGATGTCTGGTGCCCCTAGATTCTTGGAGACTCTTCGCCCCTGTGCTCTAGTGAGGGTGGAATCCAAGTAAGCGGGCCAGACTATGACCGTTCCTTCGCGCTTTCTCATGATTATGGGCTTCCGTTTCCATAAGGGCACGACTTCAGAATTGATGTGGTCTTTTTACCTTTCGCCTTCAAACACCCGAGGAAACCACGACACGAACAAACAACGAGCTTCATAAGAGAGAGCATGACAACTCGAGAACAAGGAGCTGCAGGTATCTTGGTCAGGAAGAGCAAAGATGTATACTTCAGCGAGATTGCAGACCTCGTATCATCACGAAGCACGTGTCTCCGTAACCAAGTCGGAGCAGTGATTGTCAAAGAGGCTCAGATTCTCAGCACGGGGTACAATGGTGCACCTAAGGGTCTGCCACACTGTGACGACGTGGGCTGCCTTCGCGAAAGTCTTGGAGTGAGACCGGGAGAGAGACATGAACTCTGTAGAGGACTACATGCAGAACAGAACGCAATCATTCAGGCGGCCTATCATGGTGTCACTGTGAGAGATGCCAAGATTTACTGTACGACTAGGCCCTGCAGCATCTGTACTAAGATGTTAATCAATGCGGGAATCAGGGAGATACTGTACATCGAGGAGTACGAAGACGATTTGGCGAATCAACTTGTAGAAGAGGCAGGACTAGAGATTAGGCAAATCGAGATACCTAGGAAGTATGGCCGGAACTCTGGAAACGTTAAAGAGTGATAGTGACGAGCCTGCCAATCAGACCACCCAAGGTGAGGAAAGATGGGTAAGCTTCATGACCTGATTAGCATTCACGACCTTGATCGCAAGACCATAGACCTCATTCTGTTGACTGCTGAGGAAATGGAAGATATCGCAGTCAACAGGAGTACTGAACTGAGTGACAGGATAATGGCCACTCTGTTCTTCGAACCTTCAACACGTACACGACTCTCCTTCGAGAGCGCAATGATCCGGCTGGGCGGACGAGTACTTGGATTTGCTGATGTCATCTCGACGTCAGCTGGGGGTAAAGGAGAAACACTAGCAGACACCATTCGCACGGTCGAGAAGTATGCGGATGTCATCGTCATACGGCATCCTTTGGACGGTTCTGCGAGAGTTGCTGCAGAATTCTCAAACATACCAATCATAAACGCAGGAAGTGGATCAGAGGAGCACCCAACACAAGCACTGCTTGACCTCTACTCCATCAAGAAGTTGAAGGGAAAAATCGATGGTCTCTCGATATCGCTCTGCGGGGACCTTAGATATGGTAGAACAGTGCATTCTCTGGGGATGGCACTCTCATACTATGATGTCACCATCAAGCTGGCTGCTCCACCCACTCTGAGAATGAAACGAGCCATAATAGACGAAATGCAGAAGGCAGGTGTACGAGTCACCGAAGTGGATACTGTTGAAGAGGCCGTGACGGATGTAGACGTTGTCTACATGACCAGAATACAGAAAGAACGTTTCCCGGACGTTCGAGAATACGACGATGTCAAAGGGAAATTCAGAATCACGTCTGATGAGATTGGTCTGATGAAAGATGATGCGATTATATTGCATCCACTTCCTCGTGTCGACGAGTTGGCACCGGAGATCGACTCGACTCCACATGCGAAGTATTTTGATCAAGTATACAGCGGGGTTGTCACTAGGATGGCCATTCTGAAACTGATCTTCAGCTAGTCTGGCTTGATGCTACGAAGCTCTCTAACAAGACCATCAACAGAGCCTATCTTGCTGACTGCCAGTGGAATTCTCATCTGTTCAGAGAGCTCCAACGCAAGCCTGTCCACTTCACCTACGCCGTGAAGAATCACCAGTGTGGGTTTGAACTCTTGCGATTTTATGGCAATCATGGGAGCCCGACCAGTGTTGACTTTTGTGAAGATAAGACAGCGTTCTGTTGTTGCGCCAAAAAGCTTCAGAAAGGCCTCACTGCTAAGCTCTTTCACAGCTCTCTCAACATCGACGAGTGTGTACCCGTAGATCTTTCTCTTGAGAAACTCCTTACCGGTTTCTATCGTGCATTTCAGTTTCTTGCAGAAATCGCTAAGTGTCATGGGGGAGTGAAAGTCACTCATTGCAAGGACTATGTTCAAGTCTACCAGACTTACATCCATAAGTCGAACATAGGCGGCGATTGTCTGGCCTCCGTTGCGTTCATCCAATGAAAGGAGTGCCATTACGAATCGGCGTATCGTTGACGTGCCGGGAGACTTTCTTCTGCCAGACTCATAGTCGCTGATTACGCTTGGGCTTATGCCGATGAAATCTGCGAGTTCAATCTGTGAGAGCCTGAATCTATCTCTCCACATACGCATCGTGTGTCCGGGGTGGTCAGAAAGGGCAATCTCACCCGCAATACGTTTGGCTAGTCGCTCTCTAGTAGATGATTGCGTCGACATAACGCAGCTCACTCGTTTTGGGTTCATGATAAGGATTTCGACTATTGCCGAAGTTAAAGGCCAAGATTCTAGAGTCTGGAAACGAGAAGCGTGACTCCCCAAGACGAGAGATCAGCAGGGGAGTGGTGGGCCGGGTGAGATTCGAACTCACGATCCCCTGGACCCAAACCAGGAATCATGTTTGGCAACGGTCATGGCTGGCCGTTTGTAGCCAAGCTAGACCACCGACCCACGTGTTGGAGTTGTGCTCTTGTTTCCTGTTATAAGAATATCTCCGGAATCAGTGCCAACAGCCCATCATCTGATTCTGCTGTTATTGGCTTACACTGCCTAGTCTAGGTCTGTTCTATCATGCATGCAGCAAGATAGGAGTTCAAAAGCTTTGCTCAAGACGAATGGGGGCTGAACTCTCTAAAAGGCAGGCCTGAAACTCATTCTCTTCAGGTGAAACTCATGGGTCGCTCCAAGGGCAAGATCATCAGTATCAAGATTCCGATTCGCTGGGGAATGATGACGAATAGACAGAGAACTCGAATCAACCGTATCACTGGTAGAGATACGAGGGTCATCAAGGCATATCTTGGAGTGATTGAACGCCACGAAGACGAATTGCTGACGACAAGGAGACGCAATAGAATCGATGCTAGGAAACTCGATGAACTCACGTTGACCGCGTCTTTCGGCAGTGCATATAGAACTCGTGTGCCGCATGACTTCAAACAGCGGTTTCCAAACATCTCAGTAAACGAGTTACAAGAATGCAGAGACACGGCAATAGCAATGTGGCAGAGCTACCTTGAGCGAGGTGGTACAAAGCCCTTGAATTCAAGGAGCTACACATCTAGGAAGATACCACGTTTTGCTTTCAGGCAACGATTCGAACTCGTCTATGCGGCCAAGAATAAGATCAGATATTGGCTAGTCATCCGTGACTCGCTAGACTCATCTCGACAAGGTCGTCGCATCCATGACAAGCTCTCCATTCCCCTGTCGCCCTCTTCGTACCATCTCAAGAGGAAGGAAGAGGGGGAGATAAGGACAGTACGCTTGTTCAAGGACCGTTCAAGGAAGTGGTGGGCCATATTCACTTTGACCTTGGGTATTCAGTTGCTAGACTTCTCTAGAAAACCTCCTGCTGTTCTTGCAATTGATCTCGGCATAAACAAGACAGCTTGCACTGTGCTTCTTACACGGAACGGGTATAGACAGGTCCGTTTCTGGAAGGAAAAGAAGAAGCTGGTTCGGATGATACAATATGACAACCGTGTTTCCTCTCTCCAGAGAGAGATGGAAAGGCTTCACAGAGTTGGGACTGATACATCAGGAATCAAGAGAAGACTCCGAGATATAGGCAACAAACGAAAGAGAGTCAGCATCGAGTATGACAGGAAGGTGGTCAAGAACATCTCCGACCAAGTCATGGAGCTGACAAAAGACTACGACCTGTACATAAGCATTGGCTTGCTCAGAGGTATCAGAAACAGGGCTCGTAAGGGGAACTACGCAGGCCGCGGTTTCCGTGGAATGATCCATAGATGGTCTTTCTATAGAGTAAGAGAGATGCTAAAGCATAAGCTGGAAACTCTGGGTTTTGATTCGAAGAGGTTTGTGGCTGTTCACGAGTCTTGGACCTCTGTCAAGTGTCACAAATGTGGTCACACGGGAATTCGCCCGAAACAGTCTCTGTTCATCTGCCACACCTGTGGCTTCCGAGCCAATGCTGACTTGAACGGCGCTATCAATATCGGTAGACGTCTAATCATGCTCATCCCTTCATTGAGAGATGAGAAGAATGGACTAGGCATGTGGCTTCTTCAGAAGGAGAAAGCCGCTCCGAAAGCCCGAAGGAGCCTGTGTTCTAAAGGGAAGTCCTCACTCCCCCAGAGATTACCAGCCTCGCTTGAAGGGGAGTCCGTGGTTGACTGCTATGACCAGACTTCCTTAGAAGAGTCAGTGAGCAGTAAGGACCCTGCCACGGCAAGAACTGTGGAAACATCGTCTGCATTCAGGACTACTGGTGTTCCTGTAAGAATGCAGCGGACAGAAGCCCAGTTTCGGCTGAGAAACAATGTTTCAGTGAAACCGGACGAAGCTCACGTCATTGTGTCAGACTCACATCTGACTCAGGCTGGTGACGGCAGTCGTGAGAAGGGTGGAACACAGGAGTTTCTTGATGGTTCGCTCTCCAATGCAAGAAACAGGTCTTCATAGCCAAGCTAGGCCATCCTGACAGCCTAACTGGCACTGAGTCATTATCCTCAACTTAGATGATATGCAATTGCTGCATCAATACAGACGAAATAGGCACTCACCACATTCGGCACAACAAAGAACATGATGATCTTCTGGGGAGGCTTCGCAAGCCACATGGTAAATGCAATAGCAAATGCGAATTCCCGCCAACCTCAGTCACCAAGCCACACAACCGCAGGTCCTCCATCTTCTGATATAAGACTGGCGGACAGGCTAGCCCTTCAGAGACCCCTTCTGCGAATCTAATAGCAGCGCGGAAATGCTAAGTGTCATATCGAATGAATAAAAAGAGGATACAGGTGCGATGACATTGAGCCTGCTAGGACCAGAGGATTTTGGCAAGGGTAGGAAGGGCAGACTGAAGAAGCATGCCAGGGACCTATCACCTGAAGTCCAACGAGAAATAGACAAATGGCTTGACGAGCTGGATGAAGGTGACGCCCTCGAGAAGATTTCAGAATTGGTCGGACCTGATGAGGCTCGTCGGCTACTTCGAAAACGACAAAGCCGCAAGAGATAGACAGAATGTGATTTACTTGAAAACAGGACTAGCGAACCACGAACTATTGGATCTTACGACAGCGCTGGCAATAATCAGAACCATTGAGGCGGAGAAGAGGACCCACTTGGCCGAACTCCGTACCGGCATCGGTATTCTCACAATACCCATGTCACTCTTGGCCATCCTCGTGGCAACCTCAAGCTATTATTCTGTACAGGAAGTGCTGGGCTTCATCATCGGATTATCTGTTGGTATTCTTGTACTGGCTGCAATAGGTATGTATCTCGTGGTCAGGTCTCTATCTCGAATTCGCGATGACGAGAGGCTCGGCGTTGTCAGTGCACTATGGCCAAACTATAAGTCGGATTTCAATTATACTATGGGTTGACCAGGTGAAGACAGTATGATGAACAAGTTTCAGGACCTCATGGAGGCGGCAGTTCCAGTAAAGGTTGTCGTGGATACGAATGCAAGTGATGCACCGCTCAAGACGATAAAGGGCGTCATCAAGCATGTCGGCAGGAATTACATCGAAGTCGATAGACCGACCTCGCAGGATGAGAAATCCCAGTACAAGACACAGACGGCAAGAGTCATTGTCCCGATGAGTAAAATTGTGGAAGTAGTCTACTACCGGTTTGAGTAGGATGGTCAATCTAGGTATAGAGTGGAGCCCCAGGCGGGATTCGAATTCGCGCTCCATGGCGCAGATGTCCATGAAGTCCCGCGGCCTCCTCCTTACCAAGGAGGCGATCTAACCGGTCTGAGCTACTGGGGCATCCGTTATGACACCAAAGGGCGTCAGATTGGAGTCCGCAGATGAGATTGAGATAAAGGTTTCGACAGTGTCACGGGACCATGAGCCCCAGACGGTTTACTCTTTATGTGAGGGGGTTACAACAGGTCCGTCAGATACTTTGAAGGGTGGATTGTAAGACGGATGACAAAGGTTGACATTCACAGAATCTTGGCTGGGAAATGGGAGGATGGGACCAGACCCAAGGACCTATACAAGATGCATATCTCGGAGAATGTTTCGGTATACCTGGATGACTTGATTGAAGGACTCGGATCAGAAGACAGGAGAGTGCAGAGCGGATGTGCAGAGCTGGCCTCTCTTCTATCTGAAGACGTGCCAGACCTGCTATATCCCCATGTAGAGCTCTTTGTTTCAAATCTTGAGGCCAAAGCCCCGGTCCTTCGCTGGGAGGCAGTCTGCACTCTGGGCAATATTTCATCCGTTGACAAGCTTGAGCGAACTCCCAAACTGATTGGCAAATTCACGGAGTTCTTGAGTGACAAGAGCATTGTACTTCAAGGACATTCGGTTCGTGCTCTAACGAAGATTGCCAAAGCCTTCCCAGATACAGCTTCAGACATTCTTGAAGCTCTTCTGAGTCACACCGAATACTTTCCGGGCAATCGCATCGGTTTCATCATAGAGGCCATGGAGCCCTTCATAGGTAATCCTGAGTTTAGAACGGCAGTCAGAGAGTTCGTGGAGCCTTTCATAGAGAGTGACATCAAGTCGGTAGTCAAGAAAGCAAGGAAAGTCATGAACAGCCTCTAATGCGGTTCTAGGGTAAGACGTGGCAATATTGTGACCTATTTGAACAGATCATGCAAACGGATCTGATACTCTCCAAGCTTGCCACCGTAGTTCCCAGCTGTCATCTTCGTGATACCTGGGTGCTTACAGACCTCTTCGATAGCTACCTTTGTTGCATTGGCAACATCTTTCTCTGTGAGGCCGTTTATCACAATCTCCTGCACAAACTCGCTGCCCTTTGGAATCTCAGTATTGGGAACCAAGGCACGGAGGGTTGGACAGAACTTCTCGTTTGTTGAAGCAAACAACACCTTGTATCGTGACGATGGTTTGGATCCAGAACCCACGAGACCTCCTGGGAATGGCGTGTATGCACCCTCAACCTTCTCTATAGCCTTCACTGCAGCCTTTCCACTTTCCATGCCGCTTTTGACGTCCTCACAGCAATAGATGATGTTTCCACCGGCAACGCCCTTCACTCGACCAAACATGTTCTGCATGACACAGGTGCCACTCATTCGCGGGATTAGCCAGAGAACCCTTCCATCGATTGGTCCCTTCTTGACTTGGAAGCCGTCACCGAACATGGCCACCTTCTTGCCAATCTCATACAAGTCCTTGGCATTGGGAGTGTCATCGAAAGCGCTCGCTGTAGGACTTGTGAGAACACATTGACCAAGACGTGCTAGCAATTGCGGTTCGAGTTTCTTCTTGGAACCCACTGCGAAGATCACCCTCACACCAGGTCTGCCATCAGGAGTTTCATCTGGACCGAGAAGATACTCAATTCCTGCCTCCGCAGGTGCCATTATGACTGAAGTGCCAAATCCAGTGGCTTCCGTTGCAGTCGTGTATGCCCACTCTTGATCGTAGGCTGTGATTATTGTCCTATTCATGTGCATGCTGAATGCTTCTGCAAATGTGTCCTCTACAGGTACACCGTTTATCTCCATCTCGAACACCAGATTAGTAGCTGTGAGTCGTGTTGATTGCAGCGGCAATGTGCTATTTCTTTGTTACTACAAACGGCTCATGATGACTGCGCGAGTTGTGCAGAGCTTTTATCAGGTGGTAAGTTTCCAAAAGGCGACACCAAGAAGGTCTGACAGATGACGGTGTATCTGAAACTGACCAAGGAACCAGACATTCCTCTGGAAGCAGACACAATAACGCCTTCGCACTTTGCTGGGAAGAGTGCGTCGGAGATAGGGAGTCTGCCAGTTCTACAGGGGAACCAGACTCTCGAGTTGAAGACGTTCTTTGATGTTTCTGGAGAGTCAGGCAGCTCGCCGGACGAGACTGAGATTGTAGTGAGCGGGAACCTGAGGAATGTCAAGATGATTGGCAAGGGCATGAATGGTGGGAGGATAACCGTAGAGGGTGACGTGGGGATGTATCTTGGGGCAGAGATGATTGCGGGACGCATTCATGTCAAAGGCTCCGTGGGACCATGGGCTGCTGCAGAGATGGAGGGAGGAAATATCCAGATTGAGGGAGATGCAGCAGATTACCTCTGTGCAGGTTATCGCGGAAGCCCTGATGGAATGAAGGGTGGTCGGGTCTACATCGCCGGTAGTGTGGGAAGAGAAATGGGATCGCATATGCGAAAGGGTTTCGTTGCTGTAAAAGGTAATGTGGATACTCTGGCTGGCGTAAGGATGAAGGGGGGCACCATCATTGTGGGGGGCGATATGGCAGAGCGCGGGGGCGTCGAAGCCACAAAGGGAATGATACTCTGCCTTGGGAAGATGGACTCACTACTCCCTACCTACAAGTTCAGTGGGATGTCTGAGAGGGAGTTCACAAACTACTACTTGAGATATCTCCAATCTAGAAGACCAGATTTTCTGACTGAGAGCATAGACCTGAATGAGAAATGGTCCAAGTTCATGGGTGATTTTGCAGAGGGCGACCCGAAAGTCGAGATCTATCTTCGAACATCGAAGAATGAGCACTTGCTCTGAGGAGAGAATGAAATGAACCCAAGCGTAAACGAGAAGGCATTTGAGATTGTCAAAGAGATGCTGGATAAGAAAGACGAGCTGAATTGCGCTGTGACCGAACAGGGCAATGGAGCTACTCTGATTGATGCAGGCATTGATGTTCCCGGAGGAATCGAGGCAGGAAGGCTCGTCGGGGAGGTATGTCTGGGAGGCCTTGGCGCGGTCAGAGTCACACAAATGCACATTGGTGATATGACTCTGCCAGCGGTTGTGGTCAGTACGGACCATCCGAAGATTGCCACCTTGGGATCCCAGTATGCTGGATGGGTCGTAGATGTCAAAAGTGACGAGGGGAAGTACTTCGCAATGGGGTCGGGTCCTGCTAGAGCTCTCGCAGGGGTCGAGAAGAAGCTCTACAAGGAGCTTGACTACAAGGACAAGGCAAAGATGAGTGTGATTGTCCTCGAAACGAGAACTCCACCTCCTGAGTTTGTCACGGAGTTCATCGCTGAGAAGTGCGGAGTGTCAACTTCCGACCTATACTGTCTCCTTACACCCACTGCCTCTATCGCAGGCTCAGTGCAGATATCCGCACGTGTTGTCGAGGTCGGTGTGCACAAACTTCACGAACTCAAGTTCGACCCCGGTAAGATTAGAACCGGGCACGGGGTTGCACCAATCGGTCCCGTTGCCAAGAACGACAACAAAGCCATGGGCGTCACCAACGACTGTATTCTGTACGGTGGTAGGACGTTTTACTTCATCAGACCCGATGAGGACGACGACCTCGCAGCACTGACTGAGAAGGCACCATCCTCGGCCTCAAGTCAGTACGGACAGCCCTTCTTCAAGCTGTTCAAGAGTGTTGAGTTCGACTTCTACAAGGTCGATCCGCATCTCTTCAGTCCGGCTGAGATTACCATCAACGACATAGTAAATGGCAAGACGTACAAGGCAGGCGCTCTCAACCCTGATGTACTCAAGCAGTCATTCGGAATGTAGTCCGGTTCCTTTATCTGAGAACCGGAATGGTGGGACTGCGGTCGTAATGAGAGTGACAGTCAGATTTCGTGGGCCTCTGGCGTACCAGATGACAAACCAACAGTACAGTGTGGAAGTTGAAGAAGAGTCAAGTCTCCGTACGGTCCTTCAGACTCTTGTTGATAGTGAAGAGGCCGTTGAAAGAACTTGGACAGACCCCGAAACGATCGATAGAGAAGCGCTGATACTGTGCAACGAGGTTGACATTGGGCTCACAGGGGGTCTTGAAACCGGGCTCAAAGATGGTGATGAGTTGATTGTGTTGCCACTTGTACACGGTGGCTAGACAAGAGTCGCCCCCTTTCGGACAGCTTCAATGTCAGTCTGAAGAGCCTTGGAGTGTATTAGGTCCCCTATTGCCTTCTCCAGGGCCTCAATCGTGAGTAGTTTGGACTTCTTCGCCAAGGCTCCAAGCATGACCATATTCGCGACAAGCCTCATTCCTATCTCGTCGGCAGTCCTCATAGCAGGCACACCTACAACCTCGTAATCGGCCTCTGCTTCGCCGTAGTCACAGAGGTCCATGTCCACTATTACAACACTGCCTTTTCGCGCTTCTCTGAGGTATAGATCGAAGGCATTCTGGGACATCAGTACACTGTAGTCAGCCTCTCCAACTTTGGGATAGCGTATTGGCTCATCGCTGATAATCACTTCACTCTTCGCGGCCGTCCCCCTCGCCTCGGCACCGTAGCTCTGAGTCTGGACTGCCTCGAGACCTGAGTATACGACTGCTGCATGGCCTAGAATCACTCCTGCAAGTACAACACCCATTCCGCCTGTACCTGCAATCCGAATCTCCTTCCTCATATGCATTCAGTCCTCTAGATT
>SMTZ1_10006316_pt1 | contig 17166 bp, 22 predicted proteins | sample DeeMarSWOR136_30_FD_25667 | JGI IMG/M metagenome (IMG submission 25667)
TAGGCGCAAAGGCTGGTTATGCCAGCACTGCTAGTAATAATGTGTACGTAGGAGGTTCTGGAGGCTGTTATGGGACATCTGCAACAGAAAATGTGGGTATCGGTGGTTCATCGCTTTCTTTCAATGTTACGGGCAATTACAACACTGCGATTGGATATCAGGCGCTATATGGTGTTTCTACCAAATCTCAAAACAACAATGTAGCCATTGGTTATCAGGCAGGCTATTCTGTTGATGAGGCAGCAAATAATAATTTGTTGCTTGGTTATAAGGCTGGTTATTCAATAACAACTGGGGCAACAAATGTCTGCATCGGCTACATGGCAGGAGAGACCAATCTCACCACAGGAAATAACCAGCTTTGGATAGCAAATTCAAATACAGCTACTCCTCTAATCTATGGGGAGTTTGACAACGCTTTCATAACGATAAACGGATATTTGAACATAACTACACATGGCCGAAGAGGAAGAGAGAGTAGAATATGTAACCAGAATGTTTAGTAAAGCCTTGGAAGAGTTTACTACTTGGACTCAAGTTTTAAATTACTTTGCTAATCAGCCTGCTGTAGTGAGAAACAAGACCTACGAGAAGATTCAACTCGACATTAGTGGGCTGTCAACGAATATAGCTGCCACGACGGCGAGAGTGGCTGAGCTCGAAGCAAGGCTTCAGGAGCTTAAGGACGCAGCAGGAGACTAAGATGGAGAAGTGGCGACCTAACAGACGAATAACTTTCAGCAGATGGGAAGACTGTCCGAGGTGTGGGCTTCCTTGGCCTGAGAAAGCACTCAAGAGGGAACCAGAAACGGGTTCTCTAGTTTGTCCTGAGTGCTTCGACAAGCCGAGCCACGCCGACATCAAAGCTAGGGGCGAGCCCAAGACTGCTGATGCCCGTCAGAGCAGTCCTTGGCAACCTGATTAGGAGGAAGCATGAATTACGGAACTCTTAAGAGCCTAGTGACCAGGAATTTAGGGGGTCGTGATGACCTCGCCGCTTTTATTAGCGAGTGGATAAACTCTTGTTACCTGGACATCGTTACCCGAGGGAAGTTCCCCGAGCTGAGGCAGTTTGCTCCGGTGCCTATACCTCAGCTAGACGACACCACTACGTGGGTCACGGAGGACGGTACAGCTAACTACTCGATGGCTTCGAACGCCCTTTTTCCTGTTACCTTGCGGGACACTACAAATGACCAGCCGCTATACCAGAGGAGTATACAGTGGTACGACAGGAATAAGGACCCCTCTACAGGAAAGCCTGTAAGGTATGCTATTTACGGCGGCGAGTACTATTTAGACCCGACGCCTAATGGTATATATACCATCCAGGAGCGCTTCAGGAAGAAGGTGAGCTTGCCAGCCCTCGCCGAAGACGTTGACGTTCCTGTGGTAGGGGCCGAGTGGCACGAGCTCATCGAGTTGGGAGCTTCCTATCGCGGAGCACGCTCTCTTGGGTACCCTGACGCTTCTAGGTGGATGAACGACATGAAAGAATTTATGGCCGCGCACTCTGAACAGGATGCAGAGGCCTTGGAGGACTCCGACGTAGGTTTCTCCATAGTAATGTGAGGTGAAGTATGAGAGACATAACTTTTAACGAGTTTCCTTTTAAGAAGGGCACCCTCCTCCTCGAGCAATTCAGAGGCGGCCGTCTTATAGCCACTCGAGGGAAGACCTTCTACTTCGGAAACGTCCCTATAATTGGAGGGGCTCCGAACCTTGTGACCAACGCAGGGAAGGCGTTGTTCGCTAACCTTTTCATAGGCACGGGAACAGCTCCTACACACATAGCTCTTGGTACCGGAACTGACGCTGCAGCTGCTAGCGACACAGCCCTCGGAACCGAGGTTTATCGTGAGGCGGCTACAAGGTCGCGCGTAACCATTACGGTTGCGAACGACACGTCGCAGTACACGTACACTTTTCCTATTGACGCCACTTACAGCCTTACCGAGGCGGGTCTACTTAACGCCGCTTCGGGAGGAACCCTCTGCTGCAGACAGGTATATACAGCTCTTCCGGTTCTGGACGCAGACTCCGTGAAGGCAACTTGGAGGCTACAACACTAAATGGCTTATATATCGAAGATTCTGAATGACCAGGACAATCTGGACTACACTAATTGGACCCAGTCTGGTGACCTGGCTTCGGAGCTTCGTTGGGATACTACCGTTCGTCCTCGTTACTGGGCGGTCAGATACACTTCTTCAGGACACGCAACTACTTATACTGGGTACATCCAGAAGTCTTTTACCATCGACAGGACTGCAGGGGCCGGCAAAGCGCTTCTGACTCTCAAGGGGTCAACAAAAGCTAGCCCTGGTGGTACCGCGCAACTCGTAGTAGAGTTGCAAGACGCGGACGGCGTATGGCACGAACTCCTTGATACCTCCGGAGGTACTGGCGTTTTGGAAACCTACCTTGACGAAGAGGACATCAAGGCTTACTTCACGAAGAGTGGCGAGTATACCCTTAGATACAAGGCGGTTGTGTTAGGCGTCTTGGGAGATGATGATACTGAGGACTCTTACGTACACGTTGAAGATGTGCACCTGCAGACGGACGAGGCCGTTCTCTGGGAACTGACCCTCGACGAGGATGTGTCCGTTACGGAGACTTTTATTCAAGGCCTCTCCTTCCTGGAGGATGTGTCCGTTAAAGAGTTCTTTACTATAGCGAAGACAACCCCTTACGCAGCTACAGATGAGAAGCTCCTTTGTGGCAAGACCGATAGCAAGGTGTACGAGTTTGCTGACGGCACTCCGGAAGGGACCTTCGACACGAGAGACGAGGACTTCGGTCTTCCTGGCCAGGAGAAGACTCTCGCTGAGATTCATCTCTCTAGTTCGGCGGAGGCTCCTCATACTGTCGAGGTGTTTATTAGCGTCGACTCCGGGCTTACCTGGGTCTCTGCCGGGTTGAGGACCGTCTCTATAGGGACCGTAGCGGTCATCTTTGTATGGAAGACCGCGGAGGCTTTCGCTGTGAGATTCAAAGGAGACGGGTTACATCTTGACACCTTTACTTTGTATGCAATACCTAGGGGGCAGGAAGCCCCTGTGACAGACTAATGCAAGAACGCTGGCTTTTAGAGCTCATCAGAGGTGAAGACATGATAGCAAGGATTATCAAGGAGCACGCTCCTTACTTAGAGGCTCCAGAGGGCCTGAACAAGGAGGCTATCCTCTGGGCTGTCTACGGTTGCGAACACTACACCAAGAAGTTCTTTTTTCCCCGCTTCGAACCCGCGTACGCTCCTGGAGGCTTGTATTACAAGAACTCCGAGATGGTACGAGAGCAATACGCAAAGTGGGGAAGGACGGCTGCTTGTAGCTACTGACCGCCACTCGGTTTGGACAGAGACAGCTTGGCTATACCTTACGTAGTCAAATACATCAACCAGCGAATCTTCGCTAAGCCTGGGCGTGAAACTGTCGAGCAGGTTGCCGATGGGTATAACAGCGGCACCCATCTCGACAGGCTGAAGCCGGAGAAGTATATGGCGCGTTTCAGGCGCTTTTATGACCAAGCAATAGAGAGGCAGAATGCTTAGATACGACGAGAAGACCGGCCGCATTATCCAGCGGGTTGTGGGTATGCAAGGGATGAATACTCTTGCTCCTAGGCGCTCTCTACAGGAAGGGGAAGCTACTTACACCGATGGAGTCAGAGTTCGTTCGGGTAAAGTAGTCCCCGGAAAGGAATCTACAGGCACTGAAGCCTTCGAGACTTTTGCTCCCGGGCAGAACATCTTGCACATGTTCGAGGCTCAATTCGAGACCCCAGAGCTCGTTATTCTGGGTTCCACTAAGTGTTGGATGCAGTCTTCGGGCAACCCCGTAGAGAGGACTCCGGCTGCTCCTTTTACAGGGGACGCTACAGCTCTGTGGCACGGCCACACGATGATGACGGAAGGGTTCCCTGTAGTAGTGGTTAACAATAGCGGTGTCGACCTGCCGCATTACTACGACCCAGCTCAGCGAACGCTAGCCTATGACACAGGCGATGATGGTACGGGAGACATCCCTGACGTTGGAGACACCGTCACAGGAGGCAATGGCTCTGTAGGTATTATTACTGCTATTTCTATTGACTCTGGGAGCTTTGCTGGAGGAGATGCTGCTGGCACGCTAACCCTTAAGCAGTGTTCAGGCGACTGGGTAAATAACGAGAGCCTGACCTTCGAGGACGGGGAAACAGCCCTTGCTGCTGATGCAAGCGCTAGGAGAGCTTTCCTGCCCCTCTCGAACGCCCCCAACATGCGCGCGATGATTGGCTGGCTTGGTTGCCTCTTTGGGGGAGACGTTCTTCCTGGGAACAACTGGTTGAACAACCGCATTCAGTGGTCTGACTACCAAGATATAACAGCTTACACTGGGGATACTAGCGGCTACTACGACTTGGATGATGAAGGAGACCCGATAAGGCGTTTTGGCCTCTTCAGGGGAAACATTATGGCTGTCCTCCGTAGGGATACTGTGTACATAGCATATCCTACAGGAGACCCGGGAGACCCAATTACATGCCAGCCTTTTGCAAGGCGCGGTATCCTGGCTCCCAACAGCTTGCAGATGCTTGAAGAAGAGTATCTGTTCTTAGGCGACGACGACATTTATATGCTTAGCACTCGTGCTTTAGAACGAGTGGGTGGTCGCGTGAGAACAGACCTTTTCAGGGATGCTGATGAAAGCAACCTTCAGTACGCATGGTCGTTCCTTGACAAACGTACAAAGGAGTATTACCTGCTTACGGTGATGGAGGACGCTACTCTGCGTGCTTGGATTTACAACTACGAGGACGGTCAGTGGGCTTCTCAAGACCTCACTGGCTACACTTCGTTAGCCATCTGGAGGGAAGACGTATGAAGTACAGTGTATTGCCACCGGAGTCTCTGGAAGAGGTCTTCCAGAAGGTCTCCAAACAGTTACCGGATTCTCTTCGGGACTTTCAGAGTTTCATCATGCTCTATAGCGCCCCGAACACTATGTTCTTCGAGGTAGGCCTCCTCGGTGGAGCTTTCTGGTTGGCTAACATTTACATAGGGTGGAAGGCTACAGGTCATGTAGTTCTTTGGGACAGAGAGGTCCGTGAAGAGTGCCTGAAGAAGGTAGCTTACCCTAGAAAGGTCGTACGTGACATTTTTGAGTTACTACGTTTAGAGAGGCTAGAGGCTTACATTCCTGTAAGGAAGCGTACTGCCTGTCAGTACGCTGAGCGTTTAGGTTTCACCATGGAAGGAATCCTTCGTAAGTTCGACAGATACGACGGAGACCTCGTGGACGTTGCTGTCTATAGCCTCTTGAAGGAGGATTTATAATGGGTGGAGGATATCAATGGATGACACCGCCTCAAACATCTATCCAGAAGGGTATGTCTTCTTACCTCACCTCTCAAATAGGTAAGGAAGGACCACAATTCGGCCCGGGGCTTACTACCGGTATGCCCGGGACCCTTATGGACGTTGCAGGGATGTGGCAGAAGATTCTCCAAGGAGCGGGAGCAGGCGGGGTCGGTGTTACCAAACAAGGCTTTCCGATGGGCACTACTGGAGCCTTTCCTGGTATGGGTTTTCTAGGTACCGCGCAAGCTGGAATGGAAAAGATGCTACAGGAGCGAGGAGCTCCGACTACTACAACAGGCTACGCGCAAGCACGCAAAGCCCAGTACTCTCAGGAGCTCTCTGACGAGCTCAACCGTATCATGGCCCAGAGGGCGGCTGCGGGACGTGGGCGTTACACTTCCGGGGCGCAACGCGCTATCGCAGAGACTGCCGGACGTTCTGCTCTGGGTTTTGGCACCGAGATGGAGCGTTTGCGAGCGGAAGCTGAAGAGGCTGCTCGGGGTCGTGAAATGGGGGTCTTTGGAATGGCTCCCGGCTTCGCACAAACCCAAGCTGGCATTCCTCTGTCTTATTTAGGAGCTGCAGGCCAGTTCGGAATGAATCAGTGGCAGATGCAGCAAGCTCAGAGACAAGCCGAGTACGATGCCTGGCTTCGTAGGCAGTATGGGTACAGACCCGAGTTCCAGGCAGCCACAAGCTATGGACAACCTTACGCACCAACAGCTATGCAGGACCCCTGGATTGCGTTACTCTCCGGTTTGTTGCAGTCAGGAGGACAGATAGCAGCTTCTGCCGCAGGTAAGCCCGTCATAGGAGGAAAGTGATGCCCGATGGATATAGAAGACAACCATACGTTTTAGAGTCTCCCTACTTCGGTATAGGGGCTGGTCTTGGTAACATTGTAAGCTCCTACTTCGAGGCCAAGAGAGGTAAGAAGGAAGCCGCTGTTCAAGACTTCGGAAAGGTGTTCTCTCACGCGACTCTGACAGGAAGCAGGGAGGTCTTGTCTAGAGCCATTGACGAGAACCCAGAAGCTGCTGAAGAGTTCAGAAGGCGTACAGGCATCGACGTTTTCAGGATGACTCTACCTGAGGTGGAGATGCCTCCGACAATGCCTCTGAAGATACCTCCTGCAGAAGAGCTTGCGGAGCTGCCTCCTGTCAGAGAGATGTTTGCGGACGTCGTAGCTCCTCCAGGGAGCATCATGCCCCCCGCGATGGTGTCGGCTCCTCAACCAGAAGTTCCTACAGGGATTCCTTGGCCCGCAGAGCCTCAAGGAATGCAAGTAAGAGCAATGCAGGAGCAAATCGCGGGACGAGAACTTCCCCCGGGTATCGGTCCTAAAGAGCCCTCTCCTATGGAACGAGCTCTCATCCCATTCGAGAAGCTTGGAGGAGTGTTGTCTAAGTTCAAAGAAATGCCTACATTGCAGTCGAGTGTTCTACAAGCTGTAAGCCCGTTCATGCCACCCGGGTTGCCCACAGAGATGCCCCCTCCGCCTGAGAAAGTACCTGGTATTAGAGATGTGCAAATCTTCGACGAAGTGTATCCTAACGCTTCTTTAGAAGAGCGTGCTAGTTACATAGGAAGCGGTACTATACCCACAAGGCCTGGGGCTAAAGAGAAAACGATGACGACCGCCCAGTTCTTGACTACGTTCTGGGATTACGACGAGGACGAGTGGAGAGCCTTCTGGAAGGAAGACGAGATTCCTGACAGGGTTCCTACACAGAGGCCGGATTCGGCTACTTTGAACTTCTCTTTCTACCGTCTAGCCTCGGAGGTCGCGAGGCTCACCGACGCTGACTTAATGACTGTCTACGGAAAGATGACTGCGGGAGCGGGGAAGGAGGACCCCGAATGGACGAAAATCTGGAACAGGTATAAGGAAGAGAAAGTCAAGGAAGCGACGGTGCAACAGCTACGTTTTGCCGTCCAGCGTTCAATGGCAATGAAGAACAATGCGGCTACAGAAGGCTACCTGAGACAGTTGTATGACCTCGCGGGCATTCCATGGATAGAGGAAAAGACGTTGTGGGATAAATTCTTGGAGATGATGGGATGGAGTGCTAAGTACGCTCCAGGACCGATGGAAACAGAGTTTCCGACGGGAACCTCTATTATAGATACCTTTAAAGAGAAGGAGACCGAAAGGTAATGCCTGAAGAGGAACGAAAGAAAGGGCTGGGCTATTTTGGCCAACTAAAGAGGCCGGATGGCTATGTGTCTACGGAACTGTCTATTGGAGTAACCGGGCCAGAGTTTAACTGGAAAGAGACGGAAATACCCGCGTTAGTTCCTACACTCACGAGAGCTGAGATTGACTCTCTGCTTGCTGGCGACGAGCCAACACCAGCAATCATAGAAAAGGCGAAGCAACATGCGCTCATGAGAATTAAGGGAGGCCTGAGCCCTTTTGCCCAGCTTGGAGAGCAGCGACCCCTAGAGAAAAAGCTATCCCCACCCCAACAGTGGGTAGCCGACCAAAAGAAAGCGGGAACGCAGGACCTCCAACAGTTTATAGAGAGTCTTCGTCCCAAGGACTGGGAGAAGGACTACGACCCCGAATGGTTCAAGAAGGAAATAGAAGCACAGCTTCCTTTTCCTTCAGTTACGGTACCTGCGGCAGAGGCTGGCATTCAGAAGCAGAAGGAATGGCGGATGAGGCTTGCGCAGAAGCGGCTCCTTAAGCACGCACAGCAATACCCAATGTTTTACCCTGAAATTACTGGAGTGGAAGTCCCTGACCACTGGCGGGCTCTCCTAGAATTTCACAGGCATGTAGAGCCGTCCAAGAAGTTCAGGAATCTTCCTGGAGTTCAGCGGCAGAAGGTTAGGGACCACTACTTCAATATAGAGCTCTCCAGACTCGTTGACGAGGATGAGACTATAAAGCCTGAAGAGAAACTGAAGTTGAAGAAGTCCTACAGGAAAGCTATGGTTCCTAGCGTAGGAGAGTCTTTCATTCGCGGGCTCCTCTCTCCTTACATAGAAATGTCGGAGCTCATGGGAGGCCCTCCTCTAGCGGGAATCCCTCGGCTGAAACCGGGAATGGTTCTTCCAGAGACCATCGGAGGGGTGATAGGCGTTATGCCTCTGTTCTGGGGGATGTCCGCAGGAGTGTCAGGGTTTCTTCCGGCAGCCCCTAGAGCCCTTCATGGAGCTCTCACTTTCACGGCGACGGAGATCCCTGGGGTTCTGGCCGGCGAAAAAGACCCGATAGAACTCCTAAAGGCTCCTCTTTATGGTGCTGGCATGGTTGGGCCCAAGAGCGTCCCCGTCGCCATGGGATTGACAGGTCTTACTGCTGGTGTTCTAGAGGACAAGGAAGCTGCCCTACACATGGCTATTCTTACAGGCGCTCTAAGAGGCTACGGAATTATGAAGCCTAAGGTAGCAAGAGGTGTAGCAGACCTCGCTGCCAGGGCAAAGATGAACCAGATGCTCCTGAAACAGGAGCTCTCTCCTTACCAGGAAAAGCTAGGCGATGTAGGTGTGTCAGAAGCCATGCGCCTCGGAGGGGGAACTCTCGAGGAGCAGCTAGCCGAAAGGAGGAAGAACCTCTGGGATCTCTCGGTCACAAGGGTTAACAACCTCACGAGGTCAGCCGAGATACGCACCCAAGAGCTCGGCCTTCCTATAGATACTTTGAAAGGCCTATGGACTCGTAGGATGAACATGCAAGACGCTGCTCAGCGGGGAAACGAGGTAGACTTTGTAAAGGCGACTGAAGAGTTCTTCAATGAGATGGACGTCGTAAACGAGAACCTAGAGCTCTCTTACACCCGTACCTTCGAGGACGGGGTTGTAGAGCTCACCCCTACCGGGACGAGACACATGGAGATGCATCCTGGCACGGACTCTACACACCTTCTGATGGCTATCTCGGACAGACCTCTTAGAGTCGACACTGACAGGTACCGGCTGGAAGACGACCGTATAAGGGCGGAAGAGCGTACTAGCAAACTAGACGAGTATCTTGCCCAACAACTGGTCGGCAGAGGCAAAGCTGTTTCTTTCGAGCAGTTGCAGGACATGAGAATCTCTAGGGAGGATTTACCTGAAATTATACGCACTATGAGGGAGCGGGGGATGCTCACTGTAGAGCCGAGACGGGTTTCAGAACCTCCTCCCGCGCCGACTACGGTGGAGTCAATATATCACCCCGCTCTCCGATACCTCACCGCGGCTAACAGAGGAATTTTCTCGGAGCGCTTGAGGGAAATAGCTGGTAAGGTGCACTTACCTATAGAAGCTCAAAGGAAGTTGTGGGTACGCTTTGAGAAGGACATCAACGAGGCTATGAAGGACCACTGGTCTCAGTACACCGAAGAGAAGAAGGCTGAGATTCGAGAGGAGTATGAGGCTGCAGGGACTGACGAAGCAGTAGAGGCTATCCTTCGGAAAGCTACCTTTGGTCTTTCTTCGACTAAGTACGTGGAGTTCAAGACGAAGATATACAGATGGGAGGCGCGTCTAGAAGAGGGGGAGCCGCTAGAGACCATTCTAGACGAAGTCCGTGCAGAGAAGATTCCTCAGGACATGCTCCCTGAAGAGTTCCGGGTGAGACCTCTCTCGGAGGAGGAGTACGAGCGGGCTGCTTCTAGAGCTCGTGTAGAAGCCGACTCCCTCTACGAAAGGGAACTCAGGACTATAAAGGACGAAGGAGAGGAAGTTCCTGACGACTTCGTCATCGAGGACGGCGTCTACCTAGACGGGGCTCCAGAGTCTGCAAAGGCTATGACTCCTGCACAGCTCGAGGTAGCTATCCGTGAAGGCAGGCTCTCTGCTGAGGTTATCAGTCAGTTCACTAAAGGCGAGCTCAACGCTGAGGCTCTAGAGGCTAATCCTGTACTTATAGCTGAAACAATGCGTGTGAAGGGAGTCGCAGGTACTTGGGACTCTCACACCCGGATGGTTCACACTAGGGGAGGCTCTATGACTCTTGAAGAGCTCTTAGACCGTCCGGACGCTGGAGAAAGGCTAGATACCGGGGAGTTAGTGCTCAGCATTAAGGGGGACACTACTTATGACATCATCGTCTCCAAGGAGGGGAAGTACTCTATTAAACACAAGACTAAATCCAAGAGGAAAAGAGGCCCTGTGCCTCGCACCTTCGAAGAGATACTCGACCTTATGTACAATAAGGGTTATACCCTCCAGATACGTACCCCGGATGGAGGGTGGTGGCTAACGGACTTAGATAGTGGTGAAACCAAGCGGTACACTAGACGCCAAATGGAGAAGTTCCTCTTCAAGGAACGTGACGTCCCCAACTTCACACCAGAATATGAGGGCCCTGTAGACCCTAACTCCTTTGGTAGGGTTCATCCGGCTCCCACAGACGTGCTTCCGAGGCTGGTAGAAGAAATTCGGGAGCCTTTCTACAGCAGGTGGTGGAAAGGAAGAAAGAGTCGCTTTAATATGTACCAGGACGCTTTTGGTTTCCCCATCGCTGACCTCGCTTACGGGACGGCCGCTAAAGCCCCCATGCCCGGAGAGAAGGCTCCGAAGGCTTTCGAGGACGTCCTTCAAGAGCTCCGAAGGTGGAATAAAGACAGTGTCAGAAAGGTTTACAATATCTTGAGTGTCCTGGAAAGGGGCCGTCACATAGTTCCTCTAGAGTACCTGAGAGCGGGAGAGGACCCTCTCGCGAAGGCCTTGACCTCGAAGCGCTTAGGGATGACTAGGACGGAGCTCAGTGCTGCTTTAGAGGTAGAGAAGTTAGCTCTAGAGGTCCTCGGACCTGACTATAGAAAGGTAATCGCCGAGGATGTTCCTTCTTACCTGTCGGTAGGAGAGGTGTCTCCCGAACTTGCTACTTGGATGCGCAAGTACGGGTTCCGCCCTGAATACGCGATGGACCTCAAGAGCTTCTTGACTAATCTGCTGGCTACGAAGGTCAGATACGATGTACACCCTTACGTAGACCGAATGACAGAGATGATAAAGGAAATAGAGGGTGCTGACCTCAGTAGAGAGACGAAGTCTAGAATACAGAAGGACATCCGTTTCTACCGAGATAGAGCCATCGCAGGAATGCTTGGCGACCGAGAGTACGTTTCGGAAGCCATCCAATCCTTCAACAAGAAGTACGGGTTGGAGCTCACAGGTTCTTGGACCGACCAGCTCCTGAACCTGTATCTCATGAATACATATGCGTCTACCATGCCTATGAGGGTAGGCCTCGTCTTGAGAAACTTCTGTCAACCCTTTCTCACCACGGGACTGTACGTAGGTAACAAGTATCTCGCTATGGGTTATCGACGGGCTCTCACACAAGAAGGTTGGGAATACGCTCGCGACCTCGGAATCATCGACCCGCAGGTAGTTGCTTTCGAAGAGGCGTTGCCTACGAAGAGGGCCGGCTATGAAGAGATTCCCGAGGAGCTGAAACTCTTTAAAGGAGGAGCTCCTCTGCGAGAGAAGGTAGTTCGCAAGCTAGCCGTAGGCGCTCTTAAGGGGAGGGCTGCCACGCGTAAGGTGTACGACTTCGGCATGAAGGCTTACTTCACAGCTGACCGAATGAATCGTGTAGTAGCAGCTAACGCAGGTTACGAAGCCGTGATGGATTTAGGACCTAAGTTTATGAAAGGTGAAATCTCACCTAGAGAGTTCAAGAGGCAAACAGGTATCGTCTTCCTAGAGAAGGCTTCTCAGAATGAAATACTTGCTCCCCTCTTAGATACACGGAACCCCGTAGAGAGTGTTGAGGCCTGTGCAAAGAGGTACTCTTACAACCTGCACGAAGACACTCAGTGGATATACAGAGCGGCAAATGCGCCCTGGGCTATGGAACGTGGAGGTAGATGGGGTCGACTAGCGGGGCAGTTTGGAATCTGGCCTTCCAGTTACATTCAGTTCGCGAAGCGAGGTGTTCGTACGGGAGACCTAACCGCCACTAAAGACTTTCTAGCGAGGATGGCCTTCGCTAACGCCGCTGTCTACCTCATGGGGAAGGAAGTCTTCGGAGTTGACCTCCGGAACTGGATAGTTACAGGACCTCTCACTTACACAGGAGGCCCTATGGTTCAGGCGATCATCTCCGGTATAGAAGTTCTGCAGTCTCTGCATGGAGCTGAGTGGCGGCGTGACTTAGCTTTCAGAGACCTTGAACAAACCGTGGGTGTAACTGTGCCACTGAGAAGCTTTGCAAGAGACGTTGTAAGAGCTCTGAGCGAGGAGGAAGCCGACGAGGCCGTGAAGCGCATCCTCGGTTTGAGGCCAATAGAGAAATGAAGAAGTATGTTGTTGCAGGCCTTATCCTTTGTGTCCTCTCCTTCGCTTTAGGAGCTTGGCTTTTTAATGGCAACAAGCGCGTTGCTTACTGGAAAGGTCGCTCCGAACAAACTCTTCAAGACTTGACACGAGTGGAGAAGGAGTTCGAAGAAGAGAAGGAACGGGACGAGAGGTTACAGAAGGCGAAAGACGAAAGGATTGCGGAACTCGAGGAGGAGGTAGCTGAGGTTGACGAGAGAATCGTTTATGTAGAGAGAGATATCGTGGTTACTCGGGAGATGCTAATCGCCTCCGGCCTTTACCAAGGCTTAGTAAAGGAGCTTGACGAGAAGTGGGCAGAAAAGTACGCTACGCTAGAAGAAAAGGTTATTAAGAAAGATGCGATTATTAAAGAGTGGGAAGAGAAGTTCGACTCCAAGGTTAAGCTTGAGTTGGAAGGTTGGATAGCCAAGGACATTCAGAAGCAGGCGGTTATCGAGGGCCTACAGAAGAGATGCACTGCGTATGAACGTCAAGTCAAAGGGCTTAGCCTCAAGGGGACTATCTGGAAGTGGGTTGCCATAGTGGGGGGTGTAAAGATAACTTACGACTTCGTTAGAGGGAGAACATAATGGAACTTGGAAACTTTGGCTCGGAAGGAGTTGTAGTTCTTGGGTCAGCTTGGATTATTAAGGACCTCATCGTTCCGCTGTTTAAAAAGGTAATCATTCCGTGGTGGGCTCACAAGATTCTGAAGAAGGAGAGAGCGAATCCTAACAACACTTTTAGGAAGCTCAATCCGAACTCCATTACGTTGGCCGAGGTAGTCACCTCTCTTAAGAAGCACGAAGAGATGGACGAGAAGCGAACGGACAGGATAGTAGAACAGATTGAGAAGCTCAGGGAGAAGGTAGCAAAGCATGGGGAGCAGTTAGCGGTATTGGAGTCCCGTTCGCAATAGCTTCGACGACTCCCATTATCCTTTGTTTATCCTCGGACGATTTGTCCGGCAAGATTTCATTGAGGGGGGTTACACAACTGAAGGTGTGAAACTCATCTTCTCCTATTCTATGAAAAGAAACCTCCACGAAGTGCCTGACTTCTCCCTTCCTGTGATGGACGATACTCCTGCTTACGCCTTGCAAGCGAGCGAGGCCTCCATCCTTCATCCTGTAAATCTTTCCGATTTGTAAGTTCATTTCTTCCTCCTCACGACAACAACACTGGAGGGGTTCCCTTAACATAGCACTTGAAGCCCTCCCTCGAGATTACTATGCGGTACGGGGGAGCCTGCTTGTGAGAGGCGTTGATTACGACTTGCGAGGGCGTCCCAGGTATAACTACCCCCGATTGTGATATTCCTATCTTACGCAAGGGAACTTGTCCCAGCATGAAGACGATGCCATTGAAGGTCGGCTGCTGAACTATAACAGTTCTGAAGGCCTCAGTCCTATCCTTCCACCCCTCCTTTTTTACTTTCGGTTTTCCTACTTTGTTCATATTTCCTCCTCAACTGAGCACGTAACTTCCGACAGTACTGTTCTGTGTAACCAGTTAGCACTGCCAATTGAGCCGTGTCCATCTTATACGCGTCCTCGGGGAGGTCGTCCCGAGGAATTCGAGGGTAAGAGCCTCCCCGAGAGCGTATCTCTATGTTACACGATAATAGCTTCTTGCGGAGGGCGTCCTTGGAAACACCGAGGTGCCTGGCTAAAGCTTGGAGAGATAACTGAGAGTACATCCTCTGAAGCTCTCCGCAGACGTCCTCCGTCTTGAGTATCAAGTCCCAGTATATCATGCTAACACCAACCTGCACTTGTCTGCTATCATCATCGCAAAGTTGGCAACGTCGACGCACTCGCGTAGCATGTCGTCGAAAGCGCCTCTAGTCTCCTCGAGGTCGAGGTCGGGTTTGTAAGCATGCTGCATAGCTTCTAGGAGCTCCTCTACTTCGTCCATCATCCGCGCCATGAGCTCTTTATTGTGAGTGCGCAACCAGCCGGTTTTGTCTGCCATGCGCTGGTCGAGTTTCTTTTGCATCTGGTGGGCGAACCACATCACTTCACTTCTCATCTTGCACCTTCCATTTTCTGAACAGGAACCTGAAACCGATTTTGATGAACCACCAGCACATACTCCACTTCCAGGACCTTGCTTCTACAAAGAACAGGGCAGGTGCTCTTATCTCCCAGACGAAGCAGTCCCCCTTGAGGTCTCTATAAGTAGTGATTGTAGGCTCTCTCATTTCTTCACCTCTTCCTTAGCGTAGTGCAAGTCTCTGACATTCGTGACCATATCAAAGCCTGAGCCTTGGAAGCTAAGACCATATCTTCGCGCAAGGTTTTCAATACGTCTGTCGAAGTCTTTTGAGATAGGGCCAGCGTTCGGGTATTCGGTTTGGTAGTAGACTTTCAGGTCTTTCACTCTTCCACCTCCTTTGCTAGGAGTTCCTCTTCTAGGTAGAAGAGGACGTGCTTGTCGTCTAGCCAGGTGTCTACCGAATAGTGCCACGGGAGGTAGACCTTGTCCCCCACCCCGACTTCTGTAACCTCCGGACCGATAGCCAAGACGACTCCCGTCCATGCGAGCTTGCGCGCACGCTCCGGGGTGACGTCATCCTTCTTCCCCTTTTCCCTAGCGGCTATCTCCCTAACGATATCCTTGATGTTTGGTTCTGGGAGGAGCTTTTGGTCGTTCGTTATCCGGGCGATAACGAGATACTCTAGCATTCGCTCTACACGGACGAGGCGGTTGTAAGTTTCTTGTTCATACCCGAGGTCTGCTTCTACGGCCTCCTCGACTCTCTCCTTCAAAGGTTTCTCCTCCTTAGGTTTGGAAGGGCTAAGGTCGTCATGTTTATTCATTTCTTCCTCCTTATAATTTCGTAGGCGTGTTCCGTGGCCGTTCGAATCTCTTCGATGGTTTCCGAGTCTTTCAGAGTCTCTATGGCTTCACGGAATTGCCTCGCGTTCATTGCATGTTGATTCTTTCGTAGGAGTTGCGAGTGGGTCATTCTGCCTCCCGCCTGCTTTAAGTGTTGCAGTATCCTCTGGTGCATAGCTCCGACAGGCGTTGTAGCCACCGTCTCGAAGACAGACGGGAGTAAAGCCTCCATCCAGTCGAGAATGCCTAGCGCTCGCTCGAGGTCATGCGATAAGATTGTAAGCGACCTCGCTTCCGCAATACGCAAGAGGAAGGCCACGCGTAACAAGTGGTCGGGCTTGCGTTCGTGGTAACCTGCGAACTTCGGGTCGAACGTAGGAGTTCGGTGGTGTTTAGAGTACCAGTGTGTATACCAAGCCCTAGCTTCGGGGGCGAGAATGACCTCTCCTTTAATACCTTTCATCTCCGCCAGTTGCTCACGGAGTTTTTCCCACTCGTGTCCTTTTCCTGGCTCAGGTATAGCGAACTCACGGTCCGTATCTTCCTGGACCACGAAGAGGAGGCGAGCCATGAAGCCTCCGGAGAAAGCTTCACTAGGCAGAGCTTCGATGAACCATTCTAAGGTAGAGGCTCCTAGGAAACTCAAAGCCACGTTTGCAAGAGAAAGGGAGCCATGCATGATAGTTGAGGACGACCAAGTGTCTGGACAGTCAAAGAGAGAAGTAAGCAACGGGACCATCCCGATAAGGTATTTCTGCTTGCCGAGGAATACCGCGAGTTCCGGAGCGTACAGTAGTCCCGTTGCAGTTTCACGGCCTCCAAGCCCCTGTACGAGAGCTTCCGGCGTTATTCGTTCGGAGAGCACGTTCACTTTGACTGCCCTCGCGAGTTTGAGAGAAACGTTAGTCGCACTCGTTTTTCTGCATCGACCTGTAGGTGCGATGAGGACCGTGGCGATGTTTGGATACACTTTATAAAAACCCTTGTCAAAGAAAACGTTTCGTTCAAGAACAGCACCAAGTATAGTAAGAGACGACATGAAGTGGAAGACGGCAGGCGGCTCACTGTTAAGTGTATATGAGTAGTAATCTCGCAACCAACCAGACTTGGGTATATGCTCTTCAAAAGCCCCAATCCTCTTTTTAGGAGCCTCGTCTGGAAGGTTGAAGGCTTTCCTGAGTAGAACTCTAATCTCACGATTTTCCTCCTCTGATAACGGTCTCGGAAACTTCTCTATGAACTCTCGAGCCTCTTTGAGTAGAGGCGAAGTCGGCGGTTGGTTAAAAGAGCGAAGGAGTTGTTTGAAAGACTCAAGTTGCCTCTGGAGCTCGTCCATAGGTGTCGATGAGCTTCTTCAGGTAGAACTCCGCTTTCTCCAGGTCCAGTCCGGGGGTACCCTTGTGAGGATGCCTACAGACATATTTGAGGACGTTTCCCATCAGGAAGCCTCGATAACCATTCACGGGGAGGCACTGGTCCTCTATGATTTCAATGACCTCTCGGTCTCCCTTGTTGTAATGTTCCGGGTGATTGACTTTGTCATCCGGTTTGTTGCTTGTTACGATGATTGGCATTATGATACCTCCAATGGATGTAAATTTGTTGCCTTGGGTGCTTCGTGTATCTCCACCCAAGAATCGGGCGTTTCATATACCCGTACCTTTACTTGTCTGTTGAAAAACCTTAGAGCGTCTTCCGCAATAGCGAAAGCAATGTTCTCC
>SMTZ1_10002933_pt1 | contig 17163 bp, 15 predicted proteins | sample DeeMarSWOR136_30_FD_25667 | JGI IMG/M metagenome (IMG submission 25667)
ACGATTTTTTTATTTGATTTTTTAGTAAGGTACGTAGCTTAAGTTTTATCGCCCCCATAGTTTCAAGATCACTAGTATTTGTACTAGATGCAATATTGTATATCTCGCTGCTGCTATAGGTTGATTCAAACACGGTTATCTCTTTAACATTCATGTTGACACTAACTTTCAAATCAGTAGCGGTTTTAAACTCGATATTTAAATTAGCATCTACGTTGCTTTCTCTTTCATCCTCTGCAACAGTTGTTTCAGCGAAAAATACAGGGCATGCAAGTAAAAGAACTAGAGTCAAAACTAATAAATTATGCGAAGGCATCACATCCACATCCAACTTGGAGAAATAAACAGATGTCATTATAAAAAACTTTCTTACACATATTAGAAAAATATAATACCAAATAATTTTGAAAAAAATTAATACAAACTGTAGAAATATATTTGCTAATATATTTCAAAAAAGGTTTTCTTTAGGGAGGAAATAATCTCATTAAGTAAAGTAGGGTGTTGAAAAATTAATTAGCCCTCCCAAGATTCATTTTGCTTGGGATGCGCAAATGAAATCTAGGAGGAGGGCCAGCCTCAGAAAGATTTTATCAAATATTAATCTTTCAGAAATAGAAAACACACTGAAAAATCACTATAAATACAAACAAGGTAAACCCGGCAGACCACCAGTATCACCCACAGGACTATTCCTTTCTTTCCTGTTAATGTTTCTCCGCATGGAATCCTATCGAGACTACCATGAATTCCTCGAAAAGGACCAATTCTGGAGACGACAACTTCATTTCAAAGACAATCCTGATATTGGAAACTACAGTCATTTTATAGAACGAATTGGGCTTGACACCTTCGAACAACTATTCACCAAAATCGTTCAACAACTCATCACCGACGAATTCCTCAGTATCTCCACCATCGTCCAGGATGGCTCTATTATCCCAGCAAACCTTGATGACCCAGAAGCACGTTGGGGCTGGGATCATATCAAAAAGGAGTATGTATATGGATATAAACTCCATGCGATCGTCGACCCGAAAACCGAGCTTCCTGCAACGTTTACCATCACGACAGCGAATATCCATGATTCACAGCAATTCTACACCCTCTACAAAACAGTTAAAACATACAAAGCCAGGTTTCCTACCCGATTCTTTATCGGCGATCTCGCCTTTGATTCTGCTAATATACGAAAGATCCTTCTGAAAGACCATGTAAAACCTGTAGTAAAAGCATCTAAAACAAGGATCATACCGCGCTACCCACGATGGTTTCATGAGAAATACAAAAAACGCACCAGTGTGGAACGATTCTTCTCCAGGTTGAAAGAATTCCTTGATTTGAAAAAACTTAAAATCTACGGAAAACAAACCCTGAAGTTTTATACATACATTATCCTCACCGGTATGCTCCTAATTGGGTACCTGAACCACTTGCTTGGACATTCACCACGCAGCATTAAAACCTTCAAACGATTCTATTTCTAAGAAAAATATTCAACAAAACCAAACTTAGCAATTCATTGTAGATGAATCGCTAACAACATCCTACAAAAAAGAGCATTCCACAAAAAATAACATTGTATTATTTATGAGTTGTACCACAATATTCATCTTATGTTTTAGTTGTTGAACTTAAATGCTATAAATAATTACTATTTATTGATAATTCTTCAACAGCCTAAATCTCATTAAGTAAAGATATTTAGATGCTTTTAAGACCTTTCGTGTTAGCGTCTTAACATACATCTTAAAAAACCATACTCTATCACCTCTATAGTGAAAACCAAATGATTGCACGTAAATCCCTTCTCATTGTAATATCGCATTTTATTATCGAAGTTATTGGTTGGATTGGGTTAGTTGTATTGGCAAAACTTTGGGGGAGTTTTGCACCTGAGGCACTAGGTATTATTGGATTTGCTATGTCTTTTCTTGGATTATTTAACATTGTTGCTGATCTTGGTTTTTCGCAAGCACATATTAAAAGGGTTTCAGAGGGAAAGGATTTAGGCACCTGCATTGGTACCTTCGCTGTCATCAAACTGGTTCTTACTTGTTTAATGGTAACTATTATATTTATTGCTATTTTTATCTGGAAGAATTTGCTTCATGGGGGGTTTTATGATGCGACAACAGAATCAATAATATTTGTTTTTATCCTTTATTACATCTTTTCCAGTCTTTCAGCGATACCCGGTCGTACTTTTATTGGAACAAAAGAGATAGCCAAGCGGGAGATTTCCTTCCTCCTTGGTAGGAGTGCTAAGTTTCCTCTTGTAATTCTTGTTGCTACCTCAGGGGCAACTATTGCCAGTATCTCCCCTATAGTAGCTTGGCCGGGTTTTCTTCAGCCAATTCAGCAGTTTATTGCTTCTCATGCCATAGGTTCTTTGGCAATGACCTATGTAATGGACGTAACAGTAGCTTTATTAATAGGAGTGTGGCTTCTTAGAAAATACCCTCTTAAAAAGCCCGATTGGGAGTTGTTGAAAAGCTATTTTACTTTTGCTATGCCCATTATGATTCTTTCATTTATTTCTGTCATTTCCGTTAACATTGATAAGGTTATGATTGGATATTTTTGGACATCGGTTGAAGTGGGATATTATTTTACTGTGCAACAGGTGATAACAATTATTATGGTTCTTTATACAGCAGTTACTACTGTTCTTTTTCCAACACTCTCAGAATACCATTCCGCCAAGAATTTTAAAAAAATCAAACAAACAACTCATTTGGCAGAGAGATACATCTCCATGATCCTGATCCCACCCATAGTAGTAATTATAGTGTTTGTTAGGCCAGTAATTGATATAATGTTAAGTAGTGCTTTTTTACCCGCAGCACCAGTACTTATTGTATTGACGATTTATGCTTTTATTCTAGGGACAAGGGCACCATTTATATCTCTGATAAGTGGGTTAAATAGACCAGATATCACAGCTAAAATTGGAGTGGTAATCTGTGTGACAAATATCATTTTAAATTATTTGTTTATACCCCCGTGGGGGCTTCTTTCTCCTTTTGGAATCAATGGTCCAACTGGTGCGGCAGTTGCAACGGTTCTCTCTACCTCACTAGGTTTTTTTGGTTTTAGACTTTTTGCAAAAAAGTTGACAGATATAAGACTCCTGCAAAGTCATACACCACGTCATATTATTGCTGGAGTAGTAATTGCTGGTGTGCTGTATTCCTTCAACATTTTGATTACAATAATTCACTGGTATCATCTAATTATATTCGCTGGACTAGGGTTAGCAGTATACCTTGCAGTCTTATTTGTGTTAAAGGAGTTTAAAAAACAGGATCTTGAATTTTTCCTGGATATGTTGCGTCCGAAAGAGATGCTTAGATACATATCATCCGAGTTAAAGGAAAAACCAAAGAAACCTAACTAGGAAACCAAATAGTAATTTTTCTTCTATCCCTTCTTGTTTTTCCCAAACACATCTGGACTATTTCGTACATTTTATTAATGAAATAGACCTTTTTCATATGCAGATATTTGAGCATTATAGCAGTTCACTTTTTTGCAGCAATAATTATGGAAATTATATTGTATCAGATCAATGTTTTTCATTGATAAATGGTATCATCTATGGGGTTTTGCCGTTCTGGGTTTTGACATATATGTTGGCATTCTCTTTATGCTTGGAGATTTTACAAAAAAGGATCCTGATTTCTTCTGGATACATTTAGTATTAGGAAGATATTAAGATACATCAAGGAAGAGACAATAGGAAAATGATGAATGCATTTCCGTATCTGGAATTAAAGCATGGGTTATGAAAGGCGGTATTGCAGTATTATAGAGACTGAGGCGTTATAACGGTTAATTATAGAGTAAAAAGATATATCACAAGATTTAAAATAAAAACAAAAATATTGGCTTGAACTAGGCGCCTATAATGTCTTGGAAAACATTAGTCTCCAAAAAGAAAGTGGATTATCCGCTTTTTAAGGTTTTTGAAGATAGAGTAAAGCTTCCAAATGGTTTGAAGCTTGATTACTATCGGGTTGAAAAAATACCTGTGGTAGTAATATTGCCCATTATTTCAGATAAAATTGTAATGATAAGACAATATAGATATCCTATCGAATCAGATTCCCTTGAGTTGCCTGCTGGTCATATGAGACCTAATGAAGCACCTGAAGAATGTGCGACACGGGAATTAAAAGAGGAGACAGGTTTTATAGCTGGAAAAATTGAAAAGTTATTGAGTTATAATCCGTCGAATGAATACTCTAATCAAATATATCATATATTTATTGCAGACGATCTAAAAAATGGAAAAACAAATAGAGAAAAATATGAAATTGTTGAAGTGAAATTGCTAAAAACGGAATCGATAATTAGGAAAATTATGGATGGGACTATTATTGATGGACGCACTATAACTGCCATATTTCTAGCAAAATTTATGAATAAAGTTTAATAACCGTATGTTTAAAAATATTTTTCCCTATCAAATAAATATTTTAATATATTTGAAAAAGTATGAAAATATTTAAATACTTTGCTATCGTTCAATATTAATGTGAGTTTATATGGCAGCGATACAAAGAAGCATAATTGTAGATTCTGAAATATGGGCTAAATTTAAAACAGAAGCAATAGCTAGAAATAAAAACGTTCGAAATTTTGCAGGTGAACTTATTGCTGACTATATCATGAACAAAGATATTACGAAAGAAAAGAGAGATGTAAAGGCGATAATCATAGCTGCAGGTATGAGTACACGTTTGATGGAATTAACCGATGACAAACCAAAATGCATGCTTGAGGTGAATAATAAGACGATCTTACAGCGGCAAATAGAGATTTTTCACCAATGTGGAATAGATGACATAATAGTTATTAGAGGGTATAAAAAAGAGAAGATCAACTATGTTGGAGTAAAATATGTCTATAACATGAATTATAGAAGAAATAATATATTAGAGTCTTTAATGACTGCGGAAAATGAGATGAATGGCGAGGTTATAGTCACTTATTCCGATATTTTGTTCAGGAGAAGCGTTGTTGAAAAATTGTTAAAGAGTAAAGATGGCATCTCTATTGTTGTGGATACAGACTGGAAGACTCGGTACAAAGACCGTTTTCAGCATCCTTTGGAAGAAGCTGAAAATGTAATTGTTGAAAAAAACAAGGTAACAAAAATTGCCAAAGTCATTAATCCAAATGAGGCGTATGGTGAATTTATTGGTCTGGCTAAGTTTAGCAAGACTGGATCAGATATATGGAAGGCAATCTACAAAAAAGTAAAAAAAGAGATTGGCAACGGTCAATTTCATACGGCGTCTTCAATTGAAAAAGCGTATTTAACGGACATGTTCCAGGAGTTAATAGCTAGAGGTTATACTGTTTCCAATGTTGATATTAAAGGACAATGGATGGAAATTGATACTATTGAGGATATACGCAGAGCAGAAAAAAGTTGGGAAGAAGATAGGTGAGATAAAAATGAATAAACAATTCTGGAATTTGTGGAGCACTTATGCCTTAACGTACTTTGGCAAAGTGAATTTAAGTATCGTGATGGCAGCTTTATTGCTGGTTTTCACAGACTGGAATATGTATTACGTGGGATTTGTTGCGAGTGGTTTCTTTGCAGCTTATGCAATCGGTCAATTCTTGCACGGGCAAATATCTGAAAGATTCAATCCATTCATATATATAGCGGTGGGTTTAACTCTTTCTGGTATAGCAAATATGTTTATGGGCTTCCTTGGGGGTTATCTAATAGCACTTATAGTTTTGGAAACTTGTGATGGTTTCTTTCAAGCAATGGGTTGGTCTTCCGTTGTGAGGGCAAATGCGGAAATTCAAAAAACTGAAGAGGACGTAAATAAATCATCAACGTTGCTGGGAACATCATATCAGTTTGGTACTTCTATCACATTTTTAGTATCAGCCTTTGCCGTTGCTAATTGGGGTTGGCAGGCAGGTTTTTGGGTAGCAGCCATTGTTTTGATTTTCAGAGGGACATCTCTTTATTTGACAAAACCAAAAAGAGAGTTCAAACCTAAGCAAACAGTCAAGAAACAAGTGAAATTAACGCTAACGTTTCCAATTATGTTAAGTGGTGTTTCACTGCTATTTCTAAATATGGTTAGATACGGTGTTTTAACATGGTTTTTTGTCTATCTGGTTCAAACAGGCGGCATTCCAGTAGCTGAATTCTTTGGTTTTGATGCTTTTAAGGTAGTACTTATTCCAATAGCAGGTATTGTTGGTACGCTTTCTTACAATAAAATTTCGTTGACTAAAGATATTACGAGCATTATATTTCTTACTGCAATGGGAATAATTTGGCTTATTTTTCCGTTTGCTGATTCATTGACTGCTGTTGTGCTTCTTTTAGCAAGTAGTGCATTCTTATATGGACCACACGTGTTTATTGTCTGCACGTTGCCATCGAGGTTCAAAAAGGATTCTGTTGTTGCGTCATCAACCGGTTTTATTGATGGTATGGGATACGTTGGGACTTTCTTGATTGGTTTAGTTGTACCTTTCCTTGTTTTAGAAACAGGTGGCTGGAATAACGTGTTTCTATTTTGGGCAGCTTTATCATTTATAGCAGCTATAATTATTGCTATAACATATTTTGGGCACTTTAAAAACAACGGTACCTATGCAACTTGTTGAAGATTTATAATAGGAGAAGCAAAATGAGTATTTTTGAATGGGAGATCAGAGCACAAAAATATGACAATTTAGAATGGACTAACAGAGATAAATATATGGAGACTTTTCTAAAAATGTGTGATTTGAAATCTAATTTCTGTACATGTGATATTGGAACGGGTACTGGTATAATCGCTCATTTATTAGCACAGTATTGTAAAAAAGTGGATGCTATAGATATTTCTGAGGCCATGCTAAAAATCGCAGAAGGTAAACGCAGACTGGAGAATATTAGCTATAAAATCATGAATGCAGAGCATCTGGAATTTGCTTCTGATACGTTCGATTTAGTAACCGCTCGTATGTGTTTCCATCATATTGTTCATCAAAATAATGCGATACGAGAATGTGTGAGAATTTTAAAACCTAGTGGTACGTTTGTTATATCTGAAGGTATACCGCCACCTGGAACACGAAAGTTTTATACTGAAATGTTCAAGCTGAAAGAAAAAAGAAGGACGTATACAATCGATGACCTCGTAGAGTTATTAGAATATGGCGGATTAAAAAATATATCTTTTGAGGTTCATAAAATGCCGAGTGTGAGTATAAACAATTGGCTAGATAATTCAGGATTGGATAAACCTACATCTAAAAAGATTTATGATATGCATCTGGATAGCGAGGAATACGTTAAGAAGGTATATAATATGAAGGTATTAAACGGTGACATTTTTATGGATTGGCTAATCGCTATTGTCTCAGGAATAAAATAATGATCACGGGTTGTCCCAGCCGGGGTTATTGAGGATATCTAGCGCATCCTTTGGTGAAACCATAGTGGATCGATCAGGCTGACAAGAGCATTCATCTGCTTTGTCGGTTATGTCATTCGTTGAGTAGTGCTGCTACAGATTGTTTAAGTAGGATCACTGATGCGTTCATTATCGAATTATAAACCAGAAAAATAAAATATCATTAGTAAATAATGAAGAACAATAGAAATGAATGAAAAAGAAGCGATACGGGTATTAGGGCAAGTAACAGAAAATCTAGATAAACATGGTATAGAGTATTGGCTAGATATGGGGACATTGTTGGGTGCTATAAGAGAAAAAAAATTCATTCCATGGGATCACGATATTGATTTGGGCACGTGGCACGGGAATGCCATCAAGATTAGGCCAGTTTCAAAAGAACTTCATGATAAAGGATTTGAGATATACTTTTATGATTATCACATTTCAATACAAAAAGGGGAGGTTCCTGTCAATATTTCTTTGTATTGTTTGAGTAATGACAAGGCAATAAAAACTTGGTATGTATCGAAGCGGACAATGCTGGGGGAGATAAGGATGTTTCTTGCAGCAACGTTATTATCTCAAAATCATAGCAAAGTCCATAACATGTACCCTATGGCAACATCAGTTTCCAAGATCATATTTAGATTAAGTCATATCCTACCACATTCGTTAAGATGGCCACTTGCTAAAATTATGCGAACATCTCATCCTAAAATTGGTTTGAAGTGTGTTAAAGTACTGATACCAAGCCACTATTTCATGAATTTGTCAACTATACGTTTTTATGGGATGGAATTTAAAGTTCCCGCTGAAGTAGAAGAATATCTGGCTTATAGGTATAGCAAAGACTGGCGAGTCCCAAAAAAGGATTATATATATTATCAAGAAGATAGGGCAATCTGCAGGCAATAGGTGGCTAAATGAAAGAGAGTGTTGTAATTGAATTTTTGAAGCAAGTAGAGAAGTACTTAGTAATCACAGATGATGATATTGATTTGTGTGTATGGTATACTGAGATTCCTAAAGGACTAGCTGCTTCTCAAGAACTTTGTGGTAAAGATTTAAGGTGAAAACGAAGAATGATAGTATATTTTGCTACAACTTCAGTTGAATTCAACTATATCTTGCCCATCTTGAAAAAGACAGGTGGTTGTTTGATAACAGAATCAAAATCTCTTTACAACTTTGTAACATCACAGTATCCTTTTGTAAAATGTTATGTGGATAAGATGTGCAACCTATCAAACTATCATCCAGATGTATTAATTTTAGCTGGCAATTATGCTTGGGTTCCTAAAAAAGTTAAACTTGTTCAAATATTTCATGGACTTACTGACAAAAGAAGTATTTATCAAAAGAGAAACTTTAAAGATCCTCATAGTTTATTATTCCTGACAAGTTGTTTTATTGAATCCTATTTACCTAAATGGTTTAGAAAATTTAGCCTTGTGAGCGATGAATTGTGGAAGCCGTTTAAACAGTTGGAATTAGACAAACTCATTAAAAATAGATATGATCTATTATGCTTAGTTGGCAAACATATGAAGGAGAAATTCAAAGATTTGAACCTTCTTACTGATACAAATTGGAAATTGGTAGGATTCCCGAGGTTGGATTGTGTAATAAATAACGAGTTATCAAGGGAGGAGATTTTTAAAGATTTGAAGCTCGATCCTACGCTGCCGACTATTCTATATGCACCAACCTGGAGAGGGCATCAAAAAGTGAATTTAAGTTCTATACCCTATATGGGTTTGGAAATATGCAAATCAATAGATGATGATATGAACTTTATTTTTAAGCCGCATCCTTGCGTTAAGCAGCATAACGAGTTTCCAGAAACCATGAGGAAAATAGAACAATATATAAAAAAGCATCAGAATTTTGTTAATCCCGATGCTTTTACTGATATAATATCCTTAATGTACATCTCGGATTTATTGATTACAGATTTTTCTACTGTTGCTATCGAATATCTCCCTCTTGATAGACCTATACTTTTTGCCGATCACTTAGGAGAAAAATATGATGATCCTGATCTGGTGGAGATTTGGATACGTGACGCTGGGGAAATAGTACGAGATACAAACGAAATTAAGAGTATGATTAGAGGATGTCTTGATAATCCATCAGAAAGATCAAAGATAAGACAAAGTTATCGTGACTGTTTTTTCTATGCTTTAGATGGAAAAGCATCTGAAAGAGCAGCAAAAGTCATTCTCGAATTTGAAAACAATAAATAACTAAGGATTTTTCAAACAGTTGTAGTTTATCTATTTCGTATTATAGTATATTTCTTTCTCTATGTTCCACATTTTTATTCTAGTCAAATTTATTTTCATAATCTATACTTTTTCTTAACAATTTTCTTATACTTTTTTCTAACTTTTTTTCTCTTTTTTCTATTGTAAACAATTTTATTATCCTTTCCCTTGCCATTTTCCCTTTTTCCTCCGGTGCTTCTAAAGCCTTTTTTATCATTTCTGCTGTTGCCTTTACATCTTCGTATGGAACATAAAATCCCGTGTCTCCAACAACTTCTGGTAAAGAAAATCTATCCGTAACAACTGGGATACACTTGCAAAGCATCGCCTCGCCTACTGTTATGCCGAACCCTTCATGTGCAGATGCCTGCACATATACCTTCGCCCGTTGATACCAATCTAATAATTCTTTATCTGAAACAAATCCTGTAAACTCAACATTTGAAGATGCAATTGGTTTAAGGTAGTCAATGGAATCATCAGCAAATTTTCCTATAACGACAAAAGAAACATCTGGAAGATATTTTGCTGTTTTAACAAATGTTTCTATACCTTTTCGCTTCAAATTAGACCATTTAATTATACCAACTGTAATGGCTATTTTCTCTTTGTCGTAATCTCCAGGTACAAACTCTTCTATAGATACACCGTTATAGATAAGAATATTTTTTTTCGGTCTTACTTTTTCTAAAAGTTCTCTCTGATTTGATTTAGAAATTGATATAATCATATCCGAATTTTTTAGCACATATTTAGATGGTAGCTTTTGCTTAAAATTTGTAAAAGCTCCATAGTTTATTTCTGGGAGGCATACAACATCAAAACCGCCAGCTACGGTTACTATTTTTTTTTTAAATAACTTTGAAAAGAAAACTGCAAAGGCGGAATGCCATCCTGCAAACCAGCAGAAAGTTAAATCAGATCGTTTAACTTTTTTTGCTAAAATTAGAGCATATCCCAACCATTTTGATTTTTTCTTAGGATGCTCAATTACATCAACATCAAAATGTTTTTTCAAAATTTCATAATCTCTTCTAATAAAAGTGAATGATAAACTGCCAACAAAGCAGATTTTCATCATATCATCGAAACCCCCGCCCCTATTTAAAAATAATTATTTGAATTTTTAACCAGCAGTAAAAAACAGTTTTATGGGAAAATATTTATTTTAAAGATAGTTACTTTCACAGCATGGATCTTAATGAAGACGCGCTTGCAGAGTTTTTATTATTGAATTTTGTACTGGGTGATCATACATTTAGGAAGGGTGAAAAAGTAAAAAGACTACTTGATATCCCAAAATTCGAAGTTTATGAAGATGCCACTGTTTCCGATGTAGAAAATGCCTTAAGAGAGTCAATACAAAGAATTACTAATGGCAAGGAAAAAATAGGTATTTTTCTCAGTGGGGGAAAGGATTCTAGACTTCTTTTGGCATTAACAAACTCATTAAAGATAAATGTAACGGCTGTAACAATAAGCGATGGAACAGGAGGAGTTGAAGATATTGTTGGATCAAAAGTTGCTAAAACATTAAAAATCCCTCATAAACTCCTTAGAGTACCTAATGCATTTTCTCCAGATATAATTTCAGAAATCGTGGATTTAACATATGGTTTAATCTCCTTTTCAGGTATTCTGCCAACGTATCTTCTTAAAAATGAATTGCGTGACAATTTTGATATAATTCTCTCGGGAAATTTAATGACAGAAATTATGGACATGTGTGAACGCAGATGGTATGAATCTAATGAACCCATCAAAGTGACGAGGAGAAAATTTTTTAGGGGAATATTATTAAAAAAAGAATATGCGAATATGGTAGAAAATAAATTTATTTCTATTTATAAAAATAAAACTTTGGAAGAAATAATTTTAGACACCGAGATTAGAAATAAACGTATAAGAGGGGTTGAGGCACTAAATGGAGTTGGATTGAAGTATGAACTTCCTGTTCTAGATAGCGATGTTATGTCCGCTGTTTATTCTTTACCATTTGAACAAAGAATAAATGGACGTTTAGTAAAATCCATTATGAAAAAAACATATCCTGAACTTATGAAAATTAGAAGCACAAGAAGTATATTCCCTTTATTCTCTCCATGGTGGATTCACGAAGGATTTAAGCGAATAAGAGACAATATAGATTTTATTAAAAACGATTTTAAACTATGGGCGGGAAAACCAAGATATAACAGAACAGGCATGTGTGATAGAGGATTCCATTTTAAGTATACACTGGGCGGTTATGTAAAAGAAGCAATTAGTGAACTTGATTTAAAATTGATAGATCATGATAGTATAAAACAATTGCTTGAAAATCATTTTTCCGAACAGAAAGATTATTCTTCAGATATTGCAAAACTACTAACAATAAAGATTTGGATGGAAAAAAATTTCCCTTAAATGAAAGAGAGATGCTAATTTTAATCGACTCTTTGCCATTTTCTCCTGAGGAAATAAGCCTTTATACAACCCCTTACTCCGTATCTCTTTAGATGGATAATTCCTCTTTTTAATTCGGCTCTTCCTACATTCATCCTACTATTTAGGTAATTATTCCATCTCCTTGCATATTCATTAAAAATTTCTTTGCTGGTTAAATCGTATAGAATCTTTAACTGCTTAATATGCAAAATATGATAAGATTTTGTAGCAGGATACTTATGTAAAAGATTATAAAGAGACCAATAACCATTATCATACCTTCCTATATTTTTTTCCAGTGTCCCGACTCCTTCATTCCATAAATTCAATGCTTTTTCATTTTTTATAACATGATAAAAATCATAGATACCAAATAGGGCATAAATGAAACCATTCAATATATGAGGTGGTGGCAATACTGTATATTCCTCTAACCATACGTTCCCATTTTCATCAATAAATTTGATACCTCCCTCTTCAATATTTTTTTCGAAAGCGCCATATGCCCTTTTAGCAGTTTCAAAATAAATGCTATTTCCAGTAATTTGAAAAGCCCTAAGCAAGGCAGAAATGGCCAAACCTTGAGCCATTCCATGAACCCATGGAACTTTATTAAAATTATAATAAGGGAGTACAAATCCATGTTCCCAAATACCAAACTCTTTTTTATCAGAAATGTTATTAACCAACCAATCAGCTTGTTTAAGGAAGGCTTCCTCATACTTATTATCCTTCGTGTCTAAAAACATTTCAAAATTTCCTAGGGCATATTGAGCAATATTAACAGGATAATTGTGATAACTATCAGTATAAGGAACCCTATAAAGAAGGACCCCACTTTCGTCTAGCTTGCGCATCGGACTGTTAACCCATTTAACAGTTTTTTTCATATCCAGATAGTAATAGCCTAGACGAGTCTCATCCTGATTTTTCTTTATTGGCATTTCTTAGTTCGCCTTTCCTTATTAAGTATTCTTCCAAAATAAACAACACGGTCCCGCTAATTCCGAAATAAACCCATACAGAGAAAGTAAAGTACTTAAAATCAGATATTAAGAAGTCAAGCACGCCTGTAAAGATAAATATAAATGGGAAAAGCAAAGCATGTTGCGTAAACCGAAGAGCACCCCTAATTTCATACAGCGATTTATCTCTTCGTGCTGAATAATAATAACCTTTCTTGAAATCAGCCCTTGATATTTCAAATTTCTTGAGTATATTTCTAACAGAAAACATGGCTTTACGTAGGAGCCTTGAAATTTTTCCGTCAAATGTGTTTGATATTTTCACATTTATTCTATCTTCCATATAGCCCTCTGTATTATTAATCTCAAATAAAGGGTTTCTCCATGAATAGAACCAGTGGTTTAGTATCCAAAACACTGATGTATATAGACCAAAAAATAAGATTGTCAAATGCTTATAACTGGCTAAAAAACCAACTGTAAGGCAGAGAATAACAATTGGGTTTGGAATAGCGTTAGACCAATCAAAAAAGCCACCCAAATTCTTTTCCTTTCCACGAACCATAGATCTATTATAATATCTTGCTACTTCGCCATCACAGTAATCCGCCATCGCATGAAAAAATAGTAAAACTCCACCTAACGAGAAATATAATGGATTATCAAATATGAAAAATATTGATGCTATAAGCCCTATTTCAACTCCAAGTATAGATACTTGATTTGCATTTATAGGAAAATATAGTAGGATTTTAGTGAAATAGAAAGAACCACCCCGATATATATAAAACAAAGGTTTTTTTAGAAAAATACTGGGATGAACAACCGGCTCACTTTTCTTACTACAGATTTTCTTTAATTCTTTGACAGATTCAACCATGTCTATCTTCGATTTTTTTCATTTTCTATTCATAAACCAATAGCAAAAAATTTTTTGCATCGTTCATATTATCGTGACCTTCCAAATCCTCTATAAATGATAAACTCATTACTTGTCTTGTCTCTAAACATATTCCAAAGATCTATCACTTTCACTGGAGACTTTATTTTGTTTTTTATGATTTTTTCTAAATCAAGTTTTAAAAATTCTTCATGCTTTGTGGCAAAAACCACTACATCAATACCACACGATAATGCCTCTTCTATTGATACAAAACCCTCTACCTTAACCACTAGATCATCTGGTAGCCTAGTATAATAATTTCTATTCAAATAAGGATCACATACACTAACGTTATGTCCTTTAGCTAAAAGCCTACGCGCAATTTCTATTCCATAGCTATACCGGAAATCATCAATATTCTCCTTAAATGATAAGCCTGCTATCAATATATTTTTACCTTTAACCTCATCCATGACTTTATCAACAAGCCAATCATTTGCACGTCGCCCATAATACCACAAAGAACTAAAACCTCGTCTTCTAGCGATTTCTTCAAAGGCCAATTCCAGTAAATAAGGATCCTTCCCCAAACAATAACCAGTAACTGGACCCGGTTTAGCAATCTCATTTCTTTCATATCCAGCATTTGCAGATTCTATAACTTCTATCACATCAATACCATTAATCTCCGCAAGAAACGCCAGTTCATTGGCAAACGCAAAACGAGTATTTCGCCAAGAATTATCAACTAACTTGATAAATTCAGCAGTACGTGGATTTGATACCCTTACAATATTACCACCAATTTTTTTAAAAAACTTACTCACTTTCGAAAAACCCTCATCATTATATGCGCCGACGATTTTTGGAAGGGCACGTTCTTCTGCAATCGCTTTTCCTTCCATGATTCGTTCAGGCACAAACGAAAACCAGAAATCTTTTCCCTCTTTAAGCCCAGTTTTTCTCTCAATAAAATTTTTAACATCATCAGATGTTCCTATAGGAAGCGTAACCCTCAAAATAATCGTTTTACCACGTAAGCCAGTAGCGATAAGCTGACCAATGACTGAATAGAGGGTAGAAAGACTCGGTTTATCAGGATATTTTGCAAAACCTGTTCCAACAGCAAGTACAACATATTCTGCTTGCTTCAAATCTGACGTTACATCCTCATCCTGATGTTTCGGGAAAAAATTCTTATTCAAATGCTTTATTAGTAACTCCTTCAGACCCAGCTCATTAAAGACCGTTTTCCCTTCATTAAGACTATTAACCAACCTCTCATTAATATCTATTCCAACAACCTTGTAACCGCTATCTGCACAAACCAAAGTAATTGGAAGTCCTATTCGCCCTAATCCAAATACACAAACGTTCATATTATCTCCTTGTAAACCTTTAATAAATTCTTCTTTTCAACATCCCAGTTGTATCTCTCCCTTGCTGCTTTTAAAGCGTTCATCCCATATTCTTTGCATAATCTAGGATTATCTCTTAATTGTATAATAGCCTTTTTAACGCTTTCTTTATCATAATCAACCGAAATTCCACAATTTAATTCATTAGTCATCTCAGCAGCATATGTTCCTTTTGTAACAATAATGGGTCTCCCGCATACCATTGCTTCAAACTGTTTATTAAATACGTTAAGATGATGTTGACCTTTAGTGTCAGCTAGAACAAAAGTTGCATCTGCACTTCTGGTCAAATGAAGAATATCCTTGGTGGGAACTGTTCCAAGAAATTCTATGTTTTCATATTTTTTACTCAGTTCCATCATCTCATTAAATAATAACTCCTTCTTTCCGGCTAAAATCAACTTAACTCCTGTTATGCCTCCGACTACTTCTATAATCTGAGGAAAAAAACGGCCTGTCCCCATTATCCCAATATATATCAATGTAAAGACATCATTATCTGGTGGTTCATACTCTGAATATATTAAATCTTTGCAATTCATAACGATAGTGACAGGTTTATTTAAACTGCTATAATGTTTTCTAAAAGGCTCATCTATAGTTATAATATGATCAACATCTCTTACAAGTTTATTTTCCTTTCTAAAAACAATTGCTGATAAAATTGGATGTTCGTCCTTTATCATATATCCAAATATTTCATGTGCATCATAAATCAGTTTACAACCTAGTTTTTTCTTTAACCAAAAACCAACTTTTAAAGTATCAAAGTCGTGACAATGAACAACATAAAAATGAAAACCATTTTTGTACAGATTCAACCCTTCTTTATATGCTTTTCTCCACCATATTGGGATTTTTAAAAGAGTTGGCAATATTTTTATTAAGCCATTATTATGAATCCTAATAATTTTTATTCTATCAACAGTCCCTATTTTGTCATACTCGTTTTTTCTATCCCACACAATAACCGTAACTTCATTTCCTGCATCTACCAAAGCCTTTGCCTCTTTATGAACTCGAGGATCAACCAGCAAAGGGTTGGAGAGTAACATTAGTATCTTCATTTTGTCACCAGCTCTTTTATAGCGAAGTTAGGTTCTTTTTATTTGAATATATCCGTATATGCTATGCTGTGCTCATAGTTTTTCCCCATATAAACTCTTCTCTGATGAAATATCAAGTGACATCGGTAAAATTTTTGTAAAATATAAATATTAAAACACGTCACTTATACCCAAATTATACTGTGTATTATATTCATCACGTATTCCGCAATAAGCATTGACACAATCTCAAATAATTTACCGTTTGCCTAAGACTTATACATTAATTAGGAACAAATTTTGTAAAATAGAGGAGTTAGATCCATCACATTAACGATAAAAAGTATTTTTAAACTATCAGATAATATGCCTAACAGACACGATAAGGATTTAACGATGGGTAAGATAAAGTCGTTTATAAATAACATATACACTGAGAAAGAAGGAGAACACTTTCTGTATAAGAGCGAGCCGTGGACTCTAGTTTATATTGGAAGAGTATTTGCCATACCCCTTGCCAGGGCAATAGCGAAACTACCCATTAAGATACATCCAAACATTCTTACTATCATTACTGTTCCATTTTCATTAATAGCTGGCATTAGTTTTTTTAAAAATATGCTCATTCTCGGAGCTGTTTTTTACTTTATTAGCTATATTATTGATTGTACGGACGGAACATTAGCTCGATTAACCAATACAGAGTCAATGTTTGGAAAACGATTGG
>SMTZ1_10002935_pt1 | contig 17162 bp, 13 predicted proteins | sample DeeMarSWOR136_30_FD_25667 | JGI IMG/M metagenome (IMG submission 25667)
TAATGTTCTATCGTGAAATAATCTTAGAATGTTTAGGAAAGAAATCGATCCAACAGATAATTGCACAAAGACTAAAGCAGGACTACGGTCTTTTAGGTGATAAATTGATCGAGATACTATCTTCTGACATTTTAGCGTGGCTGAAAGAGTTTACCATAGACGTACTGTACCCTGGACAGACTATATGGCTGGCTGTAGACGTGAATGAAAAGCATCACCCCCACAAGAGAATAGAAGATACCCGATTGATACCTGTAACATTAACGATTCACTCAAGAGAGGACATACAGTTATTGTCAAACCCGCAAATGAAATGGAGAGACGTTGTAAAGTGTAGGATAGCCAGACTATTCACTGAAGCATACTCCCAGGGCGGTGTACTCACACAAGCAGAGGTGGGTGCTCTTTTGGGCATGAGCAACCGAACAGTGTGCAGGTTTACAGCTGAATACGAAAAAGAAACTGGTATAAGGTTACCCTACAGAGGAAAAGTCCACGATATAGGGCCTGCAGTGTCCCACAAAGCTGAAATAGTAGAACTCATGGTAAAAGGATTTGCCACACCTGTTGTTGCCGGTAAAACAAACCACAGCATTGCATCATGTGATAGATACTACAAAGATTACAAACGAGTAGTCAAACTGGGAAAATCCTTTGCCTTGACCGAGATCTCCGCACTCACAGGAATGAGTGAAAGCCTTGTCAAAGAGTATATAATGCTAGCAGAGAAATTGGATCACCGGTTGTGATGTGATAACATGATCAACATCTATGAAATGATAGGGTGGAAGGATATACTGCCTAAATGTATTTTTGAAATGAAAAGTTGATAATGTAGGGAGTGGATGGGCCATCAACAGCATCAATCTTCAACAAAAATGGTTACAGTGGACTCGGCGGGATTCGAACCCGCGGCCTCTGCCTTGCGAAGGCAGCGCTCATACCAGCTGAGCTACGAGCCCTTAACACGTAGTGGATGAGAGCAATATAAAAGTTCCCCCAGAGAAAGGTTGAAGTAGAGTTGAGCCTTTGACCGAAATCTGCAGGAATCACAGTCTTGTTGTTTCATTACATCAAAACAGGTTCTTTGTTGTATGGTGCACACATTTTTTTGAAAAATCAGAATATGTAATGCAATTATATCCTCCTCAATTCCTCACTCAGGGGTGTGCAACCTGGAAAGCTGGCGAAGATGACCTTGTATAATACTTCTAATCAACACATTCTAACAAAGCGCGAAGGTTGTAGGTTATCTTGGAAATAGCATAGTTTCACAGATTAACAGAGTCTCGTATGAGCACGTTCCTATTTACGTGTACTGCAATTTCAGTTAACTGGTTCACTTTAGGGTTTGCAGGGAGCAATTTGACCTACATTTTCACGGTTAGTGGTTTGTAATACCTATATCGCATATTCCTGATTGAGGAGTGATCCCGTTTCGACAGTATCCAATTCCGGGAGTATTTCCCCAACAGCAGCCCAGACACATCGGGCATATAGATCCATGTGTTACCAATTTTGCGTACATTTTTTCACCTCCTTCTGCTTTTTTGCAATGGTTACTTATCAATCTTTTCCAGTCACATAACTTCTGTTAATGTTGAAGTACTCTCGTGTATTCTTCATAGAAAAAATATTCCAGGGCTATGTGATCTATCACCTTGTTGTGTAATTCGGACAACAGCCCTTGTAGAAGGCACATACAATGTAAGCTCGGATCTCCACGTTCCTCTTCGATCCTTCGCTGCCTGAAAACTCCGATACTCTTGAAATGATTGTTCCTCAAGTTCGCTAATCATGGCACAGGTTCCTACTAAAAGCCCACCCACCAAGAGGAGAACTATTATCTTTCTCATCTTCTTCACCTTTCTCTATCATTATGTCCTTTCTTAAAAGGGGCTGTATACAGATAAGAATTCAGGTTAAAAGCTTGAAGAATGAGTTTTTTCGATATTTATCAACATTATTGTTTTTACATATAACTAAGAATCAATATTTCTAATATAAAAAGATTTATAAGCATATATGCTGTTGATTGAAGTGAATACACTCCAAGGAAGGTGAGAAAATGCAGATAACTGTACGAGACTACACGTATGAAGAGTTCAATACAACCCTGAAAGAACTATTAGAGTATCACCTTGAATCCAAGAAGAGAAAACTAAGAGTGAATTTCTTCACAGTTGAGGCAGAAAATCTGGATGGTGTAATACGTAATACACATCCTTGATGCATCTATTCTCATCCAGTATATGTCCTGATCTGATCAATCTACAGCAAATCAATTTGTATTTGAACTACTTCTACAGGCAACGAAGTAAACACTTAATATTATGAAAAGTACGAAAACTTTATATTTGCTAACGAGATGAAGAAAATGTGATGACATGACAATTGACTCTGTGAGTACAAAAACAGCAATTGAACCCCATCCTGAATACGACCCCAATTATTACGGGGATAACCTGAACAACTATTACAAAATACTTAGTTCAACCCTCGATTTCCATGGAGAGTCAACGAATTATAGTTCACATAATTTTCACGCATTTCCTGCAAAGTTTCCACCGCAGATCCCACGAATATTTATTGAAACCCTAACCCAAGAATCTGACACTATCCTTGATCCTCTTGTTGGTTCAGGGACAACCTTGGTTGAAGCAGTCCTCTTAGGCAGAAATGCAATTGGGGTTGATTTAGATCCTCTCGCTCACCTCATATGCAAAATGAAGACAAGGAAGATTTCACAAATAACTGCTCAAAATACATTATCAGAAATACTCACTCACATACATTTTTATCAAACTCCTGAAAAACCAGTAAGATGGATAAAAGAAAATTTTGATGAAAAGACAAAAGAATTCATAGATTTTTGGTTCGAAAGAAAGACACAATTAGAACTAGCTGCACTAATATGCTCTATAGATGACGTTGTTACTGATACAAATTTAAAGAATTTTTTCTTGGGTATTTTTTCTTCAGTCATCATTACAAAATCTGGTGGTGTGTCAAAAGCTCGAGATCTAGCCCACACTCGACCACACAGAGATTTGAAGAAAAAGCCAAAAAATGCAATAGATCAATTCAGAATTAAAGCAGAAAAATCCATAAAGAACTTGAGGAGTATGGAAAAAGCGAGAGGTAAAGCAGAAATTATACCTGGCGATGCAAGAAAATTACCTCTTTTAGACAATTCCATAGACTTGATAATTACCTCACCCCCTTATGCAAATGGTATTGATTATATGCGGGCTCACAAATTCTCATTAGTTTGGTTTGGATGGCCTATTGACCGTCTTTCTCGTTTGAGAAGTGAGTACATTGGTAGTGAAAAGCTAAAAGATGTACAGGATAGGTTACCCAGAGTTACGTCTGAATGGTGTGAAAAAGTGGAAAAGAAAGATGATCGAAGGGGAAAAATATTGAAGCAGTACTACACTGATATGTCTAGTGTACAATCTGAAATGTATCGTGTTTTAAAAGAGAAAAGTGCTGCAATAATCGTTGTTGGAACATCACAAATGAGAGGAATTGTGATACCCCATCATGTATGTCTCAAAGAAATAGCTGCACACATTGGGTTCACCTGTATTAAGGTAGGTGAACGGAAATTGGAAAGAAATAAACGAATGATGCCTATTGCTCATAAAAGTGAGAAAAAAGGCATTGAGAATAGGTTGCACCGTGAATATATTCTTGGACTTTGGAAGGAATAGGAGATAATATGCCGTCAAGAAGTGAAACTATGTCGATTGCTGTTGACATTTTGGACAGCTCATTGAGTAACTATGGCAATTCTTTGGATAAGGTGTGGTTAAGTGTTTATGAAACCTTATTGTGGTATGTAGCAGCAGATGGCAGAAGAAGGCTTCCCCATATTATCGATGCAAATTATCTGAGACCCTCCAGGAGAGGGAAGGGCTCGAAGAAATGGATCCAACGTGCCATAAACTTTAACGATTATGTAGCAAGAGAAATGGGTACCTCCCCAGATAAAGTCCCAGAACGTATGGATAAGTTGATGCGCCATCAAGACTTTGAGGGGATGCAAAGGCAGAACCCTTTGGGTATAGCATTTATTGGTATCATTAATCATTTAGTTGAAAAATTTGGGGATCATTCATTAAGTAGTGAAATAGAAGCTGAAGCTACCTTACTATTCCCTAAACAGCGTCTTTATGGTAGAACTTCAAATCCGAGAATAGATTTAATTTTTAAAAGAGGAAAAAAGATAGTTTCAATATGTTCCCTCAAATGGAGTATTCGTCATGACAGACTAAATGATGTCACTGGCGAATGTGAAACATACAAAAAAGCTTGCAGCAAACTCTATGGATATACTCCAAATTTCTTTTCTATAACAAATGAATTCTCACCATCTCGTCTCCAAAAATTGATTGAACATCCTTGCATAGATGGGGTTGTTCACATTCACAAGAAGACTGTTGCAGATGTTTGTGGACTTAATGGACGGTTAGTTGAATTAATTGATTTGGCTGATTTTATTACGTCCTCATTTGAGTGGTAGTGTGTCTTGTTCTTTTGCGTGTATTACAAAATCATGGACTGATAGCATTTCCTCTTCTGGCATTCAGAACTCCAGTTCAGTTTATTCCTATTTTTTGCATATAGAAAAGAACTTAGCACTAAATGCTAAGGATTGTTCCTAAAGATCAGGCACCAAACCTCAAATAAATTGAGAAATCTTCCAAAATATCGTCTAATGCCGAAATCATACTCTATCACCTTGTTCCGTTATACGAACAATCAGCCTTGCAGAAAACGCATACAAGTGGGAGCCTTGTTCCACTAGACATACTGATAAGCCTTGAAAGAAAAGCAATATCTGTCCTCCAAATCCCAAAAGAACCCATAAAAAGTGCGGGGGAAGGGATTTGAACCCTCGTATCTCTGCAGAACAGGGTCCTAAACCCTGCGCCTTTTCCAAGCTCGGCAACCCCCGCTTTCTTCTACCTCACTTTTGGAGTTCATAAAGGTTTTGGTCTACCAGTTTTGCAGTCTCCTGTGGTCCCCAGCATTAATCTGTTGAAAACCTTCTGTTTGCAGCCCACCATTAAAAATGCTAACCACTTTTTGTGAACATCATCAGCAGCATACCACAGCACAAATTATCAGTTCATCCTTCACTTTCAACCTTTTTTTGTGTAGTCACTCCCTTTTCATAACCTCTGGACCAGCCTACATTATAACCCTTATCATAACCATACCAAAAACAGCCCAACATGAACAGGAGAAGGCCTAACCAAAAATGAAAGTGTGATATTTCTGTTACTGAAGTCAATATGAAATGAAACCCAGCAACGACGAGCACCACAACGAGAACCCATGCCAAATAACGCAAATGGATTCTTCTTGATCTATCATGATCTGTTGATTCCATGCAACGAGTACTGGACTTCCACTTTTAAGCCTTTGGGAAAAGGTAACATGCAGACAGAACACCAATTATGGTAAACCATCCTATTACTAGCCATATTCTGTTTCTGAAAACCTGAAATTTCCACATATACAGCACTCAGAGCCACAGATTCCGTTTTAAAGTCAAAACCTTTACCTTCTGTTCCAACTCTCTTCCCACTCAGAAATACCAGACACTCTCTATGTTAACCTGAATTTCTTCAGCTAAAGCGTTGCATACAGTCTTCTGAAACCTCACTCTATTCTTATACACCCATGGCACTCAGTAAGATGATTATCTGGGAACTGAAACAGATCTTCAAAGGAAAGAAGTTCACTCATGCCTTTGTTATACAGTTTTTTGTCATTCTGGCCATTATACCCTTGTCTGATGTGTACTCAGAGATTTTAGAAGATCCCCAGGAGATCATACTACCAACCTCTAAAGATAATATTGGAAATACATCAATAGATTACAGATTCCTTAGCGTTTTCTGTCGATAGTTATTCCATTAATTTTTCATTAAAAGGAAATATGATATAAAAGTAGAAAAAAGAGAACTAAGCTCACACCAAGCAATAACGGTATAACCACTGCCTAGTGCTTACAATCATCCCCATGTTTTTATGAATGTGGTCAGTGATATGTATTTTTATGAACCAAGAAATTCTTGTGGCTTCAACTCTAAATACGAACTTTGTACGTTGACACATGAGTAAAGGATTCGTTTCGGTGTAGAACCTCACCCCGTTGCTAACCTCTTCAAAGCTCCAACCTGCAGGTGCTTCAATAGCTTCAATGTTGTCCCACATAGGCTGCTGAAGATCTTGAAGAAATTCAATACCATAGATTTTATTTGAATAGGCTTCTTTAACAACGCGAATATGCAGCTCTACCACGTCATGTTGAAGATTGAAGGTAGAGAATATCCCTGTGAGGATAAATGCTCTTGGTTTTTCAATAACTGCAAAGTTTATCTTCTTGGTGTCATGCGTGTATCCTTCCTTTGAGGCAGTCACCAGCAAGACGTATGAGCCTATTTGCGTCACACGGAGTTCTGTAGGCAGAACTACATGTTCTGTTGACCCATCGGGGAGAGAAACAGTTCCTGCAACTTGGATGCCTTCAATGGACGACTCGTAACTCATATAAATGGTGTCGCTTCGTATGAAAACCTTGGACTCGTGTTCACATTCTCTGTCTTTGCAGAGGTGAATCTCAAAATCCATTTGTTTTAGTGTATCTTCAACTAAGAAAGTAACCTCTTGTTCCTCGTAAACAGTGTTTTCCAGAATCAATCTAGCAACTGCTGTGTATTCATCAGAAGGGAAACCCTCAGTAACGTAGATCTTGTACAAAATGACTGTTTTCAATTCACCTGGACCTAGCGTGACACGGCAGGAGACGAGTCTATCAGGAAATCTCCTTGTGTGGCCTGTCAAACGGCATTCAAGAACAGTATTAACTTCAGTATCAAAGTCATTGTAAAGGTCTGCTGTAACAAGGATCGTGTCCCCTAGCTTGTAAACATGCTGAGCTGTTGCCAGAGAAAGCCCAACTGCTTGGACATTTTCTATTGATAGAATGCATGATAAGAGAAACAGAGACATAAGAAATGTTTTTTTCATAGTAACCACCAATTTGGCAAATATTTTCCCCACCACTTCGGTCTGAAAGTAGGATCTCCGTATAGAGCATAGAAAGCATCTCCTCTCCTTTCTCGACAGGCGTTACCGAGTTTTACATAGTAATCTTCATTTCTAGCTTCCAAATAGGCTTCACCAATTGTTTTCCCTTCAATGAACACGCCTTCAAGGATATTGTCGAACATACGATGCCAGTAAGATGCATCGACCGCGCCCATGTAGACCATAGCTCCGCGCCGAATGTTCTCCATGCCAAACATGTTCTCATCTGGGACGTACCCCCAAATGACATAGCCAGTAGCACAGGCTAAGTTAAGGATAGTTGAGGGGCAGAGCTATATTGTTCGACTGCAGGTACTGGCTGTCAATCACGTGCACGAAGCCTTCCGGGCCTCCGTGATCAGCATACAGAACCAGGTAACATTCATCATAGAGATTTCGTATATCGTCGATATTATCATCAACAGGCTTATCTCCTGTTTCCGTTCCTGCATAAAAGTGCTTCGTCTGGAACTGATTAGCCACATCCTCAATCCAATAGGTTGTTCTAGCATAATTCTCTAAAGTAGGCCCATGCTGAGGGCCAACAATATCCGGGCCAGGCTGATCTAAGGTTTCTTCTTGCCAGTCTTCGCGCACTATGAGTAGAGCGTCTCTATTTCTAGGTAAATCGGCAAAAAAGAGGACCCGTGCAATATAGCTCGACACATCAGAAGGTGAAATACCGAAGATTCTTCCTACAGCTCTATCTTGGTATCCGTAGTTGGTGGAGCTGCCGTAGAATCTGCCGTCCACCTCTTGTCGATCAGACGCGTGTTCATGGGAAAGGAGATGGGGGCCATAAACCCTAAGATTCTTTGTAGAAATCTTATAGAAATACGTGTACCAACTGCCCTCACAATTCACACAATGCGGTACCTTCTCTCCAGGAACTACACTTGTATATCCCTCACTATACCATACCACACTGTCTCCCTGAATAACAGGGCGAATTTGATTGTTGTCGGTTAATGTGAGTCTACTCTCTCCATTTTCAAAATCATAGATATATACATCATAATTTCCATTTCGATCATCTTCCCAAACGATTCCTTTTTCAGAAATAGTGGGATCTTCTTGTTGACCCTCGTTTGTGGTGATTGGGATGATTTTGATTTCTCCTCCTTGTGCAGGATCATACATGTAGATGTCTGAATTCCAGTTTCTATAATCTTGCCAGACAATTTTGTCTCCGTAAATTGCAGGATTTATTTGGTCGCTGTCGTGAAAGGTGATTTGGGTTTCTCCTCGTGTTGGATCATACATGTAGATATCCCAGTTCCCATGTCTATTGTCCTGCCAGACAATTTTGTCTCCGTAAATTGCAGGATTTATTTGGTCGCTGTCGTGAAAGGTGATTCTAATTTCTTTTTCTGTTTCAAGATTATACATGTAGATGTCCCACTGATGTAATGGGTATCCCTCTTTCCAGTATATGTTTCTGTTGTCTTGCCAGACAATTATGTCTCCGTAAATTGCAGGGCTTTCTTGTTCGCAGGTGTCATCGGTGATTTGGGTTTCTTTTCCTGTATTAAGATTATACATGTAGATGTCCCAGTGATGCCAATCGACGCCATCCCACCATGGTTCAAATGAGTTTCTCCAATCTTGCCAGACAATTATGTCTTCGTAAATCGCAACAATTCTGCCTTTGTACCAAAAAGCAGGAGATCTCCATCTTGCATTCACAGGAATGGTCGTTTCAAAAGGGTAAGGAGTTATAAATGTAAGGAGGCGGAGCTCCAGGGGGTAAGAATCAACTTTTGAAGGATCAAGTTCTTCAAAAACCACCTTATTTCCCCATAATGCGGGGTGAGTGTTCCTATTTTCCCTGGCCATAGGGATGGCCCTAGGGCTGGCTACAATGGTAAGATAGGTCAATGGCCCAGGGAGCTTCAGGGAATCGAGAGTATCTTCCACATAATTGTCTACTTCCAGGTAGGTATTTGCTGTAGTGGAAATGATCACTTCGAACTTGGCTGCAGCAAGAAAAGGAGCCGCCAGAGAGTGCTTGGTATGTAAAGTGTGAATAGCTGGGCTCTTCTCAGGCTTAAACTCCTTATTCACAGCGATATTAAGATCGTCATGATTGACGAGGATTACCTTATTTGTGCCTGTCCACTTCACATATGCTTCACGAAGTTCTGCTAAACTGTAATGAGGACTTCCCAAGGTCGTTTTTACACACCTTTTCCAGATTTCCTCTTCTGTTTTCTGACTGATCTCGCCAATACGGAAGACAAGCCGATTATTAAGTACATTGTAGTCAAAATGTCCATCAAAAAACAATGGTGCATTGTGAAGTGAAGCCATGACTGAAGCCATTGATCCAGTCTCGTAATCATTTTCTGAGATTATAACTCTATCTATGTTTTCCCAGAAAGATAGATATTTTTTCATCTTGTACTTTGAGATTTGAGCTGCTTGCAGTCCAGCACCAGTAGGCTCTGGGGCTATCAGCAAATCATACAGATCTGGAGGGGTATCTCCGAAGATAGTGATATGGGATGGATTATACTGCTGGAAAAAGCGAATGATGGCATCAGCATCAAAGTTAGCGCTTTCTCGGTGGTAGATAAGTGTCGGGTATTTGTGAACCGTTTTTTCTCTTGGATGACTCTAGGTTGTTAAAGGTACTAACTGCAATACGTCACGCCAACTTTCGTTTCATACTAGTACTAGTGGATACTCTCCTATATAAATCTTTCGTTTAAGATCACATATTTTAAAGGAATTCCTTCATCTAAAATTATTTTCTAAAATTTCTCTTAAGAAACAGTGAGACCCCTACAAACCAGCTAGCCAAAAAAACCAAATGAAAAGTCGAAAAGATCCTCAGTTTTTGTGCATCTGTATATATATCAGATATGCAAAATCCAGAAGAGTAGATGAAGCTATCCAATTGTATGAAGAACAGAAGTAGCTCTATAATTCTATCAGGTTCTTTGAAAAGAAGAATTCCCTTGGCGGGGTGGAAAAACCTAACATCTGGAGATGGTTCAAAGGATTGCGAAGAATCAGTAAGAAGTACCATAATTCTTATATGTGACGAAATGGGAATAAGGATATGAAAGTCTTTTTAAGTTGGTCTGGCAGCAGAAGCAAGAAAATTGCTGAAATACTACACAATTGGTTACCACAAGTGATCCAAGCTGTTGAGCCATGGTTTTCTACGGATATTGAAAAGGGTCTACGTTGGGGACCGGAAATTACAGATTTGTTGGAAAAATCAAAGGTTGGCATTATATGCCTAACTAGAGAAAATCTTGATGAAAATTGGATTTTATTTGAAGCAGGGGCATTATCAAAAACTAAAGATGCATATGTATGTACTTTTTTACTTGATATGAAGCCAACAGATATAAAGCCACCATTAGCTCAGTTTCAACATACTCAGTTTAAAAGAGAAGACGTTTGGAAGCTGATTCTTACAATAAATGAGAATGTAAAGAAATCTGGTGGAACTTCACCTTCTAAAGAGATTCTAAAGATAATTTTCGATAAATTTTGGCCAGACCTAGAGAAAAAACTTGAAAAAATCACAAAACAGCAGCCTGAAAGAACTGAACCAACGCGGTCTGATCGAGAAATCCTAGAGGAAATTCTTGAGTACGTCCGAACACTAGTTAAGAGGGAAGAACAAGGAGATGAGCTACAAAGAACGTTACCATTCTATTCTTATGGAAAGATGTAAACCATTCTATTAACACATTGGTAACCCAAACCCTTCACACAAAAAAGGACATTAACCCAACCAGACAGCCAACCTTTTTAAATCTCTCTTCAAATATAACCCAATGATCAAGATCATAAACGTGAGCAAAACGTTTGGAAATATTACTGCTTTAACCAACCTAGACCTGGAAATAAGAGAAGGAGAACTTTTCGGACTAGTGGGTCCCAATGGTGCAGGGAAAACTACAGCCATCCGGATCGTGTGCGGCATTCTCCACCCAACTGGGGGAAGAGTTTTAATAGATGACCAAAATGTTTTCGAAAACATCCACATTAAAAAAAGGATAGGCTACCTCCCAGAAGAACCCAACTTATACACCAGGCCCACTGCATTCGAACTCCTCCAGTATTTCGGATCATTATACGGCAATTCCAGCCCCCAAAGGATCGAAGACCTCCTTCACTTCGTGGGATTATACCACAGAAAAGATTCCAAAGTGGAAACCTTCTCCAAAGGCATGAGACAGAGGCTCGCTTTTGCCCGGGCTCTAGTGCACAATCCTGACATACTCATCCTGGACGAGCCTACCATGGGGTTGGACCCTGCCACAGCCAAGAGAGTAAGGCAGTTTATTAAAACTTTCAAGAGAGAAAAAACTATTATTTTGTGCACACACTACATGGAAGAGGCAGACGAATTGTGTGACAGAGTGGGATTTTTAGATAGAGGCAGAATCGTCAAGATTGGAAAACCTCTCGCATTAAAAGAAGAGCTCAAAAAAGAGTCCACCTACGAGGTTATCCTCAACAATGCAGATTCTGAATTGCTAAACCACATCAAAGAACATGTTGTATCCCAGGATGAAAATAAATTGATATGTGCTCTGAATCCTGAAGATATTTCTTATTTGCTTGAAACCTATCCTTCTGAAATCTTCTCCATTCAAACTATAGCTCCCACTCTGGCAGATGTTTTTGAGAGGTACACCCATGGCACTCAGTAAAATGACTATCTGGGAACTGAAACAGATCTTCAAAGGAAAAAAGTTCACCTATGCCTTTGTTATACAGTTCTTTGTCATTCTGGCCATCATACCCTTGTTTGATGTGTACTCAGAGATTTTAGAAGATCCCCAGGAGATCATACTACCGACCTCTAAAGATTACCTTCCTGTAGCAATTTCTTCTTCTCCTCTCACCCAGGTAATAGATGAACATCCAATATTCCGGGTGTATCACGTTTCTGAAGAACAAGGGGGTTCTCTCTTAAAAGACCACATTGTGTGCTGTTTCATTTCAGGTGAAACTATCCTGTTTGATGAAAACAATCCCAAAGCCAGGGTAGCAGAATACCACCTCCAGAGACTGTTGCAGCAAGAACCTGACATAGAACCCTCCTGGATACTCAATGAAAGATCAGTAGTACCCCGCCAGCAATTACGGGCGAGAGAACTGGCCATGCGGGAGATCAGGAGAACTGCTGAAATGATGCAGTCTGAAGAAATCAACTATTCCACCTTATTAGTTTTGCTCCTGGCCATATTTTTAGCATCAGGTATCCTGGTGGATCTGGTAGTATCTGAAAAAGAAAAGCAAACAGGTGAAATCCTGATGAGTCTTCCTGTCCAATCCTGGAAAGTTTTGCTCTCAAAGGTTTTTTCAGTGGTGATCGTTTTAGTCTGCCAGATTGCCCTCTGGATTTTCACTTTGTACTTTTTAGGACGGGTTTCCAGTTTGTTTTCCATGCTCCCCTTGTTTCTGATGTCTTTCTTGATCATATCACTGACTTCTCTGGTATCTGTCTACTCTAAAAGTTACAAAGAGGCTGGATTTGCCATCACAGTCTCTTACGTTTTGTTGTTCGCCTTTTTGATGAGTGCTTCTGCTTTCTACGTTTTTTCAGAAAAATTCTCTTTCCTCTCCCCATTATCACTGGTTGTCATGATAGAAAAAGGACAGTCCACCGTGTCCGGCATAGTTTATGCAGCTTTACCTGTTTTCCTGGTATCCTGTGTACTTATCTTTGTATCTGCCAGATTGTATGGGCGCGATGAGTTCTACTTTGGGCCCAGACCTTCCCTTTTCAGAGTGTTACTAGAAGAGGCTGTTAAACCGCTTTCAGCTTTGCTATCCTGGCTTTTAGTGATACTCCTTTTGTATACAGATATTCTAAACGGGGTGGTACTGTGAGAGTTTTAACTTTAGCCAAAAAAGAATTCAAAGACATTCTCTCAGAGAGAATCTACATTATTACATTACTCCTCCAGGTGTTTGTGGTCTTTGGTATCGTTTTTTTGGGATTGTTTTACGCTCAAATCCAGCATTCTATAACCTATGTAGGGAATGTGTACGTGGAAAGTGATGACCCCCTTTTTTTGGAGCAGATTTCAAGAGATGAACGCATCAACCTGGTGAGTTACCCTGATAGAGCAGTAGCTGTCATCACAGTTGAAGACGGGACAATACACATAGAAATGAGGGTTGCATGGTTCACCCGTGATGTAGAAGATGTGATCAAAAGAGCCTATACTAACATGCGCTTTGAGTGGGGTACAGTTTCTAGAGGTGCAAACCCTATCTTTATAGAGATTATGAGCTCATTACTGATCCCCCTGGTGCTCCTCTTACCCATTTTTTTCTCCATGAACATTCTGTCAGACTCAATCGTGAAGGAAAAGGAGCGGAAAACTCTGGAAATTCTCTTTTCTGTTCCCATGCGCAGGGAGGAAATTATTATTGGAAAGATCATTCCCATAGTAGTTTTAGGGTTACTCCAGGTTATAGCGTGGATTGGATTACTCTCGCAGATCTACCCGTATATGTACCATGTCCTCTTGTTAATACTCTTTTTGGTGATTGTCATGGCGTTCTTTTTTTCTTCAGCTGTAGCATTCTCTACCTATGCGGGGACTATGAGGGAATCGAACTTGTTCTTGATTTTGTTGATGATGGCAGTCACATTTCTGGTTTTTATCCCCTTTCCAGAGGAGTTATCCTTTCTGTGCAGGTTATCTCCTGTGGGAGGTATTGTGATGTTGTCTTCCAATCAGGGACTGCTGGCAACAGAGGTTATTCCTTACTTTGTGGTATATAGTATTTTAGCTTTGATTTCATTTTTTGTAGCATCTAAAATGTTGTCCAAAGACCGATATACCAGGTTAGGTTAGGGGTTTGCTGATATGATGAACTGGATACTTTGGATAGGTAGTTGCAGAGAAACCTCTTTGATAATTCGAGTTTTATTCTTTAACTATGCTAATTAATCCCGTTTTATGTCAATACTTTTTCTTCACATAATAGATAACTGTCCTCATTCATTTTTAGCTGGCATTCAAAAAGTGAAACCCTATTCACTTCAGGGTGCTGAGAGCGAAATCTGAGAGAATCGAAGAATTTATATACGAAGGAGTTTCATAGTATTGACAAAGAACTGTACGAAGTATGCAACCCCAAAGGGATACAGATGAGAGAAAACAGACATACACGTGCTGCAAACGAGAGGTGATCTACCTTGAAGATTATTAAAAAAGAGGGTTTTTCAACCTTTGTCAATGCATTGATAGAAAATGAGCCGAAAATTGAGGGAGTAAAATCTAAAGGAGATAAATTTGTTTTTGACACATTAACTTCTGCAGATGAGCTGCAACTGGACTATGATGTTACTATTCTTCCACCAAAAAAGTATTTCTTTCCCCAGTGGGAACCCCTTTACACGTATAAATTGTCTCATACGATTACAGCAGAACGTGTTATCACAGCAGACCCTTTCATACTCATAGGTGTTCATCCGTATGATATTGCAGCCTTACTCCAGATGGATGAGGTCTTCAAAGAGACAAAATCAGATCCGTACTACCGCAAGAAGAGAGAAGCATCTACTATCATTGGAGTAAACATTAAAAAGCCATCTGAATGGTGTTTTGCTGGTTCTATGGGCTGTGCCACCGTAGATGAGGGGTACGACCTGATGCTGACAGATCTTGGAACTGAGTATGCTGTAGAAGTTGGGTCAAAGAAAGGAGAGAACCTCCTGGGTAAGTATGCAGATAACCTCTCAGACCCCCAGGATGACCAGGTTCAAAAGGTAGAAACAGAAAAATATAAAATTACACAAATGTGTCCACAGAACCTGGACTTTCCACAAAAATTCATTCCAGATCTCTTGGAGAAAAACTATGAAAACATTGAATTCTGGGAAGAACATGCTGCCACATGTTATTCCTGCGGGTCATGCGTCATGGTGTGTCCGACCTGCTACTGCTATGATGTATATGATACCCTGGATCTAACCCTGGACAGAGGCCAGAAAATGAGGACTTGGGATGGCTGCCTCCTGGAAGATTTTGCAAAAGTGGCAACAGGTGAGAACTTCCGATCTGCAACAATGTCCAGATACAGGCACAGATACTACAAAAAGGGGAAGTACTTGTTCGACCGATTTGGATTTGTATCCTGTGTTGGATGCGGCAGATGCTCATCTCACTGTCTCCCCGATATTGCTAACCCTGCAGCAGTCTTCAATGATTTGTACTACGAAACACAGAAAGCAGGTATACCTGCAGGTCCAACACCTGCACCTGCAGTAACTCCTTCACCTGAAGCAGACATTGATTTTGTACCCAAATTAGCAACTATTATCAAGAAAACTCCCATGACTGAAAAGGAAACCCTGTTCGAGATCACACTGGATGACAGAACAGACCTGGGCCATACACCGGGTCAGTTTGTCCAGGTCACTGTATTTGGTGTGGGTGAAGCTCCCATATCTGTGACATCTTCACCCACTAAGAAAGGTTCTTTTGAGCTCTGTATTCGCAAAGTGGGGAACGTCACCTATGCTATGCACAGGTTGAATGTGGGAGATAAAATAGGAATACGGGGGCCATTCGGCAATGGATTCAATGTGGAAGCTTTAAAGGGAAAGGATATCCTTTTCGTAGCAGGAGGGCTAGGTGTGGTACCTCTGCGTTCTCTAATAAACTATGTTTTGGACAAAAGAGGAGAATTCGGAAATGTTACTATCTTGTACGGGTGCAAAGAGCCTTGTGAAATTCTTTTTGCAGATGAAATAGAGCAGTGGAAGACATACACTCACACTCAGCATTACCTGACAGTGGATAAGTGCCCGGAGGATGTGTGCTGGGAGGGGAACATTGGTGTCATAACCACGTTGGTGCCTAACGTTGATTTTACGCCACAAACTGTGTGTGCTCTCGTGGTGGGGCCGCCTGTCATGTACCGATTCGTGGTAGAATCATTACACGAAATGGGTGTACCTGATAGCCACATTTTGGTATCTTTAGAACGGAGAATGAAGTGTGCTGTAGGCAAGTGTGGCCACTGCCAGATCAACAACTTGTACGTGTGCAAGGATGGGCCTGTATTCAACTTTGAAGATATCAAAGATGCGCCGGAGGCAATCTAATGAAACTGAAAGGAGCATTCTTTGACTTTGCAGGCTGTGAAGGTGACCAGTTGCAGGTGGCAAACCTGGAAGAAGACCTTCTTGAACTGCTGGACCTTTTAGAGGTGGTGAGCTTCAGGGAGATCATGAAAGAACACAGCGATGAATACGATATTGCGTTTGTTGAAGGTTCATGCACCCGGTTTGAAGACGAGGAAAGACTGAGGCAGATCAGGCACAATGCCAAACTGGTGGTAGCTCTGGGTTCGTGTGCTACTATTGGAGGAATAAATAGTTTGAGAAATTATAAGAGTCTGGATGAAGTAAAGGATACAGTATACGGGGACAGAGCTGACATGATTTCCACGTATGAAGCGCGGCCTATTGATGCTGTCATCCGGGTGGATGCGTACGTTCATGGATGTCCTATTGATAAGGCTGAATTCTTGCACGTGGTAAAATCTTTAGTTTTAGGCAAGAAACCGGAAATACCCAACTACCCGGTATGTGTAGAATGCAAGAAGAATGAGAATATCTGTGCTTTTGAAAGGGGTGAATTCTGTGTAGGACCTGTCACACGGGCAGGGTGCAATTCGTGCTGTATAAACGAGGGCACTATCTGCTGGGGATGCAGAGGGTTAGTTGACAACCCCAATGAGGATGCACACAAAGAAGTTTTAGAAACGTATGGGTTGACTGTAGATGAAGCCATAAATAAGTTCAGGTTATACTTCGGCTGGCAGAGGGGAGGAGAATGAAAGAAGATATTACTATTGCAGTCCATTACGTGACTCGCGTGGAAGGCCATGGGAATATCTATGTCAATGTAAAAAATGGGACAATAGAAAAATGTGAATGGAACATAAGTGAAGCACCGCGATTTTTTGAAGCCATGGTGGTGGGAAGGAAGTGGAATGAGCTGCACCACATCACTTCACGCATTTGTGGTATATGTTCTATTGGTCATACACTGGCTTCT
>SMTZ1_10007779_pt1 | contig 17159 bp, 17 predicted proteins | sample DeeMarSWOR136_30_FD_25667 | JGI IMG/M metagenome (IMG submission 25667)
TACGGGGCCAACGAGGGGTTCGAAAAAATCACCATGGGAAATCAGAACTTGGAGAGGCTCCTCCATACACCGGGCCATGCAATTCCATCCCAGGCGTACAACGGAAAGGGGAACCACAACTATCAATTCTGGAGAAGCAGGACTGCCAACGTCTTGCTCCATCATTCCCGATCCTTCGAGGGCTATCTGGGCGCCTGCCGAACCCGATGAGGGGGAAAATCCTTGCATTGGGGATTCTTTCTGCTATAGTAACAAATAAGGAACCATCACCACTTTCCCCCAGGGGAGTTGGGGAAATGAAAAGGCCATTGCTTTTCATTTTTGTTTTGTCCGTTCTTCTCATCCCAGCGAGGGAGATATGTGCCCAACGCGCCGTGGTGATGGCGGAGACGCTGAACGTGAGGTCGGGACCCGGGACGAAATTCGAGATTATCGACAAGTTGAAAAGGGGGGACTCGTACCTCATTGAGAAGATCGAGGGCCAATGGGTCCAGCTGGCGTGGCCCATTGAGGCTTGGGTGTATAAAGGGCTGGTCAGGATCGAGCAAGAGCATGCCAGCCTCGACGAGCTTCAAATCGATTTTCAGAATTGGCTCCTGGACAAGTATTACCGGATACGGTCCATTGAGTTTAAGAGCGACTGGCAGATCTGGCTGAAACTGAGGGAATACCCATCGAAAGGGACATTAAAGAAGATGGCCAAGCAGATCGCGCTGGAGTACAAGAAACAGACCGGTTATTCAGAGCGCCAGGTGGTGGTTACCATCTTCTGGCGCGACAGGGCGTACATAACGGCCAAATATTAGCCGCTCACCTTCCGCCCCCGAAGGGTGTCAGCGGGGCAGAGAATTCACGCCAAGTACCTCTGCAAGAGCTTCAACTTCATGGTGTTCATCATTCCCGGCAGTCCCCTCTCCCTCTGCAAGACCCTTATCCCACAGATGATGCAGACTGAAAGGGGGTCCATCCCCTCGATCCCTTTGGCTTCCCTGAGGGCGGGATTTCCCAGGAGCTCTTTCCTCCCTTTGAGGATGAATTGATCTAGGTCCCTGAGGGCCTTGTATTCCGGGCTTTCGGTTGCATACCCCGGGCCCCTGAATACCCGCCTTATCCCGATACTGAGGGCCTTGGACCACGATATCAACCTCTCCTCTTGGACCCGCTCGCGGAGGATTGTCAGGATATCGGTACGGTCGATATTCCATCGGGTAATCTCATCCATCCTCTCTTCATAGGTTTTAGACCGGCCTTCCTCCCCTGGGGGCTCGAGCATTCTCTCACCTCTCCTCGTTGGCCGGCCTCGCCTGAAGAATATCATCGGTCTTCCCACGATCCATCGTCCCTACGGGGACATGGCCTCCACCTCGATACAGGTAACCTCGCCGCGGTCGATGTGCTCCCTCAGGACATCGTTGACCTCACCTTTCGCGCTGAAGTAGATAATTTGCCATCCCGCGTCGGAGATCTTCTTGAGGGTTTCAATCCCTCTTTGCAGCCTCTCCGGGTCGGCCTTCACAAAGGGATCGTCCATGATGAAGAACCCTGGGTTGCCTTTTAAGAGGCTTTCGCCCAGCGCAAGGCGGACGGAGAGGTAAAGCTGATCGTAGGCGCCTCCGGATAGTTTTTCGGCCCCCAAGGTCAACCCATCCCTACGCTTGACCTCTACCCCTCCTGTCGCTTGATCAAAGACCACTTCCCCGTAGAGACCACCTGTTATTTGGTGAAAATACTGCGAGATGGAGCTTCCCTTCCCGAAGAGCTCTGAGACCTTTTGTTTTTCTTCCTCCGCTATTTCCTCAAAAATCCTTATCACTTCTATGACATCGTTTCTCCTCACCTCGTGGTCGTTGATATATTCCCGCAGCTTGTGGTTGACCGCGTGTAAGTCCACAGAGGTCTCACAGTGGAGGTATTCCCCTTCCGATGCCAGGATCTCATTGGCCCTCCGTTCCACCTCTCCCATTTCCCTGTGGAGGGACCTCATCTCCTCATCTATCTCCCCTAGCTTCTCTTCAATGTTCCGCTTTTCCTGATCCAACGCCGAGGCGGCATGTTCGCTATAGGTTGCGTACTTGGCTTTGTCCTTGTGCCCCTCGAGGTTTTTGATCTCCCTATCCCAGCCTGAGATATTCTCCCCTCCATTCTCGCTCCTTTGCCCAAAGTGGCTCCTCAAAACGCTTTCTTGCTCCCCAATCGATCGTTCCAGATTCCTCTTCCGGTTGAGCCTCTCGGTATATTCCTCCAGGGATCCCGTATTTGACCTTACCCTCATTTCGTCTATCCTCTTTTGGGCCTCCCTCGTTCTGGTATTGATGTCCCAAATCGTCTTATCCCTCAGTTCATTCACCCTTTCCTCCAGGTGTTCCCTCCTGGACTTCATCCGCTGAAGCTCCTCGTATCTGGTGCGATATTCCTCATCGAAGATCTGAATCTTCGAAAAAATCTCCTCAATGCTTTGGCCGTCCAATGCAAATTTCGAGAGGGCAAGTCTGGTCCGTTCAAACAAGCCCGCAAGCCACGCCCTCTCCCGTGTACATTGAAATTTCATTATCCCCGAAAGCAAGGCAAACCCCAAGGACACAGCCGCCAGGGCATAAAAGGGCCACCATGGACGGAAGATAACTCCGAGCAAGGACATCCCAAGGAGAATTGCGGAAATGATCCCCATGGGGGTGACGAACCTCCTCCTTTCCTCCCGTTGTGCGAGTTCCCCGCTCCTGATCTCATACGTCTTCAACGCGGGCCTCATTTCATCGTCTACTGTTGTCTTTCTCTCATCGAGAACCCGAAACTCCCTTTCGATCTTGTGGAACTCCTCCGTTGTCGCCTTCAGCCACCTCGCATATGTGTCAAGCTCCTGCAGTAACCTTTCCCTCTCCTCGTTAAGGGTCTTGATATCCCTTTCGCAGAGCCGCCACAATTGCTCATCACCTTCGTTATAGATCCCGAGTTCCCGATATCTTCTCAGGGAATCCTCGAGCGTATCCAACGCCTTTTTTGTTGTTTCGTACTTCTCCCTCTTTCTGGCGTCTTCAAGGATCTCTATTTCCCGCCTAATGCCGTCCATCTTCTCGGTGCAGCCCACAAATTCCGACTCCAGTTCGTCGAACTTCTTGCCTTTTATGTCTCGCGTGAGACGGTCGATCTCCTCGACGAGGCACCTCGCATCTTCCATCCTCGTTTTCAATTTTTCGTCCTTGATATCGCGGAACTCACCGCTCGGCGTTATCTTGCCTATCTCCCTTAGGTGTTCTCCGATGTCAAGGATTTCCCTCGTCCTTAGGCCGGTCAGACGATCCGTCACATGGGTGTAGAACTCGGTCTCATGTGCAATAGACAGGTCACTGTTCCGTATGATGAAGACGTTCCGGCATTCCACGGGGGTTAAGTCCATGACCTCCGTGATATCCCCTTTCTCCGGTAGCTTAACCTCTCCATCGTTGTCGTCTTCTACGATAAGGTAGCCTTCTGGGATTTCTTCCACCCGATCTATGCGTTGAAAATCCCTGACATTTTGCCCCAGCAGCAACTTTACGAGGGCATCAATGGTGAGGGTCTTCCCATCCTCGTTTCTCCCGAAAAAGAGGTTGAACTTATGGAGCGAAATGGGCCCGATGCGAGGGAGAGGCCCGTAACGAAATATGGAGATTTCCTTTATCCTCACAGCCTCGCCCTTGCCATTGCTCTCATGGCTATGTTCCGCATGTGTCTCCTTCTCTCCTCTTCATAGTCGGTTGATTCCAGTTTATCCACAAAGCTCTTGAACAGTTCGTCTTCCAGGATCGTACGTACGTCTCTGAATTCGAGGTGCTCTTCGACAGCCCTCCCCCCGGTAATTTCCCGTAGCGTCTTTGCGAGTTGGATTTCGCTTATATCCGCTTCCTCGCTGTTGATATAGCCTGTGACCCTAAGGATGATACGTGCCTGGGGATGAACGCTTCGGAGGCCTTTCCTCACCACCTCCGTTGGATCCTTATCACGCAGGGGGTCCAGTTCAACGAGCACTTCCTCGAAATGCGGGGTGTCGAGGGGGTATTCCGTGGGTGGCCTCCCTATTTCGAAGAGGTTGATTCTTCTCTGTCCTGTTTCCGTTCTTGTTATGGAAATGGGCGAGCCCGGATAGATGAAGTACCCTCCCCCTTCTAATCTCCGGACATCGAAACGCGAGTGGAAATGTCCCGCAAGCACGTAATCCACATTGAGGTCTTTGAAATAGGAGAGCCTCATGGGCATATACCTTGCATCCCCTTCATCGCCAAAATCCCTTCTGGAGAAGAATGCATCGAGCAACTCCCCGTGGTAGAGGATAACATTACTCTTCCCGGCGGAGAGTCTCTCCGCCAGGGAACGGAGTTTGTCGAGAATGTCCGGTCCGCCTATGCGTTCAAAGGGCATTCCCCATATTCTCACATCGCCGTATTCGAAGCACTGCCTTAGATCGGTTAAGACGATTACATCTTCACCGAAATAGGCGTCCTGGAACGAGTCACCATCGTGATTTCCAGGAATGAGGACAATCTTGAAGCGATTACCGGAAAAGACTTCTCGTATGTGAGGTCTGAGATCCTGGGCATCAACACCCCCATCGAAGAGGTCCCCGCTGATCGCAAATAGGTCAATACCCTCCTCGTCCCCGATTTGGATGAGTTTCCGAAGGGTCCTCCACCTCTCGTCCTCGTATCCCTTCAGATGGAGATCCGCTGTGTGGAGTACTTTCATTGGATTCGCTCCCACGGAAAGGGATTTTCACATGAGGCCAGTCGTATGAGGGCATGACCGGGAATTGGACACGGTCAAGCTATGGTAAACCGATTTCCCTCCTTCCTGATAAAACCCTCTCTTTCCAATTGGACGAGGTTTCGTCTCACCCGTTCCGGGGTCACATCGAGCCTCCCCATGATTTCGGATTCAGAGAGACCACGCTCGGCAACCAGGGTCCTGAGGATCATTCCCCGGATCTGTCTGTTGGAACCCTCAAAGGGAGCCTGTTTTTGGTAGTGAGCGCTTCTCCTGTTTGGGTTTCGATGTATTTTCTTGAGCATCACCCCGTAGTCCATGAGGGCATGATACCATTGCCGAGGATTGGACGCATCAAGGGTCTTCTCCACAAGGGGAAGGATTTCGGCATCCCTGACAGTATCCCCACCATGAAAAAAATGGTGGATAAAGGTCCTCCTTATGTTGGTCTCGAGAAAGACGGTCGGTCTGTTGAAGGCGAAGGCGGAAATTGCGGAGGCGGTTGCCCTGCCTATTCCTGGCAGGGTCATCAATGCCTCGACCGAGGAGGGGAGATTCCCACCGAACGTGGTCATGACCGTTTGGGCGATGTTCTTCAACGCGAGGGCTCGTCGATTGTATCCCATCCCCTGCCAGACCCCCAGAATATCACGGAGGGAGGCTCGAGCGAGTGAGGGGAAATCGGGAAATGAATTGATGAACTGTTCGTATTTCTCAACAACGCGCTCCGTTTGCGTCTGCTGAAGCATAATCTCCGAGACGAGAATGTGATATGGGTCATGAGTGGTTCGCCAGGGAAAGGCACGACCACCTTCCCGGTAGTAGCCGTAAATCAATTCTTGAAACGCCCGAACCCTATCGGGCGTGAGATCGCGTTCTCCTATCACATCCTCCCCCTGCGAGACGAGATGGTTGTCACCTCGTGAACGAAGGCTAACCTGCTTTTGCATCACGTGATACCACGGTGACCTACAGTTCGACCGAAACCAAGGGGCGCAATAAATTTCATTGTATCGGATGCGTTGGGCAAAGGAAAGAGGCGACGAGGGGACGTTGTTGAGTTGTTGATTTGCCAATTACGAAGTCACCGGGTTAATTATTCAACGATTCAACAAGGTCCCCCCCCCTTTTCCTTGGTTGTTCAGGAACCCCCTGGCAACTGCTGGCAGCTCGGACAGGCGTAGGTGATTCGTCTGGCCTGGGGGAGGAACTGGATGAGGGTTCCACAGCGGGGGCAGGGTTTCTTGCTCTTCCGATAGATGCGAATCCAATTGGATTTCTTTCCCATCCCCTTCATCCACGTCTTGGTTAGCCTGAGTATCCAGCGGAGGATTTCGTTCCGTTCATCATCGGAGAGGCTTTCCACCAACCTCCGGGGGTGGATGCGAGATTGAAAGAGGATCTCGACACGAAGGATGTTGCCGATACCGGAGATTATCCGCTGATCCAGGAGGACTTCCCCGATTTCGCGGTCGGCCTGCGTCTCCAGGAGGCGAAAGAACTCCATTTTGGAGAAATCAGGCCGCAGCGGGTCAGGGCCCAGGGTTCCCCATCTGGGGTCCCTCTCAAGGTCCGTCTGGGAGAGGAGCTGGACAATAGGCGTTGAGAATGCCACTACCTCATGTGCCGCGGTGCGAAAAATGACGCGGGCGCGCTGGTGGGGTTTGTCCCAGGCTTGGCCGTTTCGATAGATCCTCCACGACCCCCACATCATCAGATGGACGAGGAGTACCCGCTCGTCGGAAAAGTGGATCCGAAACTGCTTTCCATGCGCTTCAACTTCTTGTATATAGAGACCCTCCAGGGAGGGTTCGAATACCTTGAGCTTCCGGTGAGGGCGCTCTTCTCCTTGTCCTTTATCTCCAGCATGAGGTCGAAATCAAGGGGTTTTGTCTCCTCCAAGAATTCCCTGAAATCCCCCAGGTCAATGGATTGGGCGTGTCTTCCCTTGGGTTCGCCCTGCTTTTGGGAACTGTAATCAACCATGGGTAGTCCATCTTTCTCGCTCCAGGTTTGGGCCGCGAGCTCAAGCGCCTCCCGCACCGTTTTCCCCGAGTTATTGGCCCCGTGGTGCAAGACATCGAACAACACCGGAATCCCTGTTTGGGCATGGATTTGAAGGCAATCTTCCACCTTGTAAGACCGGTCATCGTTTTCCACAACCAGTCGTCTCTTGATCCGCCCATCAATCCGGGCAAACCGCTCGATAAATCTCCCGATGCTCCTTTCCTTGTCCCCGTACATCCCTCCCACGTGGATCTGTATCCTTGCGGAGGTATCCAGTCCCATGAGATCCAGAATCTGGGCGTGATAAGTCAGCTCCTTGAGACTTCTCTCAAATACCCCCGTGTCTATGGAGTTGATGAGGGTGAACTGATCGGGATGCATGGAGATCCGAATACGGTGAGCTTTGATGAAGTCCCCGATTTCTCCAAACTTGTCCTGAAAAAAGGCCTGCCAGTTGAACTTGCAGACGGGGTGAGAGGCAAAGGGAACGAGGTCTGAAGTTATCCTGAAGAACAGGATACGGTGCCTTACGTTGAAGCCTAACATCTCCAGAGTACACCCAAGATTGTTCTCAACAGTGCTGATCAACCGCTCCTCGGAGTACGACTTAAGGCGGAAGGTCCGATCACCCTTGCACTCCAAGGTCAAATTTATGCAGGGATATCCGATTCTCATGGTGAAGAGTTCCTTCCCTTTTTGCCGCCGCTGATTCAAATGGATCCGTTTGGAAGCGGTCTCTCATGGTAACTATACATCGGATGATCTGGGATTTCACGGGAGGTAGGAAGCACATAGAGCCAAAAGCGGGCCTGCGTTGTGGGTTGGAACGATCGAGTTCAACGGCCCTGAGCGGGCTAAGACCCACTCAGGCGCCGATAAACTGTAGCTCCCAACACGTATGTGGGAGTGCAAAACGCGGCCCAATCCCTGCTCGTCTGCTACCGCCCCTCGACGACTAAGGAGCGGGCCTGAACGAAGGCCGTACCACCGGTAACTTTGCGCCACAGTATGGTGGCAGTGTGAGTGCCTGGGAGTACGTCGGGAGCTACCCAGGTGAAGCAGTGAGGTAAGCGAACGCTCTCAACAGCAAACTGAATTTCTCCAAACGACACGTCAACGCCATCCAATTGGGCTTTAACGCGCATAGAACCACCGGTACCGTCAGTGTTAGAGGCACCGCAGAAGCGAATGATGACTGGCCCCCTTCTTCTGGTCTTGATATTCACGATCATATCGGGAACTTCCACAAAAGTAGAAGAGCCTGTGGAGACCAGATCATCAGCGGTTACAAAAGAGAATTTACGGATTTTGCCTTTACCTTCATCGAAGGCGATAGCTGATGCCACCAAATACTCCACAAAAAGCAACAGGGCCGAGACTACGAAGACCATGAGGACGGTTTTCTTTCTAGACATAATACGTTTCCTCCTTCTTGAGGGGTTCATTCTGTACCCACTTCCTTCCTATTGGCGATCGGGAAAGGCTTTTACTCAAGTCATAACGCACCACCTCCCTTCAATCCGCTCGCCGGAAGCCTAACGGCGGAGGTAAGCGGCCGGGCAAGTATAACCGGAGGCCTCTTCAAAGTGCATTTCTCATAAAAGGGGGTAGCTATTCGAAAGCTGCGCTTTATGCCCGGCCCGCCTTCACCGACCTGTTATGTGGCCTTATCACAATCAGGCTATATTTATAAAATGGATCTTGAGGTATTTGCAGGCCTCCTCAAGGCTCGGCAAAATTTTTGTGGAGTATCTGACCATCCATGGGTTGCAGTCTTTAAACGAAAAAGGGGAGAAGGCAATCACGAATTTTCCGAGATCGTGGCTAGCATAGAAAACCTCCATACTTGTCCCTATGCTCGGTTTGCAATAATTCACAAGGACAATGTCTGCATCACGAATGTCCTGTAAATCAAACTCAACGATCTCATTGGCCGAATCTACCTCCTTGTCGCGAAAATTTCTCCGCATTGGATCCAATAGTCTAAAATGCGATGAAAGCAGGGACCGAGCAGTATCTCGCCACTTACGAGCTACACCTTCATGCTCATCCATAATCGGACCACTGAGATAGACGGTTTTCATCTCACAGCCCTTTCCTTAGCCACATAACGGTCAGCTTAACCGGTTGGCTTTGAAGTACCAAGGGAAAAGCCAGTGCGTTTTGAGGCTATTGTTATACGCTCTCATTCGTTTAACGAAATTCGAGTGTTACCTCGCTAAATGACAATCTCATCCCCATAACCCATGATCCTGCACTCAATGCCCATATTCTCTAGCTGTGTCTTAAAGTATTCATCGTCTGCCGGGTTACCATTCCGTTTCCAAAGAAAGGCCTCATTATAATGACACGGAATTACCAGTTTCGGCGAGATGAGTCTTACTGCTTCGATTGCTTCGTCTTCGTTCATGGTATTTTTTGCGATGCGTCCACCGATTGGAATCATCAGAATATCCGGCTTCAGCCCTCCCCATTCCTTTTGAACCAGGGTATCGCCCAAGTTGACCAGTGTAGTGTCACCGACGGTAATCTGAAATCCAATGGCTCCCATGCCAACACGCTCCCCTGGGCCAGAAGCAAACTCACGGCGGACAAGCCCACATACAAAGTACACGACCACTGGGCCATGAACGGATTTCAGTCCCTGGATGTTCACGCCGTCCACTTCGATGGTTTCGCCAACTTCTAAGGCATATATCCCGTCAAGCCTCGTGGAGTACTGGATGCCGCGCTTTCGAGGATCTAGCAAGAATTTGTCTTCATCCTCCGTCTTTACAAGCTCTTTTCCACAAATGATAGGGGCGTTGGAACTGTGGGCTACGGTATCAATGTACCAGTAGTGATCGGGGTCTCCGTGTGTGGCTAATATATGTGTGACACTGTTCCACTCCGATTGGGGTATCAGGCTATTGAGTTTTCCAATCCACATATTGAGGCCTGGGTCAATCGCAATCTTCGTCGCGGCGTGTTCTATCAGGAATGCGTTATAGAGGAAATACCTCAGTCTCATAGTGCATAATGATGGAGATTTGGGGCTTATAAGCTCACAGGCCCTATCCATTCCGTTTCGCAAAATGCTTCTCAAACAGTTCTTTGGCTTTCTTACATCCCTCTCGTGTAACAATAACCGATTTTGCTTTGCCGACGGAGTTTCCGATGAATCCTTTCTCATGGAGACGATTCATCGTATCCCAATCAAATCCCTTCCAGGCTCTCGCTCCATACTCGTCTTCATCATGCGTGACAAGATAGAGCAAGGCTAACGTAACTTCATCTACTTTATCTTTATCGTATTCCATGATCTTAGTCCCCCCTGTCGGTTAATGGCCGAAATCAGCTTTCTGGAAAACCGTGAGCCCCTGCCGGTCAACTGCATTGACAGCGTAGGCCAGAGCAAAAGAAGTGTCCAATGTCGAAACCTTAGTCGCCCCTTTCAGTTCCTTTTTCCTTGAACTACATGGTACCATATGTCCAAGCCTTCTGGTTTCAATACCTCTGAAATGCCGAGCTTCTGTTTATGCAAGAAGGAGGCAAGAGTCAAGAGCAGACTTGACCCCTTCACCCTGCCTCCGGGATGGTTTTCTTGCCCGTCATTATGGGGTCATGCATTGGAATGATAATGTCCGCCAAGTTCTTGACGCGCAAGGCGCTTTCATAAGCCTGCAGCATATCTGTGTGGATTCCGGGCGGAATTACTTCAGGGATACGGTCCGTCACCCAGGCTGGGCTCTTTTGAGGAACGAAGTTTTCCCCTGTGCAGCAAAAACCGGTAATGATCGCTACCCCAGCGCTCGTTGATACAGCAACCGACTGAGCCCCTGGGGTGTGCCCCGGGGTGAAAAGCAGTTTAATACCAGGGAACAGCTCGACATCGCCATCCACGGTCTCAAAAGGGAGATCTTCGAACAACTGCCGCTGATAAACGCCGGCAAACATTGGATGAGGGTCAAAGGCGAAATCGAGCTCCCTTTTCTGAACTACGAATCTCGCCCTGGGCAAGATCTTGGAGTTTGCACAGTGATCGTACATGAGGTGGGTTTGAATGACCGTGGTAATATCCTCCGGGCCTAATCCCACGAGGGCCAAGGCATCTTCGAAGCCCATCACATGTTTCACGGGTTCAAGTCGCAGATCTGACATGAGCTCAGCAGAGCCGCTCGTGTCGACCAAGACCGGCTCTACCCCACCGGTGATGACATAGAAGGGGCACGGAACCCATATCATTCTTCCGTAATCACGAAGGTAGGTCAATCTGCCGGCTTCAATGGCTAGCTGAGAAGGAACCAAGGGGTGAATGGTATGTGACATGAACTCTCCTTTCAGAGATGATTTGAAGTACATCTTAAGAACTAACTATCAGGATAACAGCATTAATGTTTGAGATGCGACCCCTTACCGTGTGTACAGATTTTCGAACCCCTTCTGTTGAGGAAGAAATAGACGGGATTCTACTGGATTCAAATCCTCTTCCCCAATGGTTCGGCATACCCGGTCAGCTCTACGTATCCGACGCCGGAAACGAGCTTTCCCTCATAGGTTCCCTCTACCCCGACGCTACCCTCCCAGTAGGTGACTCGGGTGGACTCCCGGGTGATGAGCTCCTGGTCGGGCACCGTTGGGGTAAGGGTAAGGTCTATTTCCAACCGGGAAATCCGAATGTTCCATTTCGCCGGGTAACGGGCCTTCGTTTTCCGGCTCTTCCAGGTCCCAAGGACGCGAACCTCGAATTCCTCCAGGCGGATATGGCGGGAGGTACCGTCGGGATAGACCAGCGTTCCGCTGGAATACGGATCGGGGTTTCCGTCCCTGTGCCGAATGACGTAGAGCATCAGCTCCCTGTTGTTCTCCAGCTGGATGCTGAACCAATCCCACCCCACCTGGTAGCTCTGAAGCTGGCTCGATCCGAACTCGTGGTCCATCCAGCTTATGCCCTCCACGTTCAGGACCCTTCCATTGATGGTCAGTTCCCCCCGGGTTTTCATGCGGGTCATGGAATAGTAGTGAGAGGCATTTCCTTCTCCTTCAGCCTTCTGGCTTACTCCGTTGATCCCGTTGACCACAGGTGGCCTCAACGGGGTGAGGCGAAATCGAATGGCCATGGAAGGGTCGCGGGCTTCAAGGAGATGGTCTTCCCCATCTCCTTTGAGGCTCCAGTCCTCAACCCATACGTGAAGCCGGTCCATTGCCGCGCCCGCCTGTCCAAGGGCGCCCCTGTTGATCTTTTCCCTGAAGGTGAATGCCTTCTCGTCCTCATCGGTCACCGCGAAGTGGGCGAAGTAGAGGCTCTTTAAAGCCCACTTCGATAGTTCGGATCTCTCCCTCCGAAGGCCGGTCCTGAAAAACGTCAACTGGTAGCCAAAGGACCTTCCATCCCGTGACCGCAGGTGGCCGGTGTAGTACCACCACTCGATTTGGAATCGGGGGTGCGAATAGTGGTCTCGCGGAAAGGAGAAGGTTCTTCCCGGCAGGGCTCGCTTGAATTCTTGCGCCCCGGCAAAAGCGCTGAAAAAGAGAACGAAGGAAAGCAACGTGGACAAAAATGTTCTCGGAGTCATCGTTGTCCGTTCACTCCATTTTTACCGCCTCGGCCACCCTCTTCTGGGAGGCCGCATGGGCCGGGAGAAGGCCAGCAAGAAAGGAGGCAACCACCACCAGCACCAGGGATTGGATAAACACCGAGGGCACGGGAAAGAACTGAATCGTCCATCCAAAGGACTGTTTGTTGATCACGTAGATGAGGATCATGGAGAGGAGAACACCGCTCAGCGCTCCGAGAACGAAGCCGACCAACCCCATGAGCTGGGCCTCCACCAGGGTCATTTTTCGGATCTGCTCCTTGAACGTGCCAATTGCCCGGAGAATCCCAATGTCCCTGTTTCTCTCTACCACCAGCGCGAGCATGGAATTGATAATTCCCAGAATGGCCACCACAAAGGCGATCACTTTCAGGGCATGGGCGATGGCAAAGGTCTGGTCGAAGATCCGCAGAATCTTATCCCTCAGTTCCCGGTTGGACACGGCCAGTATCTGATATTTCCCGGAGAGATGTCCCACCATGTCCTTTCTCACCTCCTCCAGACGAGCGGGGTCGCTCAGGTACAGGGTTACTCTGTTGATGCGGAAGTCCTTCCAGATTTTTCGGTAGAGGGCGAGGTCGATGATGAACATGCCGTTTTCCGTGGTATAGTCATAGAAAACCCCGGCAATCCTCAATTGACGGGGCCCCTGGGGGGTTTGCATCAACAGCTCCTGGCCCTCTTTGAGGCCGAACCTCATCGAGAAGGTCTCCGAGACGATAACCTCTCCCCCTTGGGTTACCCTTTCGACGATTTCGGCCTCATCCCCTCGAACGAAACGGAGTTTATTCTGATGGAACAGCACCCGCGTTAGCGCCGCCCAAAGCAGGATAACCCTCCCTCCGTAGTCCATTTCGGATACTCGAATGGTATCCATCTCCTCCACATGGGCGTGATCCCGCGCGTGGGCAACGACTTCAGGAGGAACGAAGGCATCCCAGCCGGAGATCGCGGCGGATGCGGGGGTGAGGATAATGTCGGCGGTGATGGCCTGGTCGACCCAGATCGCCACGGTTTTTCTGAAACTGAGGATCATGATGGAGATGCTGATCAACATGGCGAGGGCAGTCATCAGCGCCGCAATGGTAATGGCCGTGCGGGTCAGGGAGTCCTTCACGTAATGGCTGGCCAGCCTTCCCTCGGTTTTGAAGAGCCCTTCCACCACGGGGCCGAATAGGGCATTGAGCCATCGGGTTCCCGCCGGGGTGATGAGCGAGAATCCGACCAGGATCAGAAAGGCGGAGGCAAAGCCGAAGACCGGCATCCCCAGGATGGGTTTCTGGAGCGCGAAGATCAGGGCGAGGGCCAGGGTCCCCAGACCGGCCAACAGGAACGTGCCCATGTGAACCCACACCTTTCGCTCGAGGTTGTTGAGGGAAAGGGCCTCCCTCGGTTTGGTCCTGGCGGCCTCCCGAGCAGGTCCCGCCGCCGAAACGACGGAAACCGCAATGGAGATGAGGACTCCCAGAACCAGGGTGAGGGGCGATATGGTCAGGCGTTCGGCCTTTACCAAGATATACAGGGCAGTGACCGTTCGGGAGACGGAAGCCAGCGTGAATTTCGCCATGACCAACCCGATCCCGATGCCCACAATCGCACCCAGAAGTCCCAGGATGGCACCCTCGGTCAAGAACAGGGCCAGGATCTGACGCTCTGATACCCCCAGGCTTCTGAGAATGCCGATCTCCCGACGTCTCCGAATTACCGAGATGGACATGGAATTGTAGATCAGAAACATTCCCACGAAGAGGGAGACAAAGCTGAGCGCCGTCAGATTCAGCCTGAAGGCCCCGATCATGTTCTCCACCTGATTGTTGCGGGTCTGAGGCCGACGGACCACCACGGCCGGTGGGAGGGTTTTCCTCAGGGCTGCCGCCACCACATCGAGAGAAGTCCCCGGGGCTACCAGGAGATCGATTCGGTCAAGGAGGCCCACCTTATCAAATGCCTCCTGCGCGTGGGCGATGTCCAGGATGGCGAAATTTCCCCCCAGGGCCCTGGCCGGACCCTCTTCTTCCATAATCCCCCTGACGGTGAAGGAGGCTTCCTTCGATCCGATGAGGAGATCGAACCGGGATCCCAGGTCCAATCCGAATTTCTCGGCAAAGGTGTTGGTAATGGCAATGGTCCTGGGCTCCAGGAGGAAATCCAGGAGATTTTCCTCCTCCGCTCCCCCCCTGAATCGGTACTCCCGAAAGCGCCTGTCGCTGAAGACATCGATGCCCAGGACGAGCAGCGGCTGGCTAATGGGCGGGCTGCATTGACCTACATATTGAACGATTGGAGCCGCCGCGAGAACTCCCTCCGTGTTTTTTATCGGGAGAAAGAGGTTTTCGTCGAATCCCTTGGCGCGGGAGGTAACCTCCAGATGGGTCTTTCCGGCCACGTGATCGACGGTACTCCTGAAGGCATCCAGCGCGCTGTGAATGGAAATCCGAATGCTGATGAAGACCGCCACGCCCAGGGCGATGCCCACGATGGTCAGTCCAGATTTCCACTTTTCGCGGGAGAAATGTCGAAGCGAGAAGAGACGGACCAGGTGTATCAATACTCTACCTCTCCATCCCGGAGCAACCGTCCGTCACGCATCATCAGTTGGCGATCCGCGAACTGTGCGGCGTGGCTGCTGTGGGTTGCCAGGACGACGGTTTTTCCTAACTCAGTCTTCAGGCGAAACAGGATCTCCAGGATTCTCTTCCCGGTCCTGGAATCGAGGTTGCCGGTGGGCTCGTCGGCCAGGATGATATCCGGATCGTTGATGAGGGCCCGCGCAATGGCCACCCGCTGCATCTCTCCTCCCGAGATGTCCTGAGCATGGTGGTTTTGGCGGTCGAGGAGTTCGACCATTTGCAGGAGCTCCGTGGCCCGTTGGTTGGCCTCCTTTGCCGGCATTCCCTTGATCAGAAAGGGAAGGGCCACATTCTCCCGGACGTCCAAGATGGGAATCAGGTTAAAGAATTGGAAGATGATGCCCACCCGTTCCCTCCTGAAAAGCGTCAGACGGGCGTCATCCATATCGGCCAGGTCAACGCCATCGATGATAACCTGTCCGCTGGTGGGGACATCCAGGCCCCCGAGAAGGTTGAGAAGGGTGCTCTTGCCACAGCCGCTGGGACCGGTAATGGCGAGAAATTCCCCTTGGGTAATCTCCAAACTCACCCGGTCCACAGCCGTCACGCTCTGGCTTCCCTGGCGGTAGACTTTGGTGACCTCAACGAGCTTGATCATGTTTTCCTGATGATACAGACAGATCGAGGATTGGTCCTCAGCACCTTTCGGGTTACACAGGTATGCGCATCACTGAAATATACCGCTGAAATGACCTCAAGGCAAGACGCCCGCGGGCTCGGCGCGAGCTACCGTAAGTCTCCTGACTTTCATCAGGAGTTTTTCTGTAACCTCTTATTTTTTGGCGATCGAACACCGCTCTCCGTTCGCTTCATGCCTCCGAAGTGACCCGAGATCTCCGGAAAAGTCGCTCCTCGCCGCTCAAGGGCCTGTTGCCCAAATTCCCCTTCGCTCAAAGTTCGTCCTTCCGGTTTTCCACGGATTCCCAACTTTGACATTGACTCTCGTGTCCGTGGTTCGTGCTCGTGCTCGTGAATAAGGACCGCTGACGGATGACCGCAGACCGCTTTCGGGGAGCGTGTCCGTGCTCGTCATCAGTTATTTGCCTTTTGAACTTTGTCATTTGACCTTTCCTTATCCGATTTCATTTGACATTTCGATTTTGTCATTTGGAATTTTTGTGAATTCATTTGACATTTGAACTTTGGCATTTGACATTTCTCCTCCTGCCTCCACCCTCTTTCCGACCGCAACACAGCAGCACCGCAACACCGCAGAACCGTAGTTTGCTCAGAGCTCCTTTTCCGAATTCCCAGGTGTCTGAATTTCGATCGCGGACGACCGGTGTCCGCACGAACGGAGGAAAGTCTCCCCCAGTTACATGGTGACATTCTCGAGATTCTATACTGAGGAGGGATGCAAAACCGTGTAAACAGGAGGTGGCGAGGTCGGGCATTGCCGTACGATGGGTAGGGCCCGGTGTGTGCACTTGGAGGGGGCGGGGAGTTCGTCATGGGGAGAAGCTGGCTCCCCTGCACCCAGGGGCCAAGAGGTATTACCGGGAGATCGGCCTGCTCAAATAACGGACCAGTGAGCGGGGGCATGGCCCCCGCTTTCTTTCCTACCCGCCATAGCCGAAACGCTTATAGTGGGATTCCGTGCCGTTTTCGCCGGTTATGGAGTTGGATTCCTCCGATGCGAGAAAAACCGCGAGGTGGGCAACCTTCTCGGGGGGTTTCAGGATGCCTTTCACCTTGTACCCCGAAAATTCCCTGTGTATCTCATCGCCCAACACGCCAGGACCGAGATTTCTCAACTCCTCCTGCATCCTCGTATCCATAACACCGGGGTCAAGCCCGTTCACCTGGATGTTGTAATCCCTGAGCTCCTCCGCGAGGATCCTGGTGAGATGGATGACGCCCGCCTTCGCTACGGAGTAAACGCCGAAAAGGGGCATCGCGATGAGCCCCAGGCCGGATGTCACGTTGATTATCTTTCCCTTTCTCTGATTCACCATATGGGGTATCACGGCTTTGCAAAAGAGAAAGGCCCCTCCCAAAATGACGTCCATACCCGTGTTCCACTCTTCTCTATCGACTTCATGCAGCGTGCCTATTGGCCCGATCACCGCTGCGTTATTCATGAGAATGTCGATCTTCCCGAAGGAGGATAGGGCCTTACCCACTGCTTCTTCTACATCTGTGGGCCTCGAAATGTTCCCTGTAAGGGGCAAGACCCTCCCACCGACCTCCTCTACCATCCTCGAGGTAG
>SMTZ1_10020040_pt1 | contig 17156 bp, 13 predicted proteins | sample DeeMarSWOR136_30_FD_25667 | JGI IMG/M metagenome (IMG submission 25667)
TGATAAAAGTAAGAATGGTTTTAGTGACGCATGCCCTCGTATTTGCATTGGCTCTGTGTCTCACAGTGCCAGTGAGGGCAACAATAATTGATACTAATGTCTATGTAGGAATGAGGATAGAAGTTGAAGAACCTCCATTTACCGACAAGGTATATGATGAGGATACAGGTACCACCTATGCATCCGTTGATATCACTCTTGATCATCCTAACAATCGTGATGAAATTAGAGCTTGGTCTGAGATCAATATCGATCCCTTGACTGCGGAAGCGGCAAATGTGTTCTTTGATATAGGATGGGATTCCCTTTACTGGCCAGAAGACACTCAGGCAGGGGAATTGAGGGCAGAACATCCAAATTATGCCAGTATAACCTACGATGCAGTTGTTAATACAACACTGACATATACTTGGGATTTTGACTACTCCGGCTACCAGCCCTTCGGCATGAATACAGTAAAGATACGTGCCAACGGGACAGAGATATTTAACGAAGGGAGTGCTTCTGGAACAGGAGGACCATATTCCGGTAATAACACTTTTGACATGTTAGCCGGCAATCAATATATTTTTAAAATGATTTTAGAGCCCAATATCTCGGCTAGCAGCATAAAGGATTTACAAGGGAAATTAACCGGAGACGTCTCATTTGATTTTGCCGCCGCCCCTGTGCCTGAACCAGCTACCATGCTCCTTCTCGGTTCTGGTCTAATTGGTCTTGCAGGATTCAGGAGGAAGTTTAAGAAGAGCTAATCAAACTCATCTAGCAGAAGGAGGTGATCAGTTAGCGTCATCCTTAACGAATTGAAGGATTATCAAAAATAAGACTCTTTTCCTCCTTAAAGGCAGGGCCAAAGTGGCTCTGCCTTTTCTGTTGCGCTTGTCAAATGGCTTAACCTCCCTCAGCTACTTTACAGGCTGTCCTCCCAGGGATCATGGCCCCTGGTGCTTTGATTTATACGCCCTCAGACTTCTCACCATATTGACATTCACCTTTGTTCACGTTCGAGAAAGGCTATCAAGTTAGACCCTGTCACATAATACGCTCTGCCAATTTTCCTAGCCCTTAACTTACCCCTGTTGATATATTGCCTCAAAGTCCTGATGCTGAGTTTAAGTATTCCCCGTAGGTGAAATGTGACAAAATGTGACAAAAATTGTTTTTCTTGCTTATTTTCTTTCTATTGTTTATACTTGCCACCTTGAGTAAAATCAATAAGTTACATCATTTCAGTATGTTACGAAAAGCCCCTATTTCAGAGGGCAAATCTGATCTATGTTGACTCAACTCACTATTAGGGATTTCGCAATTATAGATTCGTTGTCAGTCAGCTTTTCAGGGGGGCTCAACATACTCTCCGGGGAGACCGGCGCAGGAAAATCAATTATCATAAACGCCGTTAATTTGATCCTGGGGGGACGATCATCCCCCGATCTTGTCAGGACGGGTGCTGAGAGGGCAGTAGTTGAGGCCCTTTTTCAACTGCCGGCGGGATCTCCTCTCTTCAAATCCCTAGAGGCGATGGACATTCCCTTTAATGGCGAAGTACTGATAAAGAGGGCTATCTCAAAGGAGGGTAAAGGCACGGTAAGGATCAATGGCACTGTGGCCACACTGCAGATGCTTTCTAGACTTGGGCCCCATCTGATAAGCGTCTCGGGGCAGAGCGAGCATCAGCTCTTACTAAGGCCTGATAACCATCTCTCTATCTTGGATGATTTTGGCGGATTGACCAAGGAGAGGATCGAGCTCAATGGGCTTTACAGGGATTACTGGGCCCTTAAAGAAAAGGCGGAAAGACTCAGGGACCATATAAGAGCTGAGGAGGAGAGGCGAGAGCTTGCTCAGTTTCAGCTCAGGGAGATTGAAGAGGCAAAGCTTGTTCCAGGTGAGGATAATAGTCTTGAGGCTGAAAGGAGCAGGCTTATGCATGTTGAAAGATTGATGGAGATAGCCTTTAGCTCCTATCAGGCCCTTTATGAAAAGGAGGAATCCGTTTTATCCATCTTAAGCTTGCTAGCGAAGGACATGGAAAAGGGCGTGAGTATTGACCCCCATCTGGATCGCTATAGGAGACAACTGGAATCAACCCGGCTTCAGTTGGAGGATCTGGCCCTGGAGCTGAGGGATTTTTATTCCACGCTGAAGGTTGATCCCAAGAGGCTGGATGAGGTTGAAGAGAGATTGCAGCTGATCAAGCGGTTGAAAAAGAAATACGGTCCCTCTGTTGAGGATATACTATCGTTTAAGGAGGGGCTTTCGCAAAAGGAGTATGAATTGACCAAGAGGAAGGAGGAAGTGAAAAGGCTTGAGGCCCAGGTGGAGGAGAAAAGGGAGGCCCTATTGGGAGTGGCTACCAAGCTTTCCTTAGAGAGGCATAAGATAGCAGATACATTCAAGGACAAGGTGGAAGAGGAATTAGGCCTATTAGGTATGCCCGGGACCAGATTCATGGTCAAATTCAGCCCGAACAGATCGACTGGTGATACTGCTCCAGCAGACCTACCCGATTCTGCTGTCACCGCAGACGGAATGGATGCCTTGGAGTTTGTGATATCACCAAATGTGGGTGAGGATTTGCGACCATTGGTCAAGATTGCCTCAGGAGGAGAACTGTCGAGGATCATGCTTGCCCTAAAGACTATACTAGCTCGATTTGGTTTAGTTGAAACCCTTGTCTTTGATGAGATCGATGCCGGTATCGGGGGAGCTACTGCTGCTATTGTTGGTGAAAAGCTCAGGTCACTTGCCACTTACCACCAGGTCCTATGCATTACGCATCTCCCTCAGATAGCCTCTTGCGGAGAGACACATTTCCTGGTTGAAAAGAAGGTCAGTAAAGGCAGAACGCGGGCCCTCATTACCTCGTTAGACAGGGAAAGAAGGGTCAATGAGATTGCCAGGCTCCTTGGTGGTAAGGTTATATCTGAAAGGACACTTGCACATGCCAGGGAAATGCTTTCCTCCTACCCCTAATCCCGCAGTCCCTCCATTCTGCAACCCATGGCTCTGCTACAATCGCAGAGTACTCATTACCCCCTGAAACCTATTTACACAAAGTCCGGGAAGGAGGTATTCTGGGAGCCCGGTCCTATTGGCCCTCACGAAAACCAGCGTAGGGCCATTTGTTATGTGAGGCAAGACCCCTAGGGGTATGGTGAGAATCATTCAGTTTGTGTATATTACGAGTTGCGCAATTCTCTCCGGTCATGATCTGAAATAACGGCTTTCCTTCTGGCGCCATGGATCGCTCGTTTAGCAACATGCCAAACCGATCTCGGAGTCAAGATACCCGTCAGATTAATATGGTCAAGCTCTGGGAGTATTTTGCCGTTATAGAGGAGGACTAGGCCATCTAGTAAGGGCGGGCTCAAGTGCGGTTGCATAAATGTAGCGGCAAGCATATAAAACGTTGTCTGCCCTCCAGCAGAGCCTTGGAAAAAATACTTCATTGCATCTGTGTCCGTGTCAACCATATTAACAACGGCGATGCGCAGAGAACGAGACGGCGTGGGTATTTCATCTACGCTCAGTACCTCAAAGTGAATATCCGTTTGCTTGTCCGTGTAGGTTTTGAAAAAGTAGCTTCTAGCCAGATCTCGACCAAGGCTCTCGAGCGCATCTGTCAGCAAGGTATCGGGCGGCAATATCAATGGCTGTGCATCACTCAGGAAATCTTGGTCGTGAGGCGTGAATGTATAGAGCTCAACCTCCCCGATGACTTGAGATGGGGCGAGGGGGGCTTTGCCAGAATTGCTGGGACAGCCTAAATTCAGCAACATAGTTAATGTCATAAAAGCAAGGATTGCACGTAGCATAGCTTGGCCTCCGTTTTAGGTAATAGTTAAAGTCCATGCACGGAAGAGTTATCTCCTCTATATGATATCAAAAAACCGTGCATAAGGCTATGTACTGCAACGATGATTTGTTTTCCATAAGCTCAGTTTAGGTCCCCTCGACGCCAGGCGTCTGCCTTCACCACCGGAGAGCCTCTGACGTGACGGCGATGGGGTATCCTTTGGAACTCTAGAACTGGAGGTGCTTCATACGCCTGGTCACACTCCGGGTAGCCTATGTGTTTTGACGGGTAAATATCTATTACCAGGAGACACCATCTTCCCCGGTGGGCCTGGTTGGACTCAGTCGCCAGCCGAGTTTGCCCTCCTTTCCTCCAGACCCCGCGATCCTAACCTGTGTGGGCATGTGCGCTGGCTTTCATCGTAGCCAACTCCGCCATATCTCCACCCGGTGAAATGCCTCTGCCAGCTGGAAATCCTCTCCCTCGGCCATTGTCATATGCCTCTCCCTCAGCCATGCCTCCAGTTCTTGTAATGGGATATGGCCAAGCGCATTCAGCTTCAGGTGAAAGGTATTGGTGATATCGGAACGGTAATTCACATCCTCTGACGCCCAGAGCAAGATTTCCCTGACCTTATGAGGGTGAAGACCTTCTTTCATCAGATCGGGGTAAGAAAGATAATCTCTAGCATAGGGGAAGACAGCGTCCAGGGTGACTTGGCCAGCGATTCGATGATCTCGGTGCCAGACATAACGTCGGTAGGGATCAGCAGTCACCACAGTCTCAGGCCTGTATATCCTAATAAGTCGAACGAGCTCCTTGCGGAATTCGGGTGTATCCTCCAGACCCTGATCTGGATGGCCCAGGAATATGACCTCGCTCACGCCCAAGGACTTGGCTGCAGCCATTTGTTCCTCTTCCCGGATCTTGACCAATTCATCCGAGTTTGCATTTGTATCACTGGTACCTTTATCGCCATTGGTGCACACCACATATACGACCTCCTTTCCCTCATTGGTCCAGCGAGCAACCGTCCCGGCAACACCGTATTCTGCATCATCCGGGTGAGGAGTAACCACCATCACCTGAGCTGCCTTTGAATTCATTGACAAGCCCCCATTGAAGTCTCACCAAACCATCGTTAGGGTTTGCCCTTACTTCCCGAAGGCGAAAATACGACAATCGATTACTTGCCGTTAGTAGAGGGGATGGCCCTCACAAGCTCCATAAGGAGGAGGTCCCTTATCCGGGAATTCGGTGGGCAGCCCTTCTACCTTAACATACGGTGGCTCGGAAGCCATGAAGCACTGCCCGGTACTCGTCGACTATCGCTTCAGTGATGTTTGACCAGCTAAATTTGATAACTGACTGCCGGATCTCTCTAATAGTCCTTGCCTTTGACATTGAGAGGAGCAAAGCTATCTTGTCGGCGAGGCGATGAGGGGCATTATCCCTCACCACATAACCTGTCTCACCTTGGCGAATGACGCTCTCCATACCGCCTACCCTCGTGGCTACTACTGGTGTTCCACAGGCAAGGGATTCCAAGGCCGCCATCCCGAAGCTTTCATAATAGGATGGAACAACGCACAAATCAGCAGCACTATAAAAGTAGGGTAGCTTCTCCTGTTCCACCAGGCCTAGGAAGCTGACCGACTTGTGGATTCCTAAGCTCCGTGAGAGGACCTTTAGCCTTTCAAGTTCGTGGTAGCAGTGCCCATCGCCGCCGATCACAACCAATTTCAGCCTTCCTCGCTCTTCCAGATAGGTCATAGCCCTCAACAGCTTGTCTATGCCCTTTAGCGGAACGATGCGGCCTACGAATAAGATAATGCGGTTGGTATCGAATCCAAGCCTGCTGCGTGCGATCTCCTTTCCCACAGACCTGAATAGATTCAGGTTAACACCGCAAGGGATAACACTGATGGCCCCGGACGGAGCGTCATAATAGCGGGTGAGATATCTTCTCTCTCTCTCGGTGGGGGCAATAATGCGGTGGCAATCCTTGATTAACGCCCCTTCAGAGTTGATACGGAGCTCCGGTTCAACCGTACCTATACCGATTGCGTTCTTTACCGCGCCTAAGGTATGGAACATGGTAATATGGGGGATATTCCACCATCGCTCTAACGACTTTCCAACCCAACCCGAAAGCCAGTAGTGGCTATGTATTAGATCATAATGAAGCCCATTATGTTTCCTGAAATCTTCGACCTCGCAGGCGAATTCAGCTAGATGCGGATAAATGGCCAGCTTGGCTATCTCCTCTTCTTGTCCTGCCTTGAGATGGATAAGCCGGGCATTCTTACCCAGTGCCACAATCTGATCGTGCACCGGCTCATGACCGCGGGTATAGATATCAACCAGGTGTCCTCGCCTTCCCAGTTCATAAGCAAGTTCTCGGATGTAGACGCTCATACCTCCGGTATTTTCCCCTCCCAGCTTGCCCAGCGGGCAGCTATGAACGCTGATCATGGCTATCTTCAATGGCATTATCTGATTGCAAGCTCTTAGTTGTATTCACCTAAGGACTATGGTGCAGGCCTGAAGGGGAATTTCTTTCCCCCCAAGGCGATACTTGTACTGTTCGGCTCCCTTGAGGAAGTCAAATCTCCCCCTGCCTCGCTCGATGCCGTCTTTGATACAAAGGATCTTGGAGATCAGCCCCACGCTCAAGGACTGGTACTGAGGGTCATAGCCACTGTTATAAAGGTAGACTGCATCATCATAATCAAAGCACATAACTGCGGCAACCGGTTGGGTATCGAGCTCCAGGAAGCCCATTCTCAGAAGTTGTGCCTGCGCCGCAGTCTTTGCGAGCGATCTGAGGAACGATTCCCTCTTGTCGGTCAAGAATGTCTCCTTGTCCTGCCTGCTTTCTCGAAAAAGCCTCAGAAATAAGTCGATGGCATCTGGAACAGCCTCGCTGGCCTCAATAACCCTGTAATTCACCTCGCCCGCTTCGCGTAGTCTTCTTAGTTTGCGTCTCACTTCATGTCGCTGCTTCTGATTTAGTATTTCCAGGTATTCCTCCCAAGTAGGTGGCAAATCCAGCTCCAGGGACACATCCTCAGCTTCGCAAGAGACTTCATACCCCCGTTCATCTGCAATACTCACGAGATGGCTGAGCACTGTAGACTCGGGCCTCAAGGGCCCCAAGTATAAACGCCTGATGCCTTTCTGTCTCAAATCATCCAAAAGGGTGTTGAAAAAATCCCATTCGCTTCCCCTACGGACGACGAAGTCTAAACAGTCACACACATCATCGCTCCCTATGAAGCAAGCCTCTTTCCCCTTTAAAACAAGGGGAGCGATCCCAATAATGGTACCTTTGCGTTTGACTGCACCTAAGTACGGCTTTGATGAAGGGCCGAGCTCGCGCCACCAGGTTTCCAGCCAGGGAGGCAAAACGAAGATGCAGTCCCATTGGAGTCGGGAGCGGGGCTTGAGCCAACATGAGGAAAGGCTGTCAAAGCCCTCAAGGGTGATGGTGTAATCAAATCTCGTCATTCCAATATCAAGGTATCACATGATGGAGGGAGGTATCCGGTCTCAGGAAAACCTCATTTTCATACTTTTTCCGGCGGGACAATGAGATTTGCCTTAAAGGATCTTCTTTAGCTCCTCTATGAGTGCTGGTACTACCTCAAAGAGATCACCGACTACCCCGTAGTCAGCCTTCTGGAAAATAGGGGCATCAGGGTCCTTATTGACGGCTACGATATATTTAGAGGTACCCATCCCGGCTAAGTGTTGAATGGCCCCTGAGATGCCACAGGCAATATAGAGATTTGGAGATACCACCTTACCTGTTTGGCCTACCTGATCAGAGTGAGGCCGCCAACCAGCATCCACCGCGGAACGGGAGGCACCTACAGTAGCCCCGATGAGATCTGCCAATTCCTCTAAGATGACATAATTTTCCGGCCCCTTCATCCCTCTTCCCCCCGAGACAATCCTTTCGGCCTCGGTAAGATCGACTTTGCCGCCTGCCTCCTGGATCGATTCAATAATTTTCGTTTTGAACTGGGAGTCATCAAGGTTGAATTCAGCTCCGATAACCTCGACCGGCCTTGAATCATCAGGTTCATTCAATTCGAAGACATTCGGCCTTCCTGTGGCTATTTGGGGCCAGCTATCTTCAAAGGTAACCGTGGCATAGGCCTTGCCTGCATAGATAGGCCTTATTGCAATGAGATTACTGTTCTCAATGGAAAATGCCACGCAGTCTTGAGCCATACCGACCCCAAGCCGGGCGGCGAGCCGGCCTGACATATCCTTTCCCTGCACTGTGGCACCTAACAGGATGATAGCAGGTTCACTGGCCCGCGTTAGTTGTGCGAGAACCGATACATAGGTGTCCGTAGTATACGTTGCCAGGCGTTCGTCATCAGCGACAATGACCTTATCTGCGCCGTATTTCCCAAGCACTGCTGCCTTCCCCTTAATATGAGAACCCAAAAGGATGGCCGTTACTGACTGGCCCATTTTATCGGCCAGGCGCCGCCCCTCACTTACTAGTTCAAAGGATATCTTTCTTAGTTCTCCCTCTCTCTGTTCCGCGACTATCCAAATTCCCTGCGCCATTTTCATCTCCTCTAGTTCTCGTCAGCCATGAGTCTTTTTCATCCTAAATAACCTTTGCCTCTTCATGAAGTAACCTCGCCAGATTGGCGGCCTTTTCTTGGGGCGTTTCACCTTCCACTACCTTTCCCGGCTCTCTTTGTCCCGGAGGTGTGATTTGCATAATCTTTATCTTCGCGGCATCTGCTCCCACTTCACTCGGATCCAGACCCAAGTCAGCGAGGGTCTTGATATCTAAGGGCTTCTTCTTGGCCTTCATTATGCCTGGCAGTGACGCATACCGTGGTTCGTTTAATCCCTTTTGAGCTGTAATGAGAAGTGGCAGAGGGGACTCGATAACGGAAATTCCACCCTCGACCTCTCTGTGTGCCCTTACCGTCGAACCGTCAGCGCTCACCTCCAGCTTTACAACCACCGATATCTGGGGAATGCCTAAGAGCTCCGCCAGGCTAGAGCCAACCAACCCATAATCACCATCCACACCCTGTTTACCGCACAGGATAATATCGTAGTCAAGGTCGTTAATAACAGCCTTGAGGACCCTCGCCGTACTGAGAGGATCGGTATCAGCAACCGCTGGGTCATCTACCAGGATTCCCCTGTCGGCGCCCATGGCCAAAGCAGTCCTTATGGATTCTGTCACCCGTTTCGGTCCCACTCCTATAATCGTGACCTCACCGCCAAATTTCTCTTTGAGGCGTAGGGCCTCTTCAACAGCATACTCATCGTATGGATTCATAACCCATTTTATATTGTCAGTGACGATTGACCTCCCATCTGGAGCGATCTTAATCTGGCTTTCTGTGTCAGGTACCTGTTTCAGACATACTACAGTATTCACCGTACTCCTCCCTTCTGATGCCTTTTATTAATTATTGAGATCCAAGTTATAGTGGCAGGAGATAGCCTTTTTGGGTTAGAACCCTTACCACTAAGGTAATTACTTTGTCAACACAGATGGGTTAAAGGTCAGGGTAACGGCATAGTCCAAGGTATGGATATCTTTTTTTGACTATGCCCCTGGCCCGGACCTGGCTTGTAAAGCATGACTATGGGGACTTCAGCTGCGAAATAATGCAGCGGCCGTGCGATATTCCAGAAACTTCGCGCCAGGGCGGGCCTCACATAGTCTGGATTAGTGGGCGTTTCCTTATTTCCTTATGCCATCTATAAAATAACTACTGATCTGTTTTGCAGCCGTTTGGATATCATATCTATGCCTCTTCGACAAGACCCAGAATCTCGACATTTCATCCAAGGCACCAAAAAATGCCCTTTTAGCAATTCCTGGGATTACATCCTCTCTAAACAGCCCCTTCTCCTTTCCTTCTTGAATGATAGTACCGATGAGGTCGAGGTACTGGGCGAATTTTTCGTTATGGTAGTCCTTCATGAATTTGTCGCTCTGCCTGAGTTCCACTTGAATAATCTCGGCCATGTCCTTGTTATCTTGGATCAGCCTGAGGTGAAGAAAGGCAAACTTCTCGATCTTTGCAAATGGATCGCTTTCTGAACTAATCTGCTTTTCCATATTGTCCAGTACTTCCTGCATCTTCTCTTCAAAGAGCGAGATAAGAATATCGTCTTTATGGTTGAAATAGATATAGATGGTCCCATCAGCTACTCCTGCTTCTTGGGCAATGTCAGACACCTTGGCCTTATAAAAGCCCTTCCTGGCAAAGACCTTTGTCGCAGCAGCTATGATCCTGCTGTATTTTTCGTTATCTTTATGTCTCATATCTCATTATAGAGCGATGACTTGGCTCTTAAGGCCCTGTAATATGAATAACTGTTCATTTTTAACAGGACACTCCTATGTGGTCAACAGATTTTATAGGGAACCCCTGAGGCAAACGAAAGGCTAAAATTGGCCCTTGACAGAATCTGGGCTTACAAACTATATTTCTAGTCACATTATAGCTATATCGTAATCATTTTGCCTTACCTCTTGGGAACTTGAATTTTTTGCGCTGGCAGAGATTGAAAAGGAGAATGAGCCATAGGGCCACCGAAGAGCTATATAAAACATATCTACTGGTTAACAAAGGAGAGAGAGGAGGACCTGAGATTCCGGCTCATGAGCCGAGATATGGGGCTTGAATCAGGCAAGGGAGTTGTGTGCCCTGGCCTTGATGAGATCAATAAGATAATACGTGTCTCGCCCGAGGTCTGGAGTGAGACATGTCACCGACAAGGTAGCTGGTATAGAGAATCAGGGAAAGCTGGTCAATATCTGATCATTAGCTCCTTTGAATTACACGGTTTTGAACAGTTTAAGGAGGCCACAATCAGCCGATCAGATTTCCTTCTCCCGAGACCAGCGACTCGAGAAGAGAAAGAGGAGATGGTAGAGGATAAGGAATCGTCCCGAAGGAGTGGCATGTCATATCGGATCTTGAGAAGAGGACCTGGATCAGATGGGCAAGGAGGAGTGGTTCAGAGCTCGACTGGGATACCCTCTTTCTCACCCATACCGCAAACCATGCGAATTTTATTAAGCCTCGATTCTTTATCGAGTCGGAGGGCCAAACAGTCCCCTATTCGATTGACAGGAGTGCAAACCTCTGTTCCTGTTGTCTCGAGCTCTTCCAGGTAATCGGCCATGAGTGGCGTAAAAAACTCGTTTCCCCTTGTGCAGGCGCAGTGATATTTCCCAGGCTCCCAAAGGATAGATATCTCCTAGTGGAAAGGCCATAGGTTCGGTACCATTCTACGCAGATGGTGATAGAGTCCGGGTGAATGCACGTAACCCATTACCACTTTTGGGGAAATTCCTCGTAATTACTGGCCTGGCAATTGTCCTTATAGGTCTCTTACTTCTGCTTTCGCCCAAAATCCCGTGGTTGGGCAGGCTCCCCGGCGATATCGCGATTGTGAAAGAGAGATTCAGTTTCTATTTTCCGATCACCACGTGTATTATAGTGAGTATCATTCTAACCATCCTGTTCTATTTGTTGAGAAAATAGCATTGCCCGAGTCGAGAGACCCGTAGAAACAAGGACTGCTGCAAGGCTACACGGGAGATGAGGGCAGGGCGCTCGAAGCCGGCTTGCAGCACCTGAAAAAATCGATTGTCTGGGTTTCTATCACAAATATCCCTCATAAATACTTGACCATTCGCAGTCTTTCCTCTATAATCCCCTAGAGTATGCGATTTTTCAGAGGATCCGATGCAGCGTTGCCTCAAGATCTTCATGGGGCTTAGGATCAGAGCCGGTGCGGAAAAATGGAAACGGACTCTAAATTGTCTAGTCTCACGATATTTCCCGTCATAATTCTCCTGGCATCTTGTGTCAGCTGTGCTCTCGATAAATCTCACGTAAATCCAGACAAACAACAGCCCATAGACAAACTCCTGATAGTATCCGAGCAAAACATTGCCATCCCGCCCAAGATCGGGGAAGAACAAGGGGTTAATGATCCCCTCATGAATGAAGAAGGAGAACCCTTGCTTCTATCTGAACCTCCTGAAATGAGCGCTCTACCTGCTGGACAAGGGTCCGTGAAGAGGTCCGATCAGGAGATACTTGACTCTGCCCTGGGGTTCTGCCAGGCCTCCAATGATTTCTGGGAACAGGGGGATCTGGAGAATGCCATTGACGCCCTCGATCAGGCCTATTCCCTCATTTTAGAGGTCGACTTGGATCAGAATCCGGAGATCTTGCAGCAACTGGATGACTTGCGCTACACCATATCGAAGCGGATTATACAGTGTTACTCCTCCAGGTTTACGGTGGCCAACGGAAATAACAAGGCCATTCCCGTTGTATTTAACCGACACGTTGAGGGGGCGTTGAAGTTATTTGAGGGGAGGGACAGGAAATTCTTCCTTGATGCGTATCGTCGCTCCGGAAGGTATCGCCCTGCCATCGTAACGGCGCTCGAGGAGGCAGGCCTTCCCGAAGAACTTTCATGGCTGCCCCTTATTGAAAGCGGATTCAAAATAAGGGCCCTTTCGAGGGCAAGGGCCCTCGGGCTATGGCAGTTTGTTGCCTCGACTGGATATAAATTTGGTCTCAAAAGGGATCGATGGGTGGACGAAAGGATGGATCCGGAGAAATCCACCGGGGCCGCCATTGCGTATCTAAAGGAGTTGCATCAGATTTTCGGTGACTGGGCAACGGTTCTGGCTGCCTATAACTGCGGAGAGGGGACGGTATTAAGGCGTATCCGGAATCAGAGGATCAACTACCTTGATGATTTCTGGGACCTTTACGAAAAGCTCCCACGAGAGACAGCCTTTTATGTCCCGAAGTTTCTGGCCGTATTGCATATACTGAACGACCCTGAAGCGGTTGCCGTTGACAAGCAAATGCATCTGAAAACCGTGGCCAAATCTCTGGGGATACCCCACGGAGTGTTAGAAGACCTCAACCCTGCGCTGAGGTATAGTATTACCCCTCAAAGACCCTATGCCCTTAGAGTGCCCAAAGGTGAGGGGGCGGAACTTCTCTCAAAATTAGACCAGATACCGGTATGGCGCCCTACCTACGTGATGCACAGGGTGAGGCAAGGTGAGTGTTTGTCCCTGATCGCCCGTAGATATAGAACGAGCATCAGTGCAATCATGAGCCTCAATGGGCTCAGACGCAGCCATTTTATAAGGGCTGGTTGGAAGCTCAAGATCCCCACTAGAGGAACATATGCCTCCCTTGAGGAGGTCCCGTCGCCAGTCCCTGGGCCAGCAGCGCAAGGAAAGGCAACGGAGTACGTCGTCCAAAAAGGGGACTCGCTCTGGATGATCGCCAATCGATTTGGTACTACGACCATGTCCATAAAGTCCCTGAATGAACTGAAAGGTACGCGACTACGCAGAGGGCAGGTTCTCGTCATCCCCAAGACATCGACAACCCTCGAAGAGATCGAAACCAAGACATATACGGTCCTGAAGGGAGATTCGCCATACCTCATTGCCCGAAGACACCGGATGAACCTTTCCCAATTCCTCAGGATAAATCACCTGACGCCTCGAAGCACCATTTTTCCCGGCCAGGAAGTGCTTGTTAAGGCAGAATAAATCAGCTGTTGTGTCATTCTGAGCCGGCGTTCTCGGCCGCCATCATCGTCTCCATACGCTTCAGCAACCGCAAGGGTCGTGCACATGCTATGAAATAAGGCCCAGGCTTCGCGGTAAGACGAGGACAAACCACGGAAAATAGGTAATGATCGCCAGGGAAACAAGTTCTGCCACGAGAAACGGGATGACTGCCCTGATAGTGCCATCGTAAGAGCAGTTGGCAATACGCGCTGAGGTTAGCAAGGTCATGCCGTAAGGCGGGGTGATCATGCCGATGTTCAAGTTCACCAGCATCACCAAGGCAAAATGAAGTGGGTCCACGCCAATCTGGAGCACGGCTGGTGCCAAAACCGGGGCCAGGATTAGCACCGCCGGCAGGATGTCCATGAGCATCCCCATGATCAAAAGGAACACGTTGATAATGACCAGAATGACGAGGGGATTGCTGCTGATGTCCACGATCAGGTGGCTCACTTTGGCTGGCACACCAAGCCGGGTTACATACCAGCCGAAACCATGGGCAGTGGCCAGAAGCAGAAAGATGACTCCGCTCAACTTTGCCGTGTAGAGAGCGGCTGGAAGCAAGTCTCTAAAGCGCAGGCTGCACAGGACGAACCTGCCGACCAAGAAGGTATAACCAACTGCGACTGCTGCTGACTCGGTTACGGTGGCGACGCCTGTCACAATTGAGCCCAAGATAATGATGGGAATGATCAAGGCAAGAAAGGCATCACGCGCACCTTTCAATATTTCTCTCAATTTGGCCCTTTTCTCCCGTCTCGGGAAGCGACGACGTATTGAGATGATTGCGCTGACAAACAAAAGGAGAAATCCCATGAGCAGCCCCGGGAGAAAACCTCCCAGAAAGAGCGATCCTACCGACAGCCCGGTGATATAGGCATAGACGATCATGGTGATGGAAGGAGGGATGATGGGCCCCACGATGGATGAGGCAGCCGTAACAGCAGCTGAAAACTCGGCAGTATAGCCCTCTCTTTTCATCGCAGGAATCATGACATTGCCGATAGCTACCGTATCGGTCACTGCTGCCCCCGTCATTCCGGCGAACAAGATCGATCCACCGATATTGACATGAGACAGGCCCCCGGGATAATGGCCGATTAAAAGGTTGACAAAGCGGATCAGCCGATCGGTCAGCCCGGATTTGTTCATGAGGACTGCAGCCAGGATAAAGAATGGAATCGCGATGAGCAGGAATTCTTCTACGGAGGAATGAAATCGGGTGGCAATGATGCGCAAGAAAGGCCAGCCGCCCATGTCCCAAAGACCGGCCAATGAAACGATGCCCAGCATATAGCCGAGGGGCACACCCATGGCCAGGACAATGATGATTAATATGACGATGAGAACACTCATGACATCCCTTGGAGCGGGAAGAAAGCTGCGAATGATGTGTGTCCCGTAACCGCTGTCAACAAAAATTGTGGATCATTCACCCGAGGTGGCTTTAGTCGGGCCCAGGATAATGACGACCTCGCCAAGGATATTGGAAACCAAGTGGACCAACTGGATTGCCGCTGTTACAGGGACAGCCAGGTGGGACCATGTCCATTTGATCTGGAGAGCTGGCAAAAAGGTATCCCACGCCGCCTTTGATATCTTTATCCCCCAAATAAGGAGTATGATCAGGAAGATACCAACGACGCCCTGAGCAAAGAGGTTACACCAGGCGAGTACCTGGCCGCGGAATCTCCTTGTCACTGCCTCCAAACCGATGTGATCCCCGTCCTTAAGGGCAATGCTGATTCCCAGAAGCCCCGCCCACACCATAAGCAGGCGAGCCAGCTCCTCACCCCACTTAATCGGAGCATCAAGGGCATACCGGAAGAAGACGGCTGCGATAACCTCGAAGGTCATCACTAGGATCAGAATAGTGCATATCCACCTCGTAGCCCCATCTACCTTCTCGCTGATGAGATCCCAGCCAAGCCTGATATTCTTCAAGAAGTCCACGAATCTGCCCATTGTGCTATCTGAATAAGGGGCCCCTTTATTGACAGTAGCGCTTGACTACCGTGGTGCCCAACTCCTGGTGAATTCGTGCGACCTCGTTTTGAACGGAATCCAGCAGTGAAGCCTCGAGTCCGAACTGCTCCACGGCCCACTTGCGATACCCGGCCCGTGCCATCTTCATGAATTTACCCATGTTCTCCGGGCTGATATGGTTAAACTCCATGCCGTGCCTCTTGCACTCGCCCACCGCCAGTTCGGAAAGGTGGGCTGCGATCCCCCTCGTGTAGATGATCGCCTCCCTGGCTGCTCGAACTATATGCCCTTGATGCTCCGGATTTTGGGCCTTGAACCACTCCTCACTGACTACCCAGGTGAGGGTATTGTAGATATGATTCAGAAAGGTGACGTATTTCTGGGTCTCCCACATCTTAGCCCAGGCGATGATAGAGGGGGCATTGAATTGGCCATGGGCAACCTTGGTGGCCAAGGAGGTCGCCACTTGACCCCAGGCCATGGGCACGGCCGAGGCCCCCAGGGCATTCATAACTGCCATGTGGGCGGGATTTTCCTCTGTTCGAATCCGCATTCCCTTAAAGTCGGCAGGGGTATAGACCGGCCTCAGGCTGTTTGTCAGGACCACGTACCCCCCTCCGTCGTCCATGGTGCCCAAGTAACGAAGTCCGATGGATGTCAAATCTCCCATGAAGTCTGCAAAGTAATCCGAGTCAAAGAACGCCCATGCAGTGAGCCGGTCTGGAAACAGATAGGGAGCCACGACGGCTTGGTACTTCTTGTAAAATGAGGAAAAAGCGCCGGATGAGGCGAAGGACATTTGAATCGTCACCCCGTCCTGAACCTCTCGAGTCGTCTCCACCTCATTGCCCAACTGCCCTCCACTGTAGATTTCAACGCTGTAAGCGCCGCCGGTCCTTTCCTCAAGGAGGTCCTTGAAATACCGGAGAGCTGGATAGACCTCATTGTTGGTCATGCTCTCTGGATAAAGCGTGGCTAAGACAAGTTTCTCGGCCGATTGGAGTATCGGGGGATTTAATACGATGCATACAACGATCGAAGCACTTAGTAATACCCCGAAACCCAGGACCTTCCTCCTACAACTGAGTATTGTTTTCATATGACCTCCTCGCTTTATGATGTTTTAAGGAAGTTGATTGATTCCTCAGCAGGAAGCGAGCTACTACCTGTTTTTCCCACGTGCCAAGATTCGAATTTCCCTTTCAAGGATCCCGTCTCTTATGCCATAGAAACTGTCTGCTAGATTGGTGACCGGACAGATGTGGTTGGGTATGAGCTCCAACCGCTCGCCAATGCGCAGCTTTTTCCTCGCGTTCTTGAGGTATAGGATGCCGTGTTCCTCTGTCATATGGTCTACTGTGATATCCGGGTGACCCTTTATGTATCCAAAACCCCGCTTTTCATTATGTGCCAACCGGTCGGAGCTGAGCGTTTTCGAACCCGCATCAATTATTGCCCTGTCATCCGCAGGGATACTCACTACGGTAACTAAAACCGTGACGGCACAAGTATCCTCCGTGGCGACACCACACGCTATCTCATTGAGGTCATTGAATATATAGGTTCCCGGCCTAATCTCCGTTATGCCCGGTACATAGGCTATGTACCTGCCAGAAGGCGTTGAGCCAACACTAACCTCCCTGATATTGAAATCCCTGCTGCGAAGCAGATCTGCTGTCTTAACCATTTCCTCACCAGCTCGTATCGCCGATCTCTTAACGCCCTCCAGTGACCTTTCCTTGGAAAGGA
>SMTZ1_10002937_pt2 | contig 17152 bp, 15 predicted proteins | sample DeeMarSWOR136_30_FD_25667 | JGI IMG/M metagenome (IMG submission 25667)
TCCTGCCATTAACACAAGCGCCAGTATTACCCACACCATTACCGAGCCAAACCACACCTGTTGAATAGCAATACTGAAAAAAAGATACGTCAGCCCGAATACGATAGTAAGAACAATCATTGACTCGAATAGTCCGGTCAGCGGTATTGCTTTTATCGCAACCGCACGGAATATAAGTATCACCGCCTCCAGCGTTACCGCTAATGAAACAAGAGGCAAAAGAAAACGCCTGTATTTCTCTCCTCCCGAAAGCAGCTGAAGTACACCGACTATCGCACCTGCAATATATATCACGACAACAAAGGCTAATATCATATTTTCAGGAAAGGGCAGTTTAAACATTATTATTCTTCTTCCTTTGTCTTGGCCACCGGTTCTGTAATATATGTCGGCGGCACCTTCTTGAGTTCCTTCTCGGTCACCAGTATGCGATAGTTAGACACTCCGCACGCCTGGCTCATCCGGGCAGCGGTCTTCTCAACCTCTTCGAAATTTGCTCCGTGGACCATCGTATATACGTTATACGGCCAGTTCTCAACTGTGTTCCGCTCATAAGCATGGCTGACCTCTCGAAATCCTGCCAATTTCTCCCCCACTTGCTCAACACGCTCTTCCTCCACCTCCCACACAACCATCGCCCCCCCGGCCAATCCCACTTTGAAATGGTCTACAATCGCCCCTATACGGCGCAGCTTGCCCTCGCGTTTCCAGTTCTCTGACACACTCAGAAGCTGTTTTGTCTCAATACCCGCCTTTTCGGCCATCTCCTTATAAGGACTCTCGCTTCTTGGAAATCCCTCCTGGAGCACGGCTAATACCCTTTTCTCAATGTCGGATAGGTGATATTTCATCTTTTTTTCTATGAGTTTTATTCGGGGGATAGTACGGATCATTTACCATTGCTTGATTTCCCATAAACAGGAAATTATTACGATGGACCGTACTCTAATATGTTTCACCCATTATTGCAAGAAAACTTCTGGCACTCCCTTGGTCATTTGGCGGCAGAAGAAACACGGCACTTGAATATGCACTGATTTTCGTGTAAAAAATTGAAAAACAGTTTGGAAAACCAACTCTGAAAGGTCGAAATGAGGCATATAAGAATCGCAAGCAGAGCAAGTAAGCTGGCCTTGGCACAGGTCGACCTCGTCCGTAAATTGCTTCAGAATATCTGCCCGGAAATTGAAACATCTGTTGTAAAAATCTCCACAAAAGGAGACCGCGACAAATCAGACTTCCTTTATAAATCTGAATCAATGGGTTTTTTTACCTCCGAGGTTGAAAAAGCCCTCCTTGATGGCAGGGCCGATCTCGCTGTTCACAGCCTTAAGGATTTGCCGACGGCCCCGACCCCGGGTTTGATTGTTGCCGCTGTTCCAAAAAGGGAATCTGCCGCTGATGCACTTATCGCAAGGGATAAAGTGTCCTCTGTCCAGGATTTACCGGCCGGTGCCACTATTGGAACATCCAGCTTAAGACGAATCGCCCAGTTATACATGCTCAGAAACGATATAAAGTGTGTCCCCTTACGCGGAAATGTCGAAACCAGGCTCCGCAAAGTTGTGGAAGGCGCCGTTGACGCAATAGTAATTGCCTGCGCAGGCCTCAACAGACTCGGCCTCAACGATAAAATCTCCGCCGTCCTGTCACCGGGAGAATTTATCCCGGCACCTGCTCAGGGCGCGCTCGCCGTACAAATCCCCACTGATGATTACGAACTGGCAGACCTTGTCAGACAAATCGACGATAAAAATTCTCGTATCGCCGCCGAAACCGAGAGGTGTGTGCTCGAAACTATGCACGGCGGATGCAGTATACCCCTCGGCGTTTATTCGCAAATCCAGAACGACCAAATAACCATTCACGCAATCATTAGCGACCTCGAAGGTTGCAGATACGTCAGGCAAACCATTAAAGCGCCCCTCCACCAGGCCGCGACCACCGCCAAACACCTCGCCCGCCGGTTATTAGCCGATGGAGGAAAGGATATCCTCAACAAAATCAGGAACAGTCGACTGGATTAAAGCGCCTTTTGAACAGGCAGCCTAACATGATATGAAGTGCCCTTTCCCGGATGACGTACGGCCATCCTTATATCGAATGATATATCTATCTTGTTGACAGTTGAGACCATACCTGTACAATCATAAAGACGAAGGCTGGATAGTCCGGCCTGTTTGATTGAGCGAACTGATTATTTTTAGGAGGCTGTAAAATGGATAATGCAAATTCGGTCGCAGAGCCGTTGCCGTCTGCCAAAACCTCCGGTCTCGCCATTGCCAGTCTGGTCTTGGCTGTCTGTGGCCTGTTCACCTGTGGTCTTACTGCAATCATCGGCCTCATTCTCGGCATCGTTGCCCTCTGTGCCATCAGCAAAAGGGACGATCAGCTAAAAGGTAAGCCCCTTGCAATAGCTGGCATCGTGGTTTCTGCTGTCAGCATGATATTTGTGCTCTTTACTGCCTTCCTGATGGCCCTCCTGATGCCCGCACTTGCCCGTGCAAGAATGCAGGCGAAAACCCATGTCTCACTTAATAATGCAAGGCAGATATGCCTGGCAATGATGATGTACTGCGATGAAAATGACGGACGTTTACCGCCTGTTAACAATTGGACGGCCGCACTCACACCCTATATCGGAGATACAAAAATCCTCGAATCGCCTTTCGATCCGCATACCGGACTGGCTTGGGCGATGAACAGACACTTGGACGGACTGAAATTAAATGATATCAGGCGGCCGGCAAGAACCGTCCTCATTTTTGAAGCTCGTATCGGCGGTCCACTTGCCGGCGGGCGGGAATTTCTCCCCCATAGACCACGAGGACGAAGAGGCTACGTCGTCGGATTCCTCGATGGCCACTCAGAAATCATCCCGCCGGATAAAGTACGCGATTTGATTTGGATTCCCGGCACACAAAGACAACCTTATGACATTATCAGATAACCGCAATCTATAGGCCGGGTGCCAAAGCACCCGGCCTATACGCACTAAAATCCCCTATCTGAATAATAAAATCCGAAAACTATCGCCGAATCCGTCTCTCTTTTGAGCCAAAATTATCGATCAAATCCGAACATAGCGCCGACCAAAATCACAAAAAAATAAAAAATTTTTATTCCCTTCCCTTACATCAATTTATGAGAATTGGCCGCCGAGAATACCCCCGCTTTTTCGAATCAAATCTGAACATCGAGGTAATTATGGGGGGGCGAATTTTTTTCTCCGTTTATCTCGGGGGTTTCGGCGATTATTGGTTGCTTCAATATCTCGCATTGGCTGCAAAGGATATTATTTTTTCCTCTGCTTGTTTATCGACGCATCCGCTATGGATACCCTTTTCTAAGAATCCCCCTCACCCGTGACAAATTCGCTATCGTCGACCCCGAAGACTATCCACGCCTCGCAAAGCACAAATGGCACCTCGCCAAAAGCCCCACCGGCTCATACGCCGTCCGCTGGCAGCGCAACCCGCCTAAAAAAACCAGAAAAAGAATCTGGATGCACCGCCAGCTCATTAACATCCCTGATAACCTCATCTGTGACCACGCAAACTGCAACAGCCTCGACAACCGAAAGACAAATCTCCGCCCTGCAACTGTATCCCAAAACCTCTGCAACAGAACAAAGAGAAAATCAAAAACTCGTTCAAAGTACAAAGGCCTCGAATGGGACAGAAAGCAGAGAAAGTGGAAAGCCAGAATTCAGATAAATAACCGAAAAATTTACCTCGGCTCCTTTGATTCGGAAATTGACGCGGCCCTCGCTTACGACCGCGCCGCAAAAAAATACCACCGTGAATTTGCAAACTTGAACTTCCCCCAAAAGTAAATCATTGAAATAGCGCCTTAAAAACACGTAAATCAAGGTCGAATCTGTTAACTGTAAACTTTTTTAAAATACTTGCACAAATGTTGTTCTATGCTATACTCGGGCAAAACTCATGTTGTTTTCGCAGAAAAAACAAAGGATTCTCCTGCAAACTGTAGTATTTTTCTGTTTCCCCTTTCTAATTCGAATTAGCCAGGTGAGGCTTAAACAGTAAGGAAACTCATGGGCCGATTGCTTGTCATTGCCAACAGACTGCCGCTCAATACAATAAGAAAGGCTGGAAAAGTATATTTTCGCCCCAGCCCCGGCGGTCTTGCTGTCGGTCTGTCTTCCCTGCCTAAAACCTGTGAGCGTCTCTGGATTGGTTGGCCGGGTATAACGAATGAGAAGTTGAGTGCCCAGGACAGGGAGCAGATTTGCAGCAGACTCGTTGCAGAGAATTGCCGTCCCGTGTTTCTGTCCAGAAGACAAATGGAATACTACTACCAGGGCTTCTGCAATAAGACGATTTGGCCGCTCTTCCATTATTTCCCAAGGCGCACACTTTACGAGATCAGGTTCTGGAAGACTTACCGGCAGGTTAATGAATTATTCTTCGATGAGGTGATGAAGGTGGCCGGGCCCGGGGACCGTATCTGGGTCCACGATTATCAACTCATGTTGCTTCCTCAGCTTCTAAAGGAAAAACTTCCCAACTCTGAAATCGGTTTTTTTCTTCATATACCCTGGCCGTCTTTCGAGCTCTTCCGCCTCCTGCCTTGGCGCGAGGAAATTCTGAGCGGACTTTTAGGCGCTGATCTGATAGGCTTCCATACTTATGACTATGTTCGCCACTTTCTTAGCAGCGCTACCAGAATAACTGGTCTGGAACGCACGTTCAGCAACATTAGCGTCGGTGATCGTGTTGTAAAGGTGGATGCTTTTCCGATGGGCATCGACTATGAGGCATACTCGCGGGCTATCGAAGATCCCGACGTTGCCAGGGAAGCAAGCAGGATACGAAAAAGAGTTGGCGAACGAAAGATTATTTTGTCGGTAGACAGGCTCGATTATTCCAAGGGTATTATTGAGCGGCTCGAAGCCTTTGATTTGTTCCTGTCGAGGAATCCTATGTACAGGGGCAGGGTCACTCTGATTATGGTCGCTGTTCCGACACGCACGGCTGTGGAGGACTACAAGGCACTTAGAAACAGACTGGAACAGCTGGTCGGAAGGATCAATGGTGAGTATGGAACGATGGGATACATACCTGTCTGGTATCTGTATCGTTCCCTGCCTTTCAAGGAACTGACCGCACTGTATAACGTCTCCGATGTGGCATTAGTCACCCCACTGCGGGATGGGATGAATCTTATCGCCAAAGAGTTCATTGCAGCCAAGACCGATAAGCCCGGCGTATTAATCATAAGCGAGATGACAGGTGCGGCACGTGAGTTGGGAGAGGCGCTGATAGTCAATTCGTGCAGCAAAGATGCAATAACCAAAGCCATCAAAGAAGCCCTCCGGATGCCGCTGCTGGAACAGATTGAACGAAACAAAATAATGCAGGAAAGGCTCCGTCGTTACAACGTCTCACGGTGGAGCGAGGAGTTTCTGCATGCTCTGTCGGAAATCAGGAAGACCCAGCAGCAACTATCGGCACGTCGACTTTCGGAATCAGTCATAGAGCAGTTAACTCAGGATTATCGTAAGGGACGTAAATGTTTGTTTCTTCTCGACTATGACGGGACTCTCGTAGGATTTAAGGGAAAACCCGCCGAGGCCGGGCCGGACAAAGAAATCCTGAACTTGCTGAGGGCCTTGTCGCAGAATCCTAAAAACACGGTTGTCATAATCAGTGGAAGAGACAAAAACACTTTGGATGACTGGTTAGGTGACCTCGGTGCGGCTTTGGTCGCTGAACATGGGGGCTGGATTAGACGAGGCGCCGCAAAGTGGCAGAGCGCACAGCCCTTTGAAGTAAAATGGAAAAATACTATCAGGCCCATCTTGGAGCTTTACGCGGACCGTACCCCGGGCTCGATGGTTGAGGAAAAAAATTTCTCTTTGGTCTGGCACTATCGCAGGGCCGATCCGGAGCTTGCATACCTTAGAGTACAGGAGCTGAAGTCCGCTCTTTTAAACCTTACTGAAAACCTGGATATCGGCGTTTTTGAGGGTAGCAAAATACTCGAAGTAAAGAGCATGGTAGTAACCAAGGGCAGGGCCGCCGAAACCTGGATTGCACGAAAGAAGTGGGACTTCATGCTGGCAGCAGGCGATGATTACACGGATGAAGAGATGTTCGGCTCTCTCCCTCAGCACGCATATTCAATAAAAGTTGGCTTCGCTGCTTCAAAGGCCAGGTTCAACATCGATAGCGTTAAAGATATAAGATTGTTACTTAAGAAATTGTCAGGAGATTCGAATGATACGGCTTGAAGATTTTCGACACATTGTACCGGACACAAGATTGGCCGAGATTTATAACAGGGCCAGAGGCCTCTACGGGAAAAATATCGTTCACGTCAATGCCACCTATCAGGGAGGGGGAGTTGCCGAGATCCTCTACTCCCTTGTGCAGATGATGCACGATGTCGGTATAAATGTCGACTGGAGAATACTGCATGGCAGTCAGGAATTTTTTGAGATAACTAAAAGTTTTCACAATGCGCTGCAGGGGGCGAAATTGAACCTGTCCGATAGAAGAAAACGTGTGTATCTGCAAACAAATGAAGTTTTTTTAAAATTCACGCACCTCGACCACGATTGTGTAATCATCCACGACCCCCAGCCGCTTTCGCTGATAGGCTCTTTTAGAAAGAGCCAGCCGTGGATATGGCGGTGCCACATCGACCTGACAAATCCCCATAAGGAGTTATGGGATTTCCTTAAAGGGTACATGCTCAAATACGACGAAATTGTGATGTCAAGTGAAAATTACTTTAAAAAAGATTTGCCCGTTAATCAGCGCCTCATGTTTCCCGCCATCAATCCTCTTAGTGACAAGAACAGGGATATTTCTGAAAAGACGATACGTGAACATATAACAAAGGCCGGCGTTCCAACGGACAAACCTGTTATTACTCAGGTCTCCAGGCTCGATCCGTGGAAAGACCCCGAAGGCGTAATAGATGTATTCAAAATGGTAAAAGAGAAGGTCGATTGCAGGCTTCTCTTTTGCTACAACGTCGCAAGCGATGATCCCGAGGGGCTCCGAATGTACAGAAAGGTCCAGCGAAAAGCAAACAAACTCATCAGCACCGGAGATATCATTTTCGTCGTGGGAAACAATGAGACGCTGGTCAATTCCATTCAGAGGTTCTCCAGCGTGATAATGCAGAAGTCCATAAGGGAAGGCTTCTGCCTCTGTGTAACCGAGGCCCTATGGAAAGGCACCCCCGTCGTTGCCTCGAACGTGGGTGGAATACCTTATCAGATTGACGATGGTCGCAATGGTTTCCTCGTGGAACCTAAAGACAACAAAGGATTTGCAGAAAGGATCGTACACGTTCTGAAAAATCCTGATGAAGCCAAAGCCGTTGGTGAAAAGGCTAAAGAGAAAGTCAGAAAGGAGTTTCTAATTACCCGGTTGCTTTCGGACCACCTGGATATGGTGAAATCGATAATGAACGCGTAGTTCTGGTACTGTTGGTATGTGCAGTTTTTCAAGGATTTCAAAATTCGTACTAATTCAGCCTTGGATGCTGTGTCCAAAAGGCATTCTTCTCTCTTACGCAGCGGATACTTAGGAGATGTAAAATGTTAGCAAATATACAGGATTTGAAGCCGTTGATATGGTTGTACTTGGCGGCTCTGCTTGTCGGATTGACCGGCCATTATGTACTTTTCCGAATTGTAGTGCACTTGACTAAACGTACCAGAGTTACCCTCGACAACGCATTTGTCAAACACTGTTTCAGGCCGTTGCTCTGGATAGTCGTCCTTCTCGTGGTTCGCGTGGTTGGTAAGCTGCCCGGTATGCAGCCTCACCTGCCGGAGGTCGCTGAACATATACTCGCTGTAGTCTTAATTACCCTTGTTGCCTGGCTTTTGATCCGGTCAACATTCGTTTTGGAAGACTATGTTCTCCATCGGTTCGACGTGGGCGTCAAGGACAACCTCAGGGCCAGAAAGATACATACCCAGTTCCGGGTCCTCAAGCGCATAGTGATTGTCGTCGTGGGCTTGCTTGCGTTTGGAACAATCTTGATGACATTCGACAGGGTCCGCCAGCTCGGCACCACAATTTTGGCATCCGCCGGGGTGGTCGGCATTGTCGTCGGGATGGCTGCTCAGCGCACAATAGCAACCTTTATCGCCGGACTTCAGATAGCCGTCACACAGCCCATCCGCGTTGACGATGTCGTAATAGTCGAAAACGAATGGGGCCGAATCGAAGAGATAACACTGACCTACGTCGTTGTCAGAATCTGGGACCTCAGACGCCTGATTGTGCCCATAACCTACTTTATCGAAAGCCCCTTTCAGAACTGGACACGAACCTCCGCCGACATTCTTGGCACCGTATTTGTCTATGCAGACTACACTGTGCCTGTCGATATGCTCAGGGATCGGCTTCAAAACATCCTCAAAGAATCGGAACACTGGGATGGTAAGGTCTGTGTCCTGCAGGTCACTAATGCCTCAGATAGAACTGTGGAGCTGCGGGCTCTTATGAGTGCCGCGGATGCCTCGACAGCCTGGACCCTGCGCTGTGAAGTAAGAGAGAAACTGATTGACTTTATCAAAAAAGAGTACCCCCAGTCATTACCAAAGGTCAGGGCCGAGCTGAACCGACTAACAGACATCTCCGATTTTGACAAAAAAAGTGATTCCGATGAAGGCAAACTTAGGATAGACTGACTTATCTAAGATTATAAAGGATTCTCAGCAACCAAAAAAATATCGCTTTATATTTCGAAGCCGCTCACGCCTGCGGCGGGACCGCTATAAATAACATTGTGAATTCGCAAACTTAAACTTCCCCCAAAAGCAAACCATCTGAAACAGCCGCAGTTTCCTGTCTGTCAGCACAGGATACAAAAGACCGTTACCCCCCGGCACTGCCTAACCACCTTTCTTTTTGTTGCGTTTTTGAGCCCTTCGCTTCCTTTCTGTCGGGCGGGTCTTGCCATAAGTTCCCCGCCACAGCTTGCCTCTCTTGGTCTTTCTGTCACCTTTACCCATTAACTACTCCTTACAGCCTTGTCCCGGTTCACTGTCAAATCCTCGATGTCCGGCGCACGTTTCAATTCACAGCCCGACTTCCTCTCTCGACACCGGTCAGTAAAAGACTATGCCATCTCGTCCCTCTCCGCAAGAAAAATCTTACCAAAATCAAAGGACCGACTCCTCCCCGCCGCCCGCCGAATGTGCTCTGATTCAAGATCCCTCTCGTACGTAAGACTTGCCTCCGGTCTTGTTTGGATTTACAGAATTTCTAATAACGAATGGGGGACTGGACCTTCGATAGCTGTTCTGTTATGTCGGGTCTGTTGATAACCTCAATGCCGGATATTCTGCCCAAATTATCTATATCTGCCACAACTATACCATCGAGTTCACTGAATTCGATACATTCGTCATGTATTATTCTGATAATGTTCTTTTCTGCAATATTAAGTGGCCTATGCCCGCAAAGGTAGATGTATATGGCTTGTACCTCGGCGTCATAAGTCCAGTAGTCTAACTCTAAAGTCGTGAACTGGTCGGAAAGCTCTGTGCGTTTTAAATTTCGAAAAGCGTTTGTAATCTTCTCACTAAAGTCCGGAAGAATTTCTATAATCTTCGCCTTCATTATCAATAATAGCAAATAATATTTTAGGGTATTTCAAGTATATAGGTCGAAAAAGTTTTAAACGCAAACTAAAAGACCGTCTGTTTTTTACCGCTTGGCTCATTCCGCAATTTGCATCCCGAACACAAGCATGGCCGATCCGTCCGAAAGATAATTCTCCACCCGTCCGACCTGCCGAAATCCCTTCGCCCTGTAAAACGTGTGTGCCTTCTCAAACGTCGGATGTTCGTACGTCTCTATGAAAAGTTTTTTATAACCCGCTTTTATCGCCTGTTCTTGTATCGTGTCCATCAAGGAGCTGCTTGCCCCCATCCGTTGATAATCAGGCCTGACCGCAAACCATGACAGCCAAACGTTCTCTTCGGGTCCCCACACATTTCGATGGAGTCCCACCAGCCCGCAAATCTGCCTGTCATGTCGCCATACGTAATACTCCCTGCCCGAATCAATACCGTATTTGCTGCACGCAAAACAAAGCTCCATTGTCTGCCTGGCCCAGTTCCCTTCGTTCTCGTCCATCGAATCGGAAATCACCTCCACCGCCTCTTCGATATCCGTCTCTCGCATCAGTTCGAGCGAAATCTGCAATGGCTCTTCCATAAAGTTCTTACCTCCTTTATTGACGTAGACTTTCTACAGAATGTATATCAATCCACCACGACTTTCAAGTCAATTCATTCTATTGCTGAACAGAAAAAAACTGACAATTCTGACTCCCGAACTAAAGCTTTCTCAATCTGTCCCTCTCAGCCAAAAGCCTTGCTTCCGGCCGGGCTTAGGCACCTCACAAATCACTTCCCCAACCCTCCTTTAAACCGCCCATTTGAGAGTCAGTTTCTTACGTGATTGTGCGCATTCCTTCAGGTAGAGGTTTATCAGATTTTGGTAAGGAATTCCCGTTTCCTGAGCCAGGCCTTTGAAATACTCAATCACGTCAATCCCCAGCCGAAGAGTCACCTGCTTCTTTAGTTTTTTTGCATAAGGATTCTTTACTGATTTGGAAAAGTCATATTGTTTTCTCATAAGAATCTCCCATATTGCTTTTGTTCTTGTTTGTCAGCTTTGCGTGCGGATATAATACGAATAATTCTTTCTTTTCCGCGATAACAATGACACACCACTAAAAGCCTAAGTTTGCAGCTAAGACCCAGCAGAACAAATCTGTCATCTTTCGTTGAGTGAGCCGGATCGTGTATTAATCTTGCGTTTTCGTCGAAAAACACCGTCGATGCTTCTTCAAAAGGGATTCTGTGTTTTTTGATATTCTGTTTTGCCTTGCGGGCATCCCAGCTGAACCGTATTTCTTCCATAATTATATTATATTGCTAATAGCATTATCGATCAAGTCAATGGATAAAATAATTAAAAAATCCCGCCCAACCAGGAATTCGGTTCCCTAATCCCCGGCCAATATTTAATAAAATCCCCTAATCTAATTCTAAAAACCACGAACAACGAACTAAAAACTACTGACTGCTCCATCTTCCGAAGGGATTTGCAAAATAAAGGTGGTTCTGCTATTCTTACCACTATATGCAAACAAGATCGATATTTCCCATTTGTGGCTTTTCTCTGAGGCTGTGGTTTGCTGTTGTCCTCTGTTATCCGGTAATAGCCCCCGGTGATTATGTCGTGGCCCTGACCACGGTTGAGATTGCCCGTGCATCAAAGGCCTCTTTCCCCATAGTCCACGCCAAAGATGCCACTCCTCGTGTACGCGATTCTGTTGCCGACCTCGCGACTTATTTAAAAGAGATCACCGGGGCCGAATTTGCGACACTCGCCGGTGATGGAAAAATAGGAATCGCCGTGGGTTTGCCTGCCGACTTTCCCTCGCTCAATCTTGTAAAGACCCTTGAGGTCAAAAACATAAAGGATCGCGAGGCCTATATTCTCAGGTCGCACAAAGAAGGATTGTATGTAATTGGTGCGACCGAATCGGCCGTCGAGCACGCCGTTTGGGACCTTCTCCATCGCCTCGGCTACAGGCAGTACTTTCCCGGTCCGACATGGGAAATTATACCCCGCAGAGACACTATAGAAATAGCAATCGATGTAACAGAACGCCCGGATTATCTTAATCGCCGCATTTGGTATGGCTTCGGTACCTGGGACTATAATGCACAACCCTACGCCCAATGGTGTCGGAGAAATCGTACCGCATCCGGTTTCACTCTGAATATATCGCATGCCTATGAATCGATAATCCGCCAAAACAAAGCTGCTTTCGACAACCATCCCGAATTCCTCGGCCTGCTTGACGGCGAACGCAAATCCTCCAAGTTATGTATCGGCAATCCCGACCTGCGCAAATTGGTCGTCAACCATGCAATAAGATATTTTGAGGATGGTCCCGAACGCGACAGTATTTCGATGGATCCAAGCGACGGCGGGAACTGGTGCCAGTGTGATAAGTGTGCCGCATTGGGCAGCATAAGCGACAGGGCCCTGACCCTGGCCAATCAGGTTGCCGAAGCCGTTAAGAGCAAATTCGAAAACAAATATGTAGGTATGTATGCATACAACTATCATTCTCCACCACCTTCTATTCGTGTCCACCCGAATGTAATCATCAGCATTGCAACTTCCTTCATTAAAGGAGGCTACACCCTCGACGAGCTAATTGCCGGCTGGTCAAAGCAGGGCGCAACTATCGGAATGAGGGAATATTACGCCGTTTTTCCATGGGACCACGACCTCCCCGGACAATCCCGGGGTTCTGACCTCGACTATCTGAAACGCACTATCCCCGAATTTCACGCAAAGGGCGCTCGCTTCCTGTCCGCTGAATCCAGCGACAATTGGGGCGCCAACGGTTTGGGCTATTATGTTGCATCTCGAATTCTATGGGATCTCGATGAGGCCGAGAACATCGACCGAATTGTCGACGATTTCCTCACAACCGCCTTCGGCCCCGCCAAACAGACGATGACGAAATTTTACGACTTGATAAACGGCGCCAATAAACCCCTCCTTTCCGACGACCTGATAGGAAGAATGTATCGTCACCTGCAAAACGCCCGGCAGCTAACCGACACCCCACAGATTCGCGAAAGAATCAACCACTTAATTCTGTACACTCGCTATGTTGAATTGTACCGCAATTACTCCGCCTCCACCGGCCAAGACCGACAGGCCGCCTTTGAAAATCTGATTCGTCATGGGTTTCGAATGCGAAAGACTATGATGGTCCACGCCAAGGCCCTCTATAGAGACCTTGTCACCCGTGACAGGAACGTTAATATCCCCGAAGAGGCGGCCTTCTCCGTCCCCGAAGAAAAGAATCCCTGGAAATCCAGCGACCCTTTCACCGAGGCCGAACTCACCGACTTTCTTCGTCAAGGCATCGCCGGCCACACTCTGCGTGATTTCGAACCTCTGCATTTCAGCAAAGACCTTGTCCCCACAGACAAACTGCACCTGCCCGAAGTCCCCGGTGACACCAACAGCGTCACAGGCCGCGGCATTCAGACATTCTACACGTGGATTGAGAAGGCCCCGGCCACAATCGAGCTGAAAATAACCGGTGGTCTGATTGTTCACTATCGCAATCGCGGCAACGTCAGGATTGATTTGTGGAAAGCCTCCAAAGACACCAGTGCGCCGCAGAACGAAGTTAGCCTCTCCCATGGCGAAAGTGCCCCGGATGGAGTCCAGCGCCTGATAAAGCTTCACTCACGACACACCGGCCTGCACAAAATTACCGTAAGCGATGGAGATGATATGACCAAAGTCGGCTTCAAACCGGGCACACCAATGACCATCATCTCATCTCTTCCTGAGCCTGCCCCTTTCTCCGGCTCATGGAACATGTACTTCTATGTCCCGAAAAAAACAAAAATCGTCGGCCTCTTCGCTTCCGGCTCAGGCAAATTGCTGGACCCAACTGGTAGTGTGGCTCACGTGTTCAATGCTAAAAAGCCGGGCTATTGTGGAATCAAGGTGCCCGAAGGCCATGATGGCAAACTCTGGAAGTTTCACCAGTGCACCGGTACAAAACGCCTCATGACCGTCCCACCATGCTTGGCCTCCAAAGCCCGGGAACTGCTGTTACCCAGAGAAGTCGTCGAAGCAGACTCCAACTAACCGCATGAACCTGCACTTCGATATACGCTCGCGCAAAAAAATCCTTACATAAGGCGAATCTGAAGGGTAAAATGTTGATAACAAAATTGAAAAAAAATGGTTTATATCATAAAAATATTTCCCGCCCGTCAAAATCCACGCGTTAAAGGGACAAAAATGACTATATCTGCAATTTTTTTTGGCTTCTTTTTTTCCTCGATTGCTCTGTTGACAGTGTTTTCAGTCGTTCTTACAATCACCTTCAGATAGTTCGTTCCGTACATTCGAGATTCTTAAGTAGTTTGAGGGAGGCCATAAAATGAACAAGGCCAATAAAAAATTTTACGTGGGAGCTTTTCTCGCCGGTAGCCTTGGTCAGTTGATAATCTGGGAGATTACCCAGGTTTTGAGTATGGTTTACCCACAGCTCCGGCTAATAATGCCTGTACTTATGTTACCTGCAAACTTGCTCGCAATATTTTCGGCGGTGGTGATTTTCATACTCATATATAAAATGTGGGCTGCCATTCAGGGCAGGCACGCACGTACAACTGCAGGCAAAGCCTTGGGATTTATGTTCATACCTTTATTTAACTTTTATTGGCTCTTTCAGGTTTATTGGGGCTGGACAAAGGATTACAACCGCATATCCGAATCCGATGACGTCAAGCTCCCCTCAATGCCCGAAGGTATAGCCCTGGCGGTTTGCATTTTGCCTATTCTAAGTATGTGCCTGATGTTTGCGGGCTTAATCTTTGGCGGCTGGCAAAGCTTCTCCGAGGCAGCAGCAGTAAATGTCGGAATACAGGCATCAATGCTGGTTAGCCTCATCAATGTAATATTGATGGCGATTCTGTTTAATAGGATTTGCGATGGCATCAACGCCCTCGTTGACGCAGGCCTTGAGCCGATAAAACCTCAATACACTTTACCTCTCGAAGGTGCAAAGACCTCCGGCAAGGCTATAGCCAGTCTCGTCCTGGGCATCTGTGGTTTCTTCACTTGTGGACTGTCTGCTATCGTGGGCCTGATTCTCGGAATTGTCAGCTTTAGCGCCATCAGGAAAAGTCAGGGTTGGCTTAAAGGTACCGGCCTGGCAATCGTAGGCATTGCGGTTTCAGGAATAGCCCTGTTTATGATTCCATTTGTAATGGGAATTACGTATACGGTTCTTTACAACGCAAGAAAAAGCGCTAAGGAGTATTTATCAATGAATAACGCAAGGCATCTATGCCTGGCGGTCAACCTTTACTGCGATGAAAATGATGGAAGCTTCCCACCTGTTGACAATTGGCCCGCTGCCCTCAATGAATATATTAGCGACGAAAAAATATTAATCTCACCTTTTGCCCCCGAAGCCGGTCGGGTTTGGGTGATGAACGAAAACCTGGATGGCCTGAAAATTCAGGATATTAAAAAGCCCGGAAAAACTGTTCTCATCTTCGAAGCCCGTTTCAATAGTCCACCCGCTGGCGGCCGGGAGCTGCTCTCGGAAAAGCCCGGGACTATCAGAGGGCACGTCATCGGTTTTGTAGATGGCCACGCAGAATTAGTCCGTTCTGATAAGCTGGATGGCCTTGTTTGGGTACCCCCACAAAAAGCCCTTTGAGCTTACAAAACGAGCGCAAACCAAAAGGCCGAGCGGAATTAACACTCGGCCTGTAATTAACAAAATCCCCCAATTCAATACTAAATACCACGAACCGAAAACTGTCAACTATTTCACTCATTCTAACCTAAGGGCACGTGTTCTCCCGGCTGGGATGTAAACCAAAACTTCAAATCCTTAAGTTCCTGCCACTTCCCCCCGCTTTTTCGGTGTACAATTCCCAGAATCGTCCCCTCAAGGCAGCTCGAACAGTATCGTTGATCGATATTGATCTTTATATCACCCTTACGGTCGTTGTGGTCACTCGCCAGTTGCCGACAGTATGCTGTCAGGTCGGTGTAAACACCGGCTGCGATTAGCTTGTTCATCCGTTCAAAAATCTCGTCCATCTTCTGCTCGTCAAATGCAAGTTTCACCTCATACTTTTTCTCACGTCGTTTATATCTCTCACACTTCTCGCAGAAAGGATATTTGTCCCGGCAGACCAGAAGTATGCAAAATCCCCCCGCGGCCGCGCCTATCAGGTCCGCAATATAGGATATCGTCGCCCCAATGGACCCCATCTCAATTGTTCCTCCCGTGCTGCTCTTCACCGTTGTCCCTCCGAGATTTATCTTCATATACTGCCAGAACGTTATCAGCTCCGAAAGCTTATACTCCCCGTCGGGAATTTCTTCGTGTCCCTCAAGGATAATTGTCGTTGACCTGTAAATCCCGTAATCAACCGCGCCGTACCCAAGTAACACCGCAATCACCAGACACGCAATAATCCCTCCCGTAATCCTCTGGTTCACCCTGAAGCAATACGCGAACTGGAGCCCTCCCATCGCACATCCGAACAACAATCCGCTGATGGGAACTATATACCATAGGTTCCAGTGCAGGTTTTCATTCAAACCCGGTATGGAGCCCAGAACAAAACCAAAAACAAGACTGAAAAACGCCGCCGGCATCATCTTAAAAAACATAGTGACCTTCCTTTCTCTAATAAACTCTCAACAGTCCATTTCACTTCATGAGAAAGAGTATAAGCACTAAATATCCGCTCGCAACAAATTTCCACCGGACCCTCGGTCATTGCGAGCCCTCCCTTTTAGGCCGAAGCAATCTCAAACCAACATCCTAAATCCCCTTACACTTACCGTCATCCTCAGCGGAGAATAGCGGAATCGAAGGATCTGACTATCGGATTGTATTATTCGCCTGATCTTTCATTACCACCTATGTGGTGTTCCAGAGGAAAATGTCTTTTCGAGCGGAGCGCAGCGGAGTCGAGAAATCTGCCACCGGTTAGAATAAATCCCGCGTCTGTCATCCCGCACTTGATGTGGAATACTTTTTTGAGAGATAGGGTGCGATTCTTCGCACCAATTTGATTTTCTTTTTGAAAACCCAAAATAATTTGCCGGCGAAACAATCAGCTAAATCAGGAATTTAACCCTCCAAATAGTCTGCATCAAGTTTGTCCCTCTCTCTGCCGGTGGCTCGTTTATTGTTGATAAGATTTTCTTTCGATAAAAAGGGGATATTCAGACCCTCGATCTCTATTATGTCTTTTGTATCGTATGCCTTGGCAAAATCTACGCCGTCAATATGCGTAATGATATCAATACGCCTTGGTGATACGCCGATTTGAAAGATTATATCTTTCTCGCAGAAGGTTTCTTCTGTAAGCTCAGACAGTGGCGCACCGAATTTAGCCAGACAAGAGTATATCTTCTTGGAATTTTCGTTCGACGCCTCAACCCATATATCAAGATCACCGGTGGCACGAGGGTATCCGTGTGCGCCCATCGCATAAGCACCGACAACAAGGAATTTAACCTTGTCTTCTAACAAGATTTGTAACATCTCTTTGTAGTCT
>SMTZ1_10002938_pt1 | contig 17151 bp, 5 predicted proteins | sample DeeMarSWOR136_30_FD_25667 | JGI IMG/M metagenome (IMG submission 25667)
AAAGCTTTTATCCCAATCTAATGCTGAAAAGCAATGGAAGCATGATGTTGACAAAGGTAAGACTTCGGGTAAATATTACGAACATCTAATCGTGTGTGAGGCGATTTCAAAGACTTATTTATTAGGGACCACAGCCGTAGCTGCTTTGAGAGGGATAGATCTTATAATAGATAAAGGAGATTTTATAGATATAATGGGACCCTCTGGTTCAGGAAAGACAACCCTATTAAATCTCATTGGAGGACTTGATACGCCAACTAGAGGTAAAATTTTCTTAGAAGGTCAAAATATTGCTATGCTTAATGATAATGATTTAGCAGAAATTAGGAGAGAAAGGATTGGATTTGTGTTTCAATTCTATAACCTTTTACCACAAATGACTGCAATGGAGAATGTGATGGTCCCCCTACATTTTTCAGGTAAATTAAGCCGTCGTGGAAAGAGGAAAAAAGCATTGGATCTATTAAGATTAGTTGGGTTGGAAGAACGTGGACATCATACGCCTTCAGAGTTATCTGGAGGAGAACAACAAAGAGTTGCTATAGCTAGAGCTTTTGCAAATGACCCTGGAATCGTAATATTAGATGAGGTTACAGGGGATTTAGATAGTAAAACAGGATTCATGATTTTAAATCTTTTAAGAGACTTGAATAAAAAAGGAGCTACTTTTGTAGCTGTAAGTCATGATGCAGCTGTATCAGAGTTTGCAACTCGAGTTTTTCATATGAAGGATGGAAAACTTGTTCGTGAAGGTAAAGTGGGGGGTTTAAAAGAAACAGAGACAATGGCATTAGCAAGAAAGCAGGAGTCTGAAATTAATAAAGAAAAATGTAAGAGTAGGATTCTCAGATTTCTTTTTGCAAATCAAGGAAAAACGGAAATAAGACTTACTGATCTTAAACAAAGTATCCCAGATCCTATTATTATGAATTTACCAGAACATTTTCAGGATATTTTAATTGAATTATTAAAAGAAAATAATATTAATGGAAGAGTTGAAGGAGATTTTTTACTGTTAGAATAAAATTTTATTAGATTTTAAACCTGTAAATTTACTAATTTAAATTTTTAATAAAAAATGACCCAGATAAAAATAATATTTAAATATGCTTTTAAGGACCTTTCTCGCCAAAAGGTTCGTACTATTGTTGCAATCATAGGTGTAATGATAAGTGTAGCGCTTTTGGCTATTGTATTATTTTTATCTGATTCTATTTCCGTTACTTTTATTGATTATCTTAGTATTGATGCTGGAAATCAGGATATGGTAGTCTCTGTTCGACATTATAATGGAGAACCTTCTAATCGTTCAAATTATTTTGATTATAATCCAATTGCCGAATCCATTAGAGAAACTGTTGAAGAAATAGAACACTTTATACCAAGAATGGAATTATGGGGAAATGTCAATACGTCAGAAAGTTTAGATACACAAGAATTGACAAATACTCGAAAATCGGTATTTATTTCAGGAATTAACTTTACTTTAGAAAATCAAATCGGTTTTGGAAGTTTTGTAGAAATTGAAAGTAATGTTTTAATGAATTTAACAAGTTTACCTTTATATCATTGCGCAATTTATTATGAATTCAATAAAGAAATTAAGTATGCCGTGAATGATACAATTGAAATTAGAATGAGCTTGCAACATGGAGATATATCTTTAAATCGGAAAGTAAATTTTACAATAGATAAAATCTTTGATTTTCAGCTTAAATGGCCAATTTATTATGAGAATCGGCCTCTAATTGTTACGGACATAGCGTCCCTCTATGAAGTTTTTGGAAACACTACGTTTAACGGTAAATGTGATGATCTAATTTTAACCATAAAGCAAAGTGAGAATTTATATGATGCTAGAGATATCAAGGGCTCTGAAAATCGGGTTAAGGATTTAGCAGCCCAGATTCAGATATTAATAGGTTTAAATGAATACAATATTGATTTACCGAAATTAGAGGTATTAGGATTCTCAGAGTTTTTAAGTGTGGGAATAACAATTATTTTTGTGTTCGTATCGATGATATCAATGCTAATATCAGGTGTGTTAATTAATGGGATCTTAAAAACGTCCGTAGAGGAACGTATTAGAGAGTTTGGTATTTTTCGGACGTTAGGAGGCACTAAAAAGTATAATTTATCAATAGTTTTAGTCCAAGGGTTTCTATTAGTTAATTTTGGTACTATTTCAGGGATAATTGTAGCTTTAATAACAACTCGTTTTGTATTGCTTCCAATAGCAGAAGTAATTGTTGCTCAAAGTATTCCTGGTTTAGCAGGAAATATTACGTTTGCAATTACATTATGGTCACTTATTCTTGCGTATTTAATAGGAATAGCGGTAGGTTTAATTGTAAGTATATCCCCCGCAATAAAAGTAATGGGCCTTCAATTAATTGAATCTATTCATCCTTATCGTCATGAGGATACTCTATACCATTTAGAAAAGAAGTCTTCAATTAATTATAAATTGATAATAGTAGGGCTTATTTTAGCTATAAATGGAGCATTTGTCTTATTTATAATACCACGAATTTTTATTTCGATGAATATATCACTTATGGCAGGGATGCTAATTGGTTTATTAATCGTTTTTCTTGTTGGAACTACCCTAGCGGGTATAGGTATGATGCCATTAATTTTAAGGCTCTTTATACAAGTATTTCGTTTGATTTCACGAAAATTACATAATGTAATTAAAATATTTGTCTTCCGTTATCAAAGAAGGAATTCAAGTACAATTATTATTTTTGCTTTTACTTTTTCTTTTGTTATTTTTACAGCTTCAGCTACTCGATTTTTATCTGATCAAGTGGAAATTGGAGCTAATCTTAATTATGGAGCTGATTTAGTAATAGAAACAGAGGGATGGGATGAAATAGAAAATTCAGATGGAGGAGGGGGTTTTGGATTTTCAACAATTGATGGTGATTTATCTCTTCCCATATCTGCGGATCTCAATTTAAATTATTTTAGTTTACTTCAAGATAATGGTTTTACAGTTGATCCGACAAGAATTATTACAACAGATTTTGAAAGTGAATTAATGCAGATAGAAGGAATAGAAAAAGTTTCTTCAGTTATCGCCAGTCCGGCACATCTTACTCAGATTTATTCTGAAGAGGGTAAGGATTTTACTGCAGATTTAGGTGATTATGCGGGTTTATCAACTCAAGAAATAAGCCTAATTGGTATTGATGAAGAGTATCCATCCACCATATACACAGAATATATCGAATTCATAAAAGGAGATATAATGAGTAGTTTTGACCAATTATTTCACAATGAGCTTGAAAATACGTGTATAATTTCTCAAGGACTATCGGTAAACCTTGATTTAAAGTTATATAACTTAGTTAGGATATTAATCCAGAGGGGAGATGAAACAGAGATTTATACTTTCAGAATTGTTGGCATTGCTGCAAGTATGCCAGGTTTTTCTTCTCAATTTGGAAGATCTAGCAGTTCTGCATTTAGGGGAGGAGTAATGATTTCTCAGGAAAACTATATCGATCTCTTAGATATTCCCCCTATTCCATATATAGACAAAGTCTTTATAAGATTAACATCAAATGGAAATCAGAATTCCCAAGGAATTATTACTAATCTTACAAGAGATTTTGGAAGAGATTATGACTTTAATACGATAAATTTACAAAGAGTGGTTAATGAACAGCAAACGCTGTTTTCCATCTTGGATACGTTTTTTATGATGACCTTAGATGCTACCATTGTTATCTGCCTTTTTGGATTATTATCATCATCTTACTCTGCGATAATCGAAAGAAAGAAGGAAATTGGAATCATCCGTACCTTAGGATTAAAAGGAAAAGAAATTAATCGCCTTTTTACGATAGAAGCTTTAATAATTATGCTAAGTAGTGGAACGGTGGGGGTAATTGTGGGATGGTTAACTGGTTTATTACTTTCTACTTCAATTAATACTCTGAGTGATTTACCTAACATCCCTAGATTTCCTATATCAAATATGGTTTCGATATATATTATATCAATTATATTTGTTTTAATTGGAATGAAATTGCTGTTAAGAAAAGTGAGAAAGAAAAAGATTGTAGAGATATATAGGGAAACCATGTAGGAGGTAATGAAAAATTAGAAGAAAAAATATTAAATTAATGTTTATTATTATGTTTTTAGGTTCTTTCCTTTCACCACTTCTACAGAGTTTCTATACTACACCAAAGACTGACACTAAAAGGGAACAAGATTCTATACAAATTGCCGATATAGCAGGTTCTGATCTATATGCGGAAAAGATTGATGCCTTAGTAGCAGGAAACAAATCAATTATAAAACAATCTTTATTTACTAACGATACCAGTATTTTGCCTGGATTTGATACTAAAGATCCTGCGTTCTATAAATGTAACGTTCTTTTAAGCGCATCAAATGGTATTGTTCCAGAAATTTTTCCACGAGTTATAAGTGAGAATGCAATTAGCGACCAATTTAGTCTATCATTCAATGGATTCTCAGGTTTTTTATATTATGATGAGGAGTTAAGTGAAAATGAGATCCAAAAAAGATCAGAAAGAGCATTAGATATAATTAAGAGAAAGTTTGAAATAGATCTGATACTATTGAACGTATCTGACTCAAGATTTTTCCCTTTTGTAGGTTATTATCCAAATTGGGATATATATCTACATGAACTTACTAAAAATCTTCCTATGGATGGATATTGGAAAGCTTTTGATTTGCAGAGATTCATTTCAACAGATTATATAGAAAATAATCACTTATCCTCAACCGTCTTAATAGTAAGTAATCCAGATTTGTTAGATAGGGATTTCTATGATCTAGTTGATCAAGTTAATTTTAACATGAATTCACTCGATTTATCCTATTTGGAAAATTTAGAAATAGAAAATTTGTTTGAACAATTTACAGATGTCCTCGTTAATTATGAGTCATTATTTGGAAATTTCTCTCAATTTTTTGAATCAAATCAAACTAACTTGCAGGAGGATTTTGGAAATTTAACTAATATCTTTTCAACATTGTCATTATCAAATGAATCTCATTACACAAGTTTAATGATACAGTATGAGGGTTTAGAAGAAGGAATTACAAATATTGGACAAAACGAATACAGTTTTAACTTATGGGATGCTATGGGTTATAAAGAAAATCATTTAAGGCCCAGTGATAAGATCTTTATTGCTTTAATAGGAGCATTCATGACAGAAATTGATATAAATTTCTTATGTACTGAAATTGTCGATGAAACTCCTCAATATTTTGAACTTTATGAATATCTATTAGAGCAGATCGGCTCATTGCTTTTTTATGCGGGAGTAGATTTTGATATTCAAATGCTTCAGGATTATTCTTTTGAGTTGTTTTGGAATGATTTGGGGGGAATTAAGCGTAATTGGGTAAAACCCGTAAACCTAAATAACCCAACTGATTTTATTAATTTCATTCCATTATTGGGAATAGCAGGACTTCCCGGTATTCCTACAGGGATATTTAACCCGATTCAAGAATTTATAATAACATATAAAATCTCAAATTCGGAACCTAATATGAGAATCACTAAGAGTCTTCAAGATGATAATGCTTCTTTTGGAGTATATGATACCTTTTCCTTTAATGTCACAGCAGAAAATGTAGGGAATGAGACTACATGGGGTGTACCTACTTCAATCCCTTTAAATCTTGAGGATGTATTTACTTTAATTGCTTTTACATTTGGAGAGCAATTGATGAATGCTATATGGGATGTAGCTAGAGTAGAATATCCAGGGCAATATAATTCATTAGATAATTTTTTTAATTTTGATAAAGATCCTAGGATATTTTATTTTGATACACTTGGTGCTGGATTTATTGATAGATACTATCCTGATTTTACTAATTTTTCAAATTTATATCCTTATAATGAAAATATGGATCATGTCATTGATGTAGTCGCAATTGGTTATCCACAGCTTATTAATGCATTAAATACATTAGGGATTAGTCCAACGGATTTAAAAGAAATTTTTACTAACAATGAGAGTATTTGGAATGAAGATAACTGGTATTTAGAACCAGGAGAGAGATTCACTTATGAATATTCAAATTTTTCAATAGAAGGATTAGATTCTTTTTCTCCCTTTTATAGATATAATTTTACTATAAAGGATACTTTTCCAGAATTACCATCCGTTTTATCAGGAATTAATCTTGAGAATACCGATCCAACTATGGCATTAGAAAATGATACTGAAAGTTGGATAGTACAGTCTGAAGAAAAATATGTTAACCAACATGAAATAGAAATTCAATTCCTTTTTAAAAATGAAACTGTTATTGATTTAGTTAATAATGATCTAGATATGGTCTCAATTATTATCAATATGAGCGATATAACAGATAATATAGATTTAGAAATCTTTAATTTTTCTCTTGGAATATTCCAAGATATCTCCTCATACTTATCCACTTCAATTAATAATAGTTTTACATACTCATTCATCAAAAATAAAGGAAGTCTGGAATGGTTATTTGATCCAGCAACTAGGGAAAATCATACTCTCGTGTTTAGGATTAAGGCAATAGACAATGAAATTTTTAATATTTCTATAAACGATCTTGATGTAGAATTTTCATATAGAGATGTGAATGAATATCATGTTTTAGGTTCCAGAATTATATATACATCAGTTAATGGATATGTCCATTACGTGAAAAGATCGAATTCCTTTTCACTTAGTACTTATAATATGGCATCCATTATCGCAACATCTTTTATAACTAATTATTGTACTGAAATTGGAAAGGTTAATACCTATACTTTAACTTTTAAAAACGTCGGTTCTGATAATGCTAACTTTATAAATATCTCTCTTCTAATTCCAGGAATAATAGAAAATCCAAACAACTTTACATTAGATGGTAATCATCTTTATTATTATCTACCCATTTTAGCACCGTTAGAAGAGAAGGAAATAAGTTTTTCGTTTTATACGCCAAATTCCGGAACTATTAGCTCAACTATTATAAAATATAATAATTCCAATTTTATCCAGAATTTAAATAGTACAGAATTAAGATCGACACCTAACAATATCTCTTTTTCTGCACCGGTTGATTACCAGTATCGAACTCCTTTTGTTAATATTGTAGAAATTTCTTATAATACCTCAAATCCTAATCCAGAGATTGGTGAAATGTTTAACCTTACAGTAAATATGAAAAATGTTGGAACCAGTAGATTTGAGCTTAAAGAAATTAATGTTTCAATAAATGATCGTTATGGGGATTTAGAAAATTTAGGAATCAATCACCTTAATTTCTCTAATATTATATTTAATGAAACAGAATCTAATTTTATTAATTTAAAGAAGCAAGAATGGAAAGGTTATTACTATCCCCCCATAAATTTTATCGATATTAGTGAAAGTCGAGTATTGCAAGTAGGTTATTCGGAATCAATTATACTTGGAGTATTAAATTTTTCAATTATAAAATCTGTTGTTAAAACCCAGATTGAAATTGGTGACATAATTACAGTTCAAATAAGCGTAAAAAACATAGGAACCATCTGTATAAAAGATATCAATTTAAATGATATCCTAGGCTTTACTCAAATAGAATTTACTTTAGCTCAAGGCAGTTTAATAAAAGAGATAGATTGTATAATCCCAAATCAAATTCTAAATTATTCATATCAAATTCGTGCTGTAAGTAAAGCTCTTGCAATTCTTAAACCCGCAAGTATAGAATATTATTATTTGCATAAATCAAAAGAATATTCTAATTTAATTGAAATTAAAATAATTATCCCTAAAGTAAGACAAATTTTATTTGTTATGATTCCCTCTATCCTTTCTTTGATCGCATTAGGAGGATATCTATGGCAATTAAGAAAGTTCAAATCTAAGAAATATGAACTTCAAAGAAATGAGTTATATTTATTTGAGATGAGTCCAAGAGAGAGTATTCTAAAAATCGAGAATACATTAAGAGATACTTTAAACAATTGGTCAAAATATGAAATAAAAGATAAAATTTCTCGATTCAAACCAGAAGATTTGACTCCGATTGATAATTATGATCAAGGAGGTGAATTTGAGTAATTTCAAATAAAGTTAAGTTTACATTATTAAGTATAATTATCATTTCTTCAAATCTTGGGACTTTATTGTCGTCAAGTCTATACTTAAATGAACCTTTAATAAGTCCGATTAATTTTAAATCAGAAAATAACTTAAGCACATCCGCTAATGGATATGAACATATTATTGTATATTTCAATTCGTCTTCATATAATGAAGCTATAAAGTCAAGATTTGTATATTATGGAGGTATTTTAAAAGAAAACAACGATTGGAATTCTATTTTTAATAAGATTTCCGGATTTGCAGGCATTATTCCTTCAATAAATATTACAAACTTTGAAAATGAATTTCCAAGTGTTAATATTGAAAGAGATGAGTTAATTGAAACACAAATGAATTACGCAACGATGCAAACTCATGCAGTAAATTCAACGTGGTATATAAATGGTTATAAAGGAAATATAGATTCATCTATTGCAGTTTTAGATACGGGTATTAATTCAAACCACGATTATTTTAATGGAAATATTATTGGATGGCAAAATTTTGTAAATGATGATCTTATTTCTGATGATAATGGGCATGGTACATTTATCTCATCAGTTATAGCTGGTACAGGTACAGATCCTTATAATTCTGATATTCCATCTACTATAAGATTATATGGAAATTATTCACATATTGATTTATTTGAAGATTATATCCCAGCTAAAAATTATTCAGTAAAGATTTTTTCTACCAATCTTACGAAGACCGATTCAAGATTGAATATAAAATCATTTTGGAATTATTCAGAAGTAGGGATTAATAAATTTTGGTATGAAATTTATTATAATAATTCACTTGTAAATGCTTCTTATAATGCAAATCCAAATCAGTTATACACCATTGATCACGATGTATCTTATAATGGACCAGGAATTTATGACGTTTATATTAAATATTATAAAACCATTTATTCAATACCTAAATTCTTCTTTAATGCAAACTTAACTTTAATTCCCGAAGTATATACTATCAATTTTAACCATTTTACAGGTGTCGCTAATGCTTCAAATATTTTATCATATAAAGTAGCAAATCAATCAGGATTAGGATATACTTCTGATTTAATTTCTGCTTTAGGTAGCCTTATCCAAAATAGGAGTATCTATAAAATTGTCAGTGTCTGTTTAAGTATGGGAACAGTAGGGAATAACGTGATTACTATAAATAGAGCTCTCGATGAAGTTTCCGAAAATGGAATTGTAGTTGTAATTGCTGCAGGAAATATGGGAATTACTGGGTCAGATCCTCTTAATAAATTAGCTATTAATAAAAAAGCGATTGTTGTGGGAGCAATAAATGATGAGGATCAAGTAACATCTTATAGTAGTATGGGAAGAGAAGTAGATAGCTCTATTATTAAGCCTGATATAGTTGCCCCGGGGGGAAGTAGATTGAAAAATCATAGATCTATAATTAGTGCTGATGGTAAATCAACAGATGCTACAGCTACCTATGGAACCTCAATCTCCACCGCTATTGTATCCGCTGCAGTTAATCTTTTAATAGAAGCAAAATGGGGAAGTTGGGTTGAATGGGAGAACCAAGACTTCACTGAAAGAGTTAATTTTATCAAATCTGTATTATTAATGACTGCTTCTGAAACAAATCAAGATAGAGAAGACGATCCAGAATCGGAGATAGATGAGAGCGAATATTCGCCTTCATCTTTTTTCGGTACTACAAATAGTTTAAAAGATGTACATGAAGGGTATGGAAGAGTAAACATTGAATCAGCAATCAATGCTTTAACGGAAGTTATCGAAATTAATAGTACGACAAGTGAGTACTTAACAAGTTCAAAGGTGAATCCCTTAGGAGATCACGTATTTGCAAGAAGAATTTTAATGAACTCAGAAACTCAATATCTTTTTAATTTAACTGATATTGACCAATATGCTAATTTTGATCTTTTTCTCTTTTCTAATGAGTCAAATCAATATGGTGAGCCAATATTACTAGCATCATCACGTAAATGGTATGGAGATTCTGATTCTCTTTATTTTACTCCTAAAAAGAATCAAACTGACTGTATAATGGTAATAAAAGCTATAAATGGGAGTAGTAGTTTCACTTTAAATATCTCAACTGTAAATAACTTCTATACTCCCCAATTAGATGTACCCTTAGTAACATATTTTGGTGGGAGTAAAAATACAACAGTAATGGGATTTCAAGAATTTTCAGGAGGGAATCCACTTAAAAACTATTCAATTGATAGATACAGGTTCTATATTGAATATTTTGATAATGATACTAGTAATGTGCCCCCTCAAGAGGTTTATGTTTCTATTCTTGAAACCTCAAAAAACTATACTTTAACCCCTCTTTTTGAATTTAACACAAATTATACTGAAGGGGTGATCTTTCAAAGTGAATATATAGAGCTTTCAAAACCAGATACGTATCATTATTTCTTTATAGCTAGTGATGGATCACACCAAGTACGTTATCCTGGATCGGGAGAGTTAAATATTATAATTGAGTTTCCAACTGATAGCGAACCATTTCCTTATAACCATAGTTTTAATGAGGGATTAGGTAATTGGAGGTATAATGGTACAGGGTGGGGTTTATTAAATCAATCAAACTTTAATGATAATCGATCTGAAATATATCAAAACGATTGGCAAGCTATATATTTTGGACGAGATCATAACTATCCTTCAAATTATACTTATCAACCTTATATTATTACAGAACCATTCCCAAACGGTACCTTTACAAGTCCTTTATTTAATCTAACCCAATTAAATGAAAATTATACCCACCCCTTTGCAAAATTTGGTTTGAGAACTAGCATTAATTCTGGAGATTTCATATATCTGCAGATCAATTTAAATTGGACTGGATGGATTACCCTTAGGTCATATTCAAATATTGAAAGAGATTGGTTTCTCGAAGAATTTAACCTAACTCAATATATCGGATATTTTATACAATTTAGATTTTTAGTATCACTTGATAATGATTTTGATGCTGTTAATTATAAGGGATTGATGCTCGATTATTTCGCCTTAGAAAATAAAACAAATATTTACATTCCAGAAATTGATTTTGATTTGAATGCGGATATATCATCATTTAAAATTTCAAAATTCGAAAATGTTATATTTACATGTAGGTATTATGATGCTGATAACAATTATCCTGAAAATATCTTTTTGGAAATTGGCGATTCTAACTATACTATGTTAAATGTCTTCGGAAATTGGAATTCAACCTTTTCTTCACCCTTGAAAAGAGGAATACTTTTTAGAAGGACAATTGCTATAGGGAATTTTGATAATCGTTCATTTAGATTTCATATATCAGATGGAAAATATTTAAATACTTCTCAGTGGTATAATATAGATAATTCACTTTTCACTATAGTTATTCCTATTCCATTACAATACTTACTAAATCAAAGTAATATTTTAATAGGTTATAACTTTTCAAGTGGAAGTATGACAGATTATTATGTCTCAGGAACACCATTACCTAAAGAAACAACCGCATGGTTGATGGGAGATAATACCTGGCACCCTATCACTAGATTAGGGCAAAACTTTTTATATGGAGGGAGGGGCCAAAGTTACGGAGGGTTTGAACAAGGATATGGAATTAATTGGGATGCTAATTTAATCACATATCCTCTCCATTTACAAGGGGAACATAGTGTTTATTTAAAATATAATTACGAAATTTCCCTTCAAAATGAATTTAATCTAGAAGTTGATGAGCTTGATAAGTGTATAGTGTCAATATCAATAGATTATGGAATGACGTGGATAATTCTAAAAGAATATTTCTATGATAGTGAACAACTCTCTGGAAATGAAGTAATTGATATTTCAAATTATTTAAATAAAGATATAATGATTATGTTTACAGTGCATTCCAATGATAATGTTTTAGGTTTGGGTTATGGCTGGTTATTATCAAACATTTATGTTGGTTATGACGAATTCACTGATTTTGTACCACCTAACATAAACATTTTTGAACCGTTAGATAGGCAAACAATCAAAGGAATTACCTCGATTAAAGCAAATATCTCTGATGATGCGGCATTAGATTCTGAGAAATTATACGTATTTATTAATAACAAAGCTGTAGATCAGCAATTACTTAGATTTGATTTAGAAACAGGAGTTCTACTTTATGAATGGGATACAAGGTTTTATAATGATGGAATTTATCAAATTAAAGTAATAGCTTTTGATAAAGAAGGAAATAGCTCTGAGAGATCTATAGAAATTATTATAAATAATGGATTTTTTAATTGGAGAACTATTAATCCTTGGATTATCATAATTATTGGAATAGCGGTAACTGCAACGGTTATCTCTATTCTAGTTAGAAGACATGGAAAAAAGAGAAGTAAGAAAACCATAGTAAAAAAAATAGAAAAATATGACAAAAAAAGGATTTCTAAAGATCAAGCAAAAAGAAGAGTTGAACTAATAGAGACAGGAGGAGAACTAAAAAGACCTTACACCCTTCATTGCAAATTTTGCAAATCGTGGTTTGAATCTGATAAGTTTAATTACATCTGTCCCATTTGTGAACATGATCAACTTTATGCAGCATATAATTGTATAAACTGTGGTCGTTGGTTCATGTTTGATGAGCCAGGAGAAAATTATTTTTGCAAAAAATGTGAAGGAATTAGATTAGTAAGACGCGAATTAAGAGAAGTTAAAGAGCTTTTAGGTAAAGAAGGAAAATTGTTAAGAAAATTCGAATTTAAAAAGAAAAAATTTAGCATTCTAGACTAATTAGAATCAAATTAATTAATAAGAAAAAAAGCCGTGATAGTTTGAGTTTAGAAAATCTATTATACAAGATTAAAACTAGAATTAAGATTCAATTCATAAAGCATTCTTGGCTTAATATTAAGAGAGATCGTACCAAAGCCGCTTTTGCAATTATTGGAATTATGATTTCTATAATCCTATTAACTGCAATTGGGATGGTTAATGATACAATGTCTTTTAATTACATGGAATTGATCACAAATACTACGGGTAGTTCTGATATTATGATTACACGTACTATCAAATCCGATTTAACTTTTGATCCTTTTTTTGATGAAAGTATAATAGATGATAATTTACAAGATATTGAAGGAGTAGAAGAATTATTTCCCCGTATTATGATGTTATCGAAAGTTACTTCTAATAAAATTTCATCAAATTTTACTTTAGAATTATATGGCATTGATTTTATTAAAGAATTAAATAATGGTAATATGGGTGATTTGAATTTAGTGAATGAATATGGTCAAGAGACAGGTGATAACTATGAAGATGAGCCCAACAACGGAGAATGTGTGATTTTATGGAATACTGCAAAACTTCTAAATGTAAGCCTCGGAGATTGGGTCTATTTAGAATATCAACAAAATTCGCTGGATTTAGAAATTGTGGCTATTTGCAAGCAGGATATGAAATTTACAGAATTAGAAAACGTCATTATTATTACAAATTTACCGCAGGTTCAATCGTTCTTAAAAAGAACAGATCAAATTAACTTTATTGTAGGCACTGTTGAACATCCTGAATTGATTTATGATGTGAGTAATACTAAGGAAACTCAAAGTAAGCTTCGTGAAATTGGCACAAGAGTTCAACAAAGATTGGATCTGAATGAATTTACCGTGGCTATGCCAAAATTAGAGGAATTAAGCACTCAAGAATTTCTCCTAATTGCTATGACTATAATCTTTTGGTTTATAACCTTTATTGCCATACTTATCACAGGAATCTTAATAAATTCAATTTTATCTACATCTACGGAAGAAAGAGTTAGAGAATATGGAGTATTACGTGTAGTAGGAGGAAAAAAAACATATCCTGTTAAAATGGTTATATTTGAAGGAGTCTTAATAGGTGTGTTAGGATCTATTATAGGAATTATTATAGGAGTTCTTTTAACGCCGCCAATAGTAAACATATTATTTACATTTACAGGTTTTAGCTTTCAAGATATGCAATATATTATTCAGTTTGATACAATTCTTTTAGCTTTCCTTATAGGAAGCGGGACTTCTTTATTTGTTTCTTTATTGCCTGCTCTGAAAACTGCAAAACTTAATATAATAAAATCGATAACCCCATTTCATCAGAAAGAGGAAGGTTGGGAAATCAAAAAAGAAGGAAGTATGAATGTTAAAAGTTTTTTAGTTGGAATCTCTATTGCTACAATTGGGATGATGGTTTTTGTTCTATTGCCCAATATTGTGGTGACGGGAGATTTTATGGTAATTGCCGGATTGTTCATAGGTCTTTTAGTTGCAATATTAATTGGATTAGTTTTTGCATCTGTTGGCGTGATCCCTATAATCCAAAGTATTTTTTTAGGAATAATTTCCCCTATGATAAAAAAATATGCTAATATTATGAAAATTTCCTTAAGAAGAAATAGAAGACGCAATACTAGCACGATAGTTATGTTTGCAATTAGTTTTTCCTTTATCTTTTTTATTACTAGTGTTGCTGAAATGGAATCTAAGAATATGTCATTAAATTTAAGGTTTCAATACGGCTCTGATTTAGTATTAGTTAATCAAGGATTAGATTTTGAAACAGATGCAATTACATTAGAGATAGTAGAAAAATTGAGGAATTTTCCTGGAATTGATGAATTAGCTATTACTTTATATAATGTATTCGATATCACCTCTATCCTTTCATTAGCTTATGATTTTAGTGAAGGAGGGGGTATTTTTGATGAAGAATCTATTAATCAAGCATTTCAGAATATTTTTGAATTTTATTCCGCACAAGCAGAGAAGAAGTATCAGGTGAAAGCCGGAGATATATCAAACTTTGATAATATTGAGGTAGGTTTTATTGGTGTAGATGAAAGTTACTATAAAACAATGCAAGAGGATTTATTTATTTGGAGTAGTCCTAAGAGCGGTTTTAATAGATCTTTTAGTGAATTATTTGGATATAATAATACTTGCATTATCTCAAAGTCTTTAGCAAGTATTTTTGGTATCGAGGATATCGGAGAACAAATACGATTAACTTTTTATAATCCTCAAGTTGAAAATGATCCTGGAAATTCAACGCTTTTTACAGTTGCAGGTATATCAGGTGGAATGCCGGGTTTCTATAATTTTAGGAGTTCAGGATTATCTGCTGTTGGTGGAGGTATTATGGTATCTTTAGAAAATTATATGCGATTAATGGATGTGGAGAACGCAGGAACAATGGAAATGATAGTTGATAAACTATTTATCAACTTATCAGATGATTCAGAAGAGAATATTGAAGATACAAAAGAAGATATTCAAAGAACATATGAAGATAAAGATTATTTTATTGATGACGCGATTTCAAAAATTAATTTAATGGATGATATGTTTGAGAGGCAAAGTACCCTAATGGAAGTAATTAATTGGTTTGCGATAGCAATTGCTATTTTCGGGTTAATCAGTTCTATGTATGCAATAATGCTCGAAAGAAAATTTGAAATTGGGATATTGAGATCGCTTGGGATGAAAACTGTTAATGTAAGAAATCTATTCTTAATTGAGAGTATTATCGTATTGTTATCATCGGGAACGATGGGAACAATTATTGGCACCTATTGTGCATATCTCATGGAGACAAACATGGGTTTAATGACTGAAATGCCTGTTGTATTCTCTGTACCAATTGATACTCTACTTAGAGTTTTCATTATTTCTATTGCAGTGGGAATATTTGGAATGTATTTAATATTAAGAAAATTATCAAAGCAGTCTATTATGGAGATATTTCGTCAAACATTTTAATTGAATTAATTCATATTATAAAAACCAATAATTAATTATTATTTATTAAGAAAGAGATAAACTTCCTCCAAGCTTTACCTCTATGAGAGATACTATTCTTTTCTTCAATTGATAACTCAGCAAATGTCTTATTTGGCATATCATTAGGAAGAAATATAGGATCATATCCAAATCCACTTGAACCTCTCATATCTTTTGCTATTTTTCCTTTAACTATTCCCTCAAAACATAAAATTTCATTTAAAGGTTTAAAATATAAAGCTATAACAGATATGAAGTGAGCTTCGGTTTGCTCGAAATTATTAATTAATTTTAAAATCCCTTCATTCCCTATTGTTTTCATCACATATGAAGAATAAACTCCAGGGAAACCATTAAGAGGGTGATCAATAAAAAATCCAGCATCTTCTATGAAATAAGAGCTATTAATTTTTTCATTGATACTTTTTAATTTAAATAAGGCCACTTCCTTAACACTACTAGCCTGAATTTCAGTAGTTGGTAAACTTAATTGCTCTAATTCATATTTTAGAGCTTTTTTTTGAAATAAAATATTAATTTCATTAAATTTATGAGTATTACTAGTGACGAAATATAGAACTTTACTTTCTTTATCCATGATTACTATAAAATCCTTAAGTTTATTTCTTTTTTGATTATGATGGAATAATCTATCATCTGGATTGAACTAAAAATTTTTCGAATTCAGAAAGCTATAGAGACACAAAGTTAATCTGTTGATAAAATTATCCCAACATTTTATTAATTTTTTTTTTAGCATTCTGGTGCTTAAATTACAAAATTTTATTTTCGAGAAATCATTTCAAATTATATTCATTTTATAATGATTAGTATCATTTTGATAAATCATGGCTCGAATGCATAGTAGAAAAAAGGGAAATAGCGGATCAACGCGACCTGCGAGATTAGAAAAACCAGTTTGGGTTGAACTTTCTGCAGATGAAGTTGAGAATGAAGTTATTAAGCTAGCCCGAAAAGGATATTCTCAATCTATGATTGGAATAATCTTGAGAGATTCTTACGGAGTTCCATTAGTAAAGGTAGTTACTGGAAAATCAATAAGGCAAATTCTTGAAAATAATGATATAAAATCTCCCCTACCAGAGGATCTTTCAAATCTAGTAAAAAAAGCTCTTAACCTCAGAAAACATCTAGAAACAAACCACAAAGATCTTGAATCCACCAAAGGTTTACAAAGGACTGAATCTAAAATTTATAGATTAATTAAATATTATAAAAAGAAAA
>SMTZ1_10002939_pt1 | contig 17151 bp, 18 predicted proteins | sample DeeMarSWOR136_30_FD_25667 | JGI IMG/M metagenome (IMG submission 25667)
AAGTTTCCTCATCTCTGGGCTCGTCATACCTGTGATATCATTGATAAGATGAGCTCCAGCTTTTAGACATGCAGCCGCGACCTGTGGTTTATACGTATCTATAGAGAGAGGGATGGAAACTTCATCTAAGAGCCGCTTCACAACAGGTAATATTCGGGCAATCTCTTCTTTTTCTGATATAGGCGTCGAGCCAGGTCGCGTGCTTTCTCCACCGATGTCAATAAGGTCAGCTCCATCTGAGGCCATTTTTTTTCCATGGGCAACCGCTGTCTCAAGATCATTAAAGCGTCCGCCGTCTGCGAAGGAGTCAGGGGTTATGTTAAGGACGCCCATGATTAAGGTTTTTTCAAATTGTAAGAGATATTCCTTACAGACAATCGGTGAAAGCTGTACCATTATCCATCCCAAATGAAGACGACCTATTAATAACCAGTGATTAGGACAAGGGGGCATCAAGCGAAAATGATAGAGGTATTCAAAGTGAATTACGAATATAACAAATTGATTCAAAGAGGATGAAAAAACGCATTTATATTTTTCATTATAATATAAATCGATAACGGTTGTACAACAAAACTTTATAAGGAACAAAATAACCGTTTTGTTACATGATAGTTATTGGGCTTTTATCGACAGAAGAAGAAGCACAGGAAATCCAATTTATCGCAAAAATATGCAGTGTGGAGAACCGGATTCGTTATCTTGTTCATGTTGAACGTATTAAGAAACTTATCAGCGAACAAAACAGTGTGTAACGTAAATTACAAAAACACCTTTTTTGTTGTATATCATATATGACTGTTCTTTTGATTTCATCGACAGAAGATCCAGCGAGTACGAATATAAAAAACAGTTTATTACAACAAACGACCTGGGAGGATTACGGAATTTTTTACAATTCCCCTGTCTTTAGACATCACATGATGAAAAACCTAGTTCTTGTTACTATCCCTGATAAAAAAATACGACATGAGAACATTGATAGAGAAGTACAAGGACAATTACATATTGAACCGAAGATAGCAATTTTTCTTTCAAGACACCGAAGTAAAATGGAGAAACCGACATTAACGGTTCATCCTATAGGAAATTTTGGAGATGCTGAATTTGGTGGACAATCAAAAACTTTAGTTCCAGCTGCACCACGAACAATGACCTTTCTGCTTCGATTGATGAAAAAAAACCTTAACAAAACAGATCTTACTTATCAGGTCTGTTACGAAGTCACTCATCACGGACCATTTCTCAAGATACCAACACTGTTTATTGAGGTAGGGAGCACTGAGGTTCAATGGCAAAAAAAAGAGCCTGCATCGATTATTGCGACATCACTTCTCGAGCTATTTAGAAGATATCATTATGAAGAACAGCATCCAAAGGACATACCTGTACTAATTGGTGTAGGTGGAGGTCATTACGCCCCACGATTCACGGATGTTGTGTTTCAAAAAAAAGCTGCCTTCGGTCACATGATACCATCCTACCATATCGATTCAGGCAGTATCGATTGGACGATGATTCAGAAAACAATACAAGCCACTCCAAACATATTTGGCGCCTATTTACATAAAAAAGCACTTAAAAAATCAGAGGTGACTAGCTTTAAACAATTATTTCATGATCACGACATCCCTGTCGTCTCAAGTAAGGATTTACCGTCTCTGATCTAGCTGTTGTTGTGCGAGATGATGGGCATGTCGTAATGGTTCAGGGTTTTTAAAAATACTCAGGTGCTGTACTACCTTAAGACTGGTTGAAAGGGAAACGCGGTGCCCAGGTGATACATAGATAGGTCTCATTTCGTTCCTTAGAGCGAATGCATATCCACGTTGTTCATTGTGAATAATCACCTTGGAATCTTTTACCGTCCCAAAGAGCAGTGTTTTTGCCACACCGACCGTTGGAATATCCAAAGTAATCCCTGCATGAGACGCAAATCCGCAATAAGCAGGATGGATAATCCCATTTCCATCAAGAAGTAGCAAAGATGGCTTTGACCGAAGACTACTCATAAGTTTCCGAACAAGAGGAAGTTCTCGGTAAGCAAAATATGTTGAAATGAATGGAAAATCCGTCTGTGAAAACACTATGGACTCTTCAACAATCTGCTTGGTGTTATACTCAATCACGACACAGGCTCCACACGCCTCATCAAACTCGTTGTCAGGATATGCGACATCAATACCAGCGACTGTTTCTACATCGTTAAAATCATTTTGAAGCGCAACTTTTTTGCTGAGCTGTAGTTGTTCCTGACGTAATGTTTTTAACGGATATTCTGTTTGAAAATCATCGAAGAACACGGTATCAAAATCTACTATTTTTCCATTTTCAACATGTATTGAATCCTGCGTTAGTCGCCGAATTTTATCCTGTATCCCAAGTCCAAATCCACCAAGTCTTCCATCAGAATATACGATCTTATAACAGGGCATGTCATCCGCGTTTGGATTTTGGTTCATCATTCGACCAACTGCTCTTGCTGCGACTTTATCACCTAATGCTTCTGCAACCGCGCCATACGTTGAAACTCTTCCAGGGGGAATCTGCCGGACAAGGTTATAGGTATACGTAAAAAGATTCATATAGAAATATCACCTATGCAATGTAAATAATTTACTCTCCCATAGTTAAACTAAATCGGTAGAGCAGATGCAGTAACATGAACCTGATTAAATTCCTTGGAACCGCAGGAGCACGGTTTGTTGTCATGAAACAGCTTCGAGCTTCTGGTGGGATATGGTTTAACCTTGATGGGACAATATTCTTGGTTGACCCCGGTCCAGGTTCTCTTCTCCGTTGCCTATCCAGCAGACCAAAGCTTAATCCTCAAGAATTAGAAGGAATTATTCTTACCCATCGTCATCTCGATCATTCCAATGATATCAACATTATGATTGAAGCGATGACAAACGGTGGATTTAAAAAGAAAGGTGTCGTGTTTGCTCCAAGAGACGCTTTGGAAAATGACCCGGTGATTCTCAAACATGTAAGACAGAATGTAGAACGGATTGAGATTCTCAAAGAAAAGGGAAAATATCAGTTAGGAAATATCTCTTTTGAAACAACAAAACAGTTAAAACACGGGGTTGAAACCTACGGTATTAATTTCAGAGGAAAGACCTGGTGTATTTCTCTGATAACCGATACGGATTATTTTTCAGATCTTGCCTCATATTTTCCAGGTGAAATCCTCATTATTAACGTGGTGTTGAGAGAAGATAAAAGCAGTATTGAACACCTCTGCTTACAAGAAGCAGAACAAATCATCGCGCAAAACAAGCCAAGACTCGCGATTCTGACACATTTTGGTATGGGAATGGTAAAAGCAAAGCCATGGGAAATCGCAGAGAAACTATCTAAGAAGCTTGATATTACCGTTTTAGCAGCTCGGAATGGTATGCAAATCGATATTGATCGGTATACAAAATAGTTATAATTCTCTTTAATGATATCAAAAATGATGACAATACGGTCTCTTCTACCAAAATACCATGATATCATTGAAGAAAATGGAACTTCTGTATATCTGAATTGTAAAAAGGTCCCAGTTTCTTTTGAGAAAACTCAATCAATCGATGATCTCTGGAACATTCATGATAAGGCAGCTAGTTTGTTCAATGTCCAAAACACGATTCCTTCATCATCGCTTCTTGATCTAAAAATTGAACTTGCAGATCGTCTCTTTCAAGCATGTTGTTTCTGTGAGCGTAGATGCGGAGTGGATCGAAGTAAAACCCATGGAATTTGTGGTGTCCAGGAGTCTCGTATCGCACTTGAGTTTTTACATTATGGTGAGGAACCAGTGCTTATTCCATCGCATACGGTCTTTTTTTCAGGATGTACATTTCATTGTGTTTTTTGTCAGAATTGGGATATCAGTCAGGTTCCCTGCGGTATTATCATACCACCTAAACAACTTGCACTCACGATACAACAGCGGAAAAAAGAAGGGGCGCGAAATGTAAACTGGGTCGGTGGGGACCCAACATCAAACATTCTCTATATCTTGAAAGTTCTGCAGCAATTGGACTGTAATATTGCACAAGTATGGAACTCAAACATGTACTGTTCTGAAGAGACAATGAAGCTGTTACGAGGGTTAATAGATATATATTTGACAGATTTCAAGTATGGGAACGATGACTGTGCAAAGAGGCTTTCTAGTGTCGAAGGTTATGTTGCAGTTGTGAAAAGAAATCATATGTATGCGTATCACGATGGAGAGGTCATTATACGGCATTTGGTGCTGCCAAATCACATTGAGTGTTGTTCAAAACCAATTATGGACTATATAGCGGCAAATCTGCCAGATGCTGTGGTAAATATCATGGCTCAATATAGACCTGAATATATAGCTTATGAATATAAAGAAATATCAAGACCAGTTCTTCCGGAGGAGGTGACGCAGGTCAGAGAATATGCAGAGAACCTAGGACTTCATCAGATATAAAGCTGTTTATATCTCAATTTGTGTTTCTTGCGTTATTCTTGCTTTTCCTCCTACTTTGATTTCGTCGTCGTTTATTTCTACAAACACCCTACCTGGTCTGCCGATGATATCTCCTTGTTCGCAAATAAAATTATTTTTTTTGATTTTTTTATGTCGCATTACATAATTTGAGACAGCACCGTTTGCAGTTCCTGTGACTGGATCTTCGTTTATACCGTACAATGGTGCGAAGTTTCGTGCATGGTAAACGGAACTTGGTTCGATTGTTTCAAACGTGAAAACATGGAAACTACCTACACCTATTTGTACGCATATTTTTTTGATTTTCTCAAAATCAGGGGTCATGTTTTTAAGATTCTCGAATGATTTTACACATATAGGTAATGTGAAAAGACCGGTGGATATAATTTGTTTGGGCAAGGTATCTTCGATATCTTTTTTGTCAATATTGAGCGAATCAGCAATAAGAGATATATCAAGATATATATTTTTATATACGTATTTACTCTGTGTCATCATAACTTTATCAATCGTATTCTTATTATCAGAGCAGATAGTGACTGGTAAAACACCTACTTTTGTCTCTTGAGTAACGATCTTGTTTTTCTTTTGTGAAAAAAGCCCTTTTGATGCTATAGCAAAGAATACAGCAATTGTTGCATGACCACAGAGATCAACTTCAATAGTTGGTGAAAAAAACCGAACTTTGAAATCTGCAAACGTGCTTGGATAAACAAAAGCTGTCTCAGAAACACATAACTTTTTAGATATCTGCTTCATCTGTTCGTCGATTAAGTAAGGTGCATTAAGGACAACACCCGCAGGATTTCCACCCTGAAGTGACTCCGTAAATGCATTAACTTTCAAGACCTTGACGTTCATTACACCTCATCGTCTATGGTTCCACTGTATTGTAGAAAAGCGTTCTTTTTCCAATTTTTTTGCCAAGGTAAGTTCTCCTGTACTTAACATTCCTTCTATTAATTCGACTTGAAATTCTTCCTCAAAGCCTACCTTCATTGCTTCTGCGATTTGTGTAAAACGCATCTCTTTGCCTAAAAAATGCTTCACAGATGTTACTCTCTGTTTTACATCATCAATAAGTTTATCCTTTATCTTCTCGTTAGGAATTTTTAGTAGAGAAAACATTTTATCAACATCAACATCCATAAGAACCGTCCCGTGCTGTAGAACTGTTTGTAACTTCCTTGTTTGAGCGTTTCCTGAGATCTTACGCCCACCAGCAACAATGTCATTAATAGGAGCATAGTCGCTCTCAATTCCTAAATACTGTAGACCTTTCATAATAGCTCCACAGATCCTACTGTAGCTTTCCATGATATTTTTTGGAATTTTTATATGAGACTCTGGGATCACAATACTATACGTTAATTCTTTTTCATGAAATACGGCACCACCACCAGTGATTCTTCGTACATAATTAACACCGAATCGCTCACACGCTTGAATATCGATCTCATCGGTCAAACTCTGGAAATACCCAATCGAAATCGCGGGGGGCATCCAGCCATAGAAACGTACCGTTGGAGGGACCATTCCGTCACTATTTGCGACAAGTACCGCTTGGTCTATAGCCATATTCGAAAACGCGGTATTCAGACCTGTTTGTAACAATCGCCATTGCTCTTTCATTGTTTACACATCAAAATCCCTTGTACGAGACTTTCTGCATCTAGACCGATAAAGTGAATATGGTCAACGTTGATGATCGAATGGATTTTCTCAAGCAATTGCTTTTTTTCTAACAGTGTACCATTTATTTCTCTTTCCATCCGTTCTATCGCTTCTTCAGGGTAGGCGAAAAAATCCCCTGTGATTCGAATGTTCTTGATAACGTTATTGTCTTGGTTGTATTCTAGGGAGATTTTCAGTAACTTCCCCTGAGGAACTTTGTAGATAGATTGAGATCTCATGGTCAACATCCATATTACGTTATCTTTTTATAAAGTTCTGTTTCAAAGAAAAAAGTTACAAAAGCGCGTTCTCTGCATGATAAGAACTGCGAACAAGCGGTCCTGACTCGACATGCAAAAACCCCATGCGAAGAGCATCGATTTTCATCACTGAAAACTCTTCTGGCGAATAATATTTCTTCACCTCTGCATGTGTCCTTGTCGGTTGGAGATACTGCCCAATCGTTAAAAAATCAACATCAACATTTTTCAAATCCCGCATTGTCGCATGAATCTGTTCGACTGTTTCACCAAGTCCTACCATAAATCCAGATTTTGTTGGAATGCCCTTTTCTTTCATTTTTATTGTTCTTAATACCTCCAAACTTCTTTGGTAATTTCCTTGCTGCCGAATCAATGGGAATAACTCTTCCACCACCTCAATATTATGATTAATAACATCTGGAGCTGCGTCAATTATTTTTTTTATTGCTCCTCTATCTGCTTTGAAATCCGGGATTAACACCTCAATTTTACACTCTTCATTCAAAAGCCGTATCTGTTTTATTGTGTCATAAAAAACCCCAGCACCACCATCATGAAGATCATCTCGTGTCACAGATGTAATCACCACATACTTTAATCCAAGGATTCGCACGCTTTCAGCAACATCTCTTGGTTCATTTGGGTTTAAAGGACCTGGCGTTCCGTGAGTGACATGACAGTATCGACAATCCCGAGTGCAGACATTTCCAAGAATTAAAAAAACAGCTGTACCATTACCAAAACATTCAGCGATATTTGGGCATTTTGCCTCCTCGCAAATCGTATGTAGCTTGGCAGATCTAAGAAGAGTTTTTACTTTAGAAAAATTTTCCCCCCCACCGATTCGCACTTTTAACCAATCGGGATGACGTCTCATGATACCTCAAGAAAAAACAATGGTGTTTATAATTCTATTGTTTTATTTTTTTGTATGATGGAGCGTTCTACACCCCCATAGTAACACGCAATAAATCTCGTAATCCTGGGGAGACGCCAAGGATGAAAATACCGATTTTAAGCAGATTAATTAAGCGTGGATATCTCTCCAATTCCTTCTTATAAAAGACGTCAAAAACAAAAATTACCAGAATTATTAAGAGAAACTTTACAAGGGGAAATAACGGTGGCCATATATCCATAAGAGTATTTGATGCAGGATGCTTTTCGATATAAGTAGGTAAACCCATACGCAATGGATCATAGATACTAACGTAACTAGTTATCCCATCGATTAGATGTCCCCCAAGCATTGAGAGATTCAAGGGATGTTTATACACAGCGACACTCTCGTGTTTTCGATATACCCACGCAATGAGAAAAACAATACCAATGATTATACTAATAAGACCGATAATTAACCAGAAAACATTTGCATAGGTTCCAGTAGAAATGCTCCATTGATCCCCAACCATCCATCGTCCAATAAGGAAAAAACATGGGAGTGCAACGATTAATCCTCCTGAAAAAATAATAGTATTTATTTTCATCGTCTGTTTCTTTAGAAACCGGTAGAACAAAGGTAGAAACGCGAAAAAGGAAAGAATACAGAAGAACCAGGGTTCAATGATAGAAGCCCCATAGTCAAATCCCAAAACCCAGAGAATCGAATAGACACTATCAATAAGAAGAAAAATAAACAAGAGGATAAGCAGCGTTTTTTTCGGGGAAAAAGCTTTTTTTTGTAGATAGTACCCTAAAAAAAGAAAAATAAGTACATAAAAGGCTGTCTGAACATATATCAGCGGTGATATAAACCAATACACAAAAGGATCGGAAAAATAGTTAGTATCTTCTAGGACTCGTGTCACCGGACCAAACAGAATATAAGGAAACAATGCAAGGCAGAAATACCAGTCGATTCGTATTTCAAGTTTCTTTAAAAGTTTATATAATCCATAAAGGGCACAGATAAGGATAATTCCATAGGTGATTTCAGAAACAAGGGTATACCCCTCTTGAGCAATCACACCATTGTGTGAGACTGTATGACCAGCTGCATCAGCAACAACCGGTCCCCAGTAATATTTCCAGATCCATTGGTCATAAATCACTGTTGGGGCAAGCAGATACCCAATAACGATTATTGTAAGACTTCCAAATAATATACAAAATAATACAATGTTCTTATAACGCTGCATTGTCGTTGGAATGTTCATATGCACGTGGCTAAGAAAATGAGCATATATTAATTTACCTTCGCTCGTATGTATTATTTATGACAATTATTATAAAGTAAAAATATTATGTATAATTAAGGGATAATATAATGAAGAAAATATTTGCCATGTTATTGTTGGCACTACTCCTTCTGCCACTAACCCAGGCAAGTTTTACGAAAAACGATATCAATCACGAAATGCTTCTGCTACCACCCACATTTAGCTGGCGAGATATCAATGGAATCGATTATACAACCCCTATAAAAGATCAGTCACCCGCACCTACCTGCGAGGCGTATGCACTATGTGCAGCCCTGGAAACAAAAATGCAGTATCAGATTCAGGAACGCTACAACCCTGACCTTTCAGACAATCACCTCTACTACTATGCAGGAGGAACCATCGAGAAAGGATACGTGAATCTCGTTGATGCGGCAAATTATCTCATACAACATGGCGTCCCAGATGAAGGTTGCTTTCCTGAACCACATCGACCGATGGATTATCTTTTTGAAAGTCTCCCTGGATGGGAGAACCGGACCGTGAAAATCACGGAATGGGGATGGGTCAATCATTCCGTCAACGCTATGAAACAAGCACTTATAGAACATGGACCGCTTGTCATTTGTATCCATTTCTGGAGAGATTTCTTTTATTATCTCGGAGGGGTGTACAAACATCATTTAGGAAGACCAGTGGCAGGTCATGTCGTCACCATCGTTGGCTATGATGATAGTAAGAACTGTTGGATTGTAAAAAATAGTTGGGGAACGAAATGGGGAGAAAAAGGGTGGTTCCGGATGGCCTATGATGCAGATATGATCGCGGATTGGTATGGTGAAGGCACTGGTGTGATGTACGTCGAGGGGGTCTATGGAAACCCAAAACCAGATGCACCAAAAGTATACATCACAACACCGTTCTACTATCACACCTACATTTATGGAATAGGGATCCCAACACTTCTGAAAAAACTCCCTATACAGAACGCGGCAGCCCGAATTATTGGACCTCTTACTGTACAAGTCACAGCGGAAAACACAAATTCAGTAGAATTCTTTATCGATGATGTATCAAAACATGTTGATACAGAAGCTCCTTTCTGCTGGGGCCTCAGAGAAACACGCGGATTGCATACCTTAACTGTAAAAGCTACCAATACTCACAATATCTCTTCTCTTGATATCCTGGATTTCTACGTGATTTATTAATAGGCATTTTTAAACGAAATGGTTTATCCAAAAGAAATTAACACTCGCACGTAACAGATCAATAATCTATAGCATGTTTTAAAAAAATTACATAAAAGAGTGACGATCAATTATTGTCCAACATGAAAAGTCTCAATTTCCAATGGATTGATTAATAAAGCTTACGTTACATTATAAAGAAAATATAATAAACCTGTAGATTACTCCCCTAAAACCATCATGGAGCGATTTACTAAATTCAAAACTATGATCTTCCCCAGGGAAGTCATCGTTGGTCATAATACAACCGACCAAATTAAAGGAATATGCAATCATCTCGCACCAAGCAATAGTATTTTGCTTGTCTGCGACAAGAACACAAAAAAAATATCCGGCGATCGAATCGAAAAGATACTTTCTGGTGCCGGATATGATGTCAACATGGTTGTCCTCGCGTTACCTCTGATAAAACGTAATGTATTTCCTATATGGCCCACGATTCGGGAGGTCAATACAGTCATAAAAGAAGCAAAAAAAACGGGCTCTGATTTTTTCCTTGGTGTTGGTGGTGGTTCCGTTATTGACGTTACTAAGTGTGCTGCCTATGAGCTATCAATAAATTTTGTCAGTGTCCCTACATCTGCTTCGCATGATGGCATGGCATCACCCCGGGCAGCACTAAAGGATAAAAAAGGATCCATATCAAAAACCGCGCTTTCTCCCATGGCGGTTCTTGCTGATACTGCAGTCATCATGAGAGCCCCTTATCGGATGCTCGCATCTGGATGTGCTGATGTGATATCAAATCTCACCGCAGTCAAAGATTGGGAGCTTGCTCATCGATTAAAAGATGAAGAATTCAGTACCTTTGCTGCATCCCTTTCAACCACATCCTCCCAACTGTTACTCAAAAAAGCAGAGGATATTAGGACAGGGTTGGAAGAAGCAGTCTGGCAAGCAATAAAATGCATGGTCGTTTCAGGAGTAGCGATGAGCGTTGCTGGAACCACACGTCCTGCCTCTGGTGCTGAACATATGTTTTCCCACATGCTTGATTCAATCGCACCAGGAAAAGCATTACATGGGGAACAATGTGGAATAGGTTCTATTATGATGATGTATCTCCATGGAGGAGACTGGCAACAAATTCGTGATGCAGTAAAAATGATTGGAGCTCCAGCAACAGCCAAAGAGCTTAACATCCCAAAGAAAAAGATTATCCAGGCTCTTATGGGCGCACAGAAGATACGCCCTGATCGATATACTATCCTTGGTGAATTGGGATTAACGGAGGATGCCGCAAAGAAACTTGCGAAAATAACAGGAGTGATATAATGGTTCTTGTGACCCTTGTTGGCGAACAACTCGCGATGGAAGGACAAGAATTCACCTACCTTGGTTCGAACAGCGAATGCAAAAACTGCCAATTAAAAACCGTTTGTTTTAATCTCAAGCCAGGCCGAAGCTACCGAATTACGAAGCTGCGAGAAAAATCACATGACTGCAATCTCCATGAAGGGCGTGTGATCGTTGTAGAGGTAGAAGAACTCCCATTAACAGTCACAATCAACAAAGAACTCCCTGAGGGAACAACGATAACCGTAGAAAAGAAAGATTGTAAGAACATTGGCTGCGACTCGTTTGATATTTGTACCAATACAACACATCAAAATGGGAAGAAATACACAATTAAGAAAGCCTACGGAAAAATAAAATGTCCCAGACATTTTCATTTATATAAAGTAGATGTCTTGGATTAAAACCAATTGAGTAAATACCTGATTTTTTGGAACGATTTTTCGTGCTAAAGCTTCGTTTCACTTTTTAAGATCTTTACCTTGTCAAGCTTCTCCCAGGTAAAATCAGGTTCTTCCCGTCCAAAGTGACCATATGCAGCGGTGTTCTTAAATATTGGTCGACGAAGATCCAGTTGACCGATAATATCAGCAGGTTTTATAGGAAAAAATTCTCTTATAAGCGCCTCGATTTCATCAAGAGGAATCTTGTTTGTCCCAAAACAATCGATGTTTATTGAAACCGGCTCTGCGACACCAATTGCATACGCAAACTGGATTTCACATTTCTCAGCAATACCTGCGGCAACGATGTTTTTTGCGATGTACCGTGTTGCATAAGCAGCACTGCGATCAACTTTACTTGGGTCTTTTCCTGAGAATGCTCCACCGCCATGTCTACCAATACCGCCGTACGTGTCGACAATAATCTTTCTTCCAGTTAAACCAGCATCGGCGTAAGGACCACCTCGGACAAATGAGCCTGTTGGATTGATATGATAGATGGTATCCTTATCTATCCATTGGTTACACACAGGTTTAATGATCGTCTCGATCACATCTTTTTGAATCCTTTTATGGGAGACACCGCCATCGTGCTGAGAAGAGACGACGATCGTATGGGCCCGCAGGGGTTTTCCTTTTTCGTCGTATTCGATTGACACTTGAGATTTCCCGTCGGGTCGCAAGTAAGGGATCCTACTGGTTTTTCTCATTTCTGATAAGCGTTTTGTTAGTTTATGTGCAAGGAGGATTGACACGGGCATGAATTCCTTTGTCTCGTTACAGGCGTATCCGTACATCATGCCTTGGTCTCCTGCACCTTGTTCTTTATGGACGTTTTTTATTGCTGTAACACCCTGTGATATATCCGGGCTTTGCTCTGTGATCTGAACCCAGACAGAACAGGTTTCCCATTCGATACCATACTCAGATTTGGTGTACCCGATTTTTTTGATGGTATCACGGACCACATGAGGGATATCGATATATGCTTCCGTGGTCATCTCACCGAAGACCATCACTCCTCCATTCTTTGTCGCCGTTTCAATTGCAACCCGTGAGTTTTTATCCTGCCGAAGCGCTTCATCAAGAATTGCGTCTGATATTAAATCACACATTTTATCTGGATGTCCTTCGGTAACAGATTCGGAACTTATGATATATTTTCGTTTTGCCATACGCTCACCCAAGAAAGAAACTCTTGTATAAGTGACACCTCAACTAAAAGTAATTTATTAAGTTTATCAAAGAAAAAAGAACGAAGAAAAAAAAGTCAAATCGTCTTATCCTATTTTTCTGGTTGTCGTCCACATATCTTCTTCGATGGTGCCGTAGATGTCTTCGTCAGAGAAATTCTTCGCTTGTTTCTTATCAACAATAAGTCCGCTACGTTCCTGGTTGTTTTCCTTGGAATAACGAGCGATTGTATCCTTTTTGAGACGCCAGTAATGAGTACGCCATTCCCGTCCATCATACAGAGTGGTTTCTTCTCGCTCGGTCGTAAGCATACCTTCTTCTTCCAGGATGTAGAATAGCTGTCGATCTTCTGGGTCAAGTACATTGTCAATGACCCTGTCGTCAAACCCGAAAATATCCATGACAAACCCTGCGTCACGTCGTGCTTCTTCTATGTCAATCCCAACGCGATTTGCTATAGCTTTTGATAAATCATCTAGCGTAATAATTGTCATAAAAGCTCCTTTCCATTACGTTTTCATTCTCTTTTTTAAATCGCTTCCTGCCTTTGAAATTTTAATTAATTCGCAATATATCTGTATTGACCTTCTATATATACTTTTCTCTATTTAGCAGGTTTTTTATTGTTTTTTGTATCAAAAACACAAAAAAAGAAAAGTGTTTAAGCTAAAATAGAAGAAACATGATACTGTTGTGGTGTGTCCATGCAATTATCCCTCCAGAAACGATTACTACAGCGTTTGCAAGATATTGATCAAAAGAAACTCCCTAGAGTACATGTCGTGATGCTTCCTGATTTCTTTGTCGATCATGTTCTCTGTTTCGATTCCGTTGAAACGACGTGCAATGACATAAAAACCATTGCCGAACAGGGAGGAGGTAACATCCCTGGGATCCCCCAACGAATCCATCAAGGAGGAAATGCCGCCAACACTGCTCTGGGGCTTGCAAGACTTGGCATAAATGCTCATTTGATTTGTCAAACCGACTCGTTTGGTTCATATATTCTTAAATACTTCTTAGGAAAAAACGGTGTGGATCTCTCAGGAGTCAAAAACGATGGCGCTCTTGCTTGTACCACTGCCGTTGAGTTTCGAAAACATCATGCAAATATCATGTTTGGCGATCCCGGATCTGTTGCCACGTTTTCCTTTGAGCGCTTAACAGATCATGATTTCGAATTGATAACATCTGCAAACCTTGTGGGTGTGACAAACTGGAACCTTAATCGTTTTGGAACGGATCTAGCTTGCAATGTTTTCCAGATTGCAAAGAAACAGAATGTAAGAACGTTCTTTGATTCTGGTGATCCCTCTCCCCGTCGCCATGATATCCCTAATCTTATTCAAAAGGTGCTTATGAACCCTGACTTGGATATTCTTGGACTTAATGAAAACGAACTACGATATTATAGTCATAGCAATTGTGTTACACAAACGGAAATGATAACTGCAGCAGAATCATTGAAAAAGACCATACAGGCACGTATTGATTTACATACATCGTTTTTTTCAAGCTCATTTCATAGAACATCAACGGTTATACCAACTATTCCTCTGTCGATGGTGAACCGACTCACTGGTGCAGGTGACGCCTGGAACGCGGCTAATATATTTGGGGATCTTCTTGGGTTTGCAGATGACGAACGATTACTATTTGCAAACATAGCAGCGGGACAGTATATTTCATCACCAGACGTCATACACTCGACAATCGACATGGTCATTAATTATATTAAAAATTAACTATAAATATTAAATTATTCATGTATATTATCTAATAATATCGGATATTTATCATAAAGTATTTATACAAAATATATTAATTCTATAAAAAAATTTATATACTATCTCTCCTTATCAACTTAAGAATGGGGGAGGCAACAATTTTTTTAATCTCTCCTCACCACCTTCAAACTTCCCCATTCTCTCCTTATTCGCCATAACACTAAGAGAACAACAATCGCTTTACTTTTTTCGCGACAGTTTTTCTGTATTTTTCATCGGTAATAAGCATCAAAGCCCAATCAGGTGCAACACGTGAACGAATTGCTGAAGCTACAGGGGTAAAATCATCCAGGCTTTTCATTTCATTACGGTTGATAACATGAATATCCGTATTATTGATTCGTGGCTCAGCGCGTAACAACTCAGGTCGTGGTACATCAATAATGATATGACCATTCGGTATATGGAAAACCTCCTCAATCTCATGTTCTTTTTGTCGTCGTATAGACACATCCTCAAGTGTCTTGACAATTTTTATCTCTTCTTTATTTAAATCAAACAAAGAAACTGCGTAAGCTTGTTTGAAGAGATCACGATATTTCAGACGGGTCACAATCTCCCGCTGAAAGCGGCCCATCGATTTCAAAGAAATCATAATCTCTGCATCAGTCATCCGGAAAAACTCAAATGGCTCAGCGTCAGAGATTTCTTCTAGTGCTTTTGACAGCATAAGCTCCGGGATACGTACGGTCTTATGAAAATACACCGATGAATACATCAATGCACGAGCCATAAGGATATTTTCCACGACGTTTACCCCTTTGCGCATCATCGTTAAATTTTCTTTGTAGATCATCATCGTTCTTAAAAGGCGCTGAAGATCAATCATCCCATAGGCAACACCAGTATAATATGCGTCACGCATAAGATAATCTAACTGATCAACATCAATCGTGCTATTCAAAAGTTGCCCAAGGTATGCTCTTTTAGAAATATTTCCTCTAATTATTTTCACAATTTCTTTTTTCTCTACATGATGTTTGTCAAGAATCTCATGAACCGAAGACGCTGAAATAAACTGTTGTTCATTTCCATCGAAGACAGCATAGCTCCCAAGAATAAGTTTCTCTGTTAGATCAACATGGTCAACACCGAATCGTTGCAACAGAATAGATTCTAACGTGTGCGAGAACGGCCCATGCCCAATATCATGTAATTGAGCAGCACAGGTTAAAAGTTTTTTTTCAGTTTCTTTCAGAGCAAGAATATCAGCGATCTGAGAGGCAACCATAGAGCAGCCAAGCGAATGTTCAAATCTGGTATGATGGGCACCAGGGAAAACAAGATGAGCAAATCCAAGCTGTTTAATATTATGGAGACGTTGCACTTCGGGAGTTTCAATCAAATCGATAAGACATCCAGTGATTTTTATATCGCCATGAATCGGGTCTCTGACAATCTTATGATCTTCAGTCATACACTTTCACATGCAGAAAAAGAAAAAGAGTTGAAATAATTAATGTTTTGAAAAGGAATATGAAAATGGTTAGGTATTTCCGTTCGTTTAGTTCAATATTCTTCTTCGGACAGTTCGAAATCTACTGGATAGATATATTGGAACCAGATACTATAATAATGTTCTTTTTTTGTTTTTTTTCTATATCCAAGTCGATAAGAAAATGTTTCTTTTCTTTGACCAAAACATACCTTTCTCTTCACTTTAATAATTGGTTTAATACCTTTATCTGGTTCATCCCGTGCCAAATTCCTTATGGCTCTACAAACTTGTATGTGAATTTGTTTGCATTTTTTCTCATAATTTTTTCTTCGTTTATCAGGACGTTTTATGTAACCTTCTTCCAATAGATAATCGATTATCGTGTAGGTTTGTCTAATCTTAATCCCTGGTACACTATCTACTCTTTCATCATTTAAACAATTAAGAATTCCACTCTGGAGTTTACTACCTAATCGCCTATTCATTATTCGTTGAGGAACGTTTTGTTTTATTTAAAGTTATTTATATGGAGAAAAAATCTCTTATTGTATACTTTGATTTTATATACAAGAATACAATTGTTTGAAAGCACATGGGGAGTGAATCCCTCAAAAAGGTGCTTAGGATATGAAAAAATGGAGAGACATAAGAAAATACAAATAACGGAAACACAACCCATAAAAAAACTGATAAAAGAGATAGAAATAATTAGAGACCTTTATCCAAGAGAACATTTAAACGAAGAAAAGATAAAGGAATACGCTGAAAACATCGATATATTACCCCCGATTACAATTAACCAGAACAATATCTTAATCGATGGTTTTCATAGATTGAGAGCACATCAAATCCGAGAGAAAACCGAGATTAAGGTAACAATTGAGCAATGTGATGATGATAAAATCCTAACTCGAGCTATTGAATTAAACGCGAAACATGGCTTGCAGTTATCAAACAGAGACAAAAAACGACTTGCTGTAAAAATGTTTGATGGGAACAATACCAAACAATTAGTGAATATGCTGAGCGTTTCACCAGATTGTTTTAATAAATGGGTCAGAGACATTAGACAACAAAAAGAGAAACAGTTTAAACAAAATATCATCTCTGAATATCTAAGGGCGGAACTAACGCAACAACAAGTTGCTGATAAGTTTGGGACCTCTACAAGAA